>Ga0193698_1000036_pt1 | contig 19363 bp, 15 predicted proteins | sample L3c1metaG_FD_165512 | JGI IMG/M metagenome (GOLD analysis project Ga0193698, IMG submission 165512) | Soil microbial communities from a riparian zone of the East river system, Colorado, United States - L3c1 | ecosystem: Environmental > Terrestrial > Soil > Riparian zone | place: USA: East River... | reverse complement strand
TGATGGACAAGATCACCCGTGATCGCGGCTTTCAGTGCTCGAGCTATAAGGACAAGTGTCTGCGCCGGCGCATTGCGGTTCGCATGCGAGCGAAGGGCAGCGTCAGCCACAGCGAATACGCCGGGATTCTCGATGCCGATCCGCGAGAGTATGACCGTCTCGTGCGGTCGCTCACCATCAACGTCACGAAATTCTTCCGCAACTGGGAGACGTTCTCCGTGATCCAGCAGAAGGTCGTTCCAGCTTTGTGGGAGCGGCGTGAGCGTGAGCTCCGAGTCTGGAGCGCGGGGTGCGCCTCCGGGGAAGAAGCCTTCTCTCTGGCGATCCTCCTGCACAAGTACGGAGCCGAGCGGAGCGAGCTCTCGCGGCTCGATCGCCTCTCGATCGTTGGAACCGACATCGACGCCCATTGTCTGGAGGACGCGGAAAGCGCGGAATACGGCGAAGCAGCGCTTGGCGACACTCCGGCGGCGCTGCGCCAGGATTATTTCACCGAGGACGCGGGACGCTACGCGATGCTACCGGACATTCGGCGGCTGGTGAAGTTCCAGTGCAGCGACCTGCTCCAATCGGACCCGCCGTTCGAGGACATCCATCTCATCGTGTGCCGCAACGTTGTCATCTACTTCGAGCGCGAAGCACAAGACGCATTGTTCGAGGAATTCCATCGCGCGCTGGCGCCCGGCGGGTTCCTCGTTCTCGGAAAAGTAGAAACGCTGCTGGGCACTGCGCGCGGCATGTTTTCTCCCGTGAATGCGCGCGAGCGCATTTTCAGGAAGATCTAGCTTTTCCGGCTGGACGTAGAATGAGCGAGACACTCACGACGGTTCTGGTCGTCGACGACAGCGCATTCATGCGCAAGCTCATCGCCGAGATGGTCGAGGCGAGCGGCGAATATCGTGTTGTCGGGACCGCGACGGACGGTGTCGAAGCGCTCGAGCAGGTAAGGGCTCTCGCCCCTGACATCGTCACGCTCGACATCGAGATGCCGCGTCTCGACGGTCTCCAGGCACTCGAGCAGATAATGAAGGAGATGCCTCGGCCAGTCGTGATGCTGAGCGCGGCGGGCTCAGAGCGCGGGAACGAGATGACACTACGAGCGCTGGAACGCGGTGCGATCGAATTTGTTCGAAAGCCGTCGGGGCCCATCAGCATCGACCTGCTCACTGTCCGTGAGGAGCTCGCCGCGGCGCTGAACGCGGCCAGAGTCGTCAACATGAAGGGAGTCCGGACACCGCCGTCCCCGACCGCCCGCGTGACCACCGACGTGCCGCAAAAAAAGACCGCGGTCTCGGCAACGCGAGTGGTGGCAATCGCGGCTTCCGCCGGCGGCCCTCGCGCTCTCGGTGAAATCATTCCTCATCTGCCGGAAAATCTCGGCGCTGCGGTTCTCATCGTTCAACACATGCCGCGCGAGTTTACGCGGACGCTCTCACGCCGTCTCGATGCGATGAGCCGACTCTCGGTCTCGGAGGCCGAGGATGGCGAGCCCCTGAGAGAGAATCGCGCGTACCTCGCACCCGGCGGCTACCACATGCGGGTTGACGGAACGGTTGGAGATGCAACGATCCGTCTGGACACGTCGCCCGCCGTATGGGGCGTCAGACCGGCGGCAGATCCGCTGTTCGCCTCAGTCGCTGCGGTTTTCGGGCCCTCCGCGATCGGTGTGATCCTGACCGGGATGGGTCGCGATGGAGCCGAGGGGCTGCGGCAAATTCGTGAGGGCGGGGGAGTGGGAGCGGTTCAGGACCGCGACAGCTCGATCGTTTACGGCATGCCCCAGGCGGCGCTTGCGCATGCGGGCGCTGATCGCATTGTCGCCGCGCAGCAGATGGCGCGCGTGATCAGAGATTTGTGCAGGGCGAAGCAGAGAGCCATTGGCGGATGAACAGTGGCCGCGTAACGTTTGACCTAACAAGGACCGAGACAAAATGCACGAACGCAGAGTGAAGGATGCGTAGAATGCTCGTTACCGGCGCGGCCGGTTTCATCGGCACCAACTTCGTCCATTTCTGGGCGGAGCATCACCCCGCTGACGTCGTCATCGGGCTCGATGCTCTCACCTATGCCGGGAATCTCTCCAACCTGGAGCCTCTCGCGAATCACGAGCGGTTCACGTTCATCAAGGGCGACATCCGCGACGGCGACGCGATGCAGGAGATCATCAGACGCGAGGGGATCGACACGATCGTTCACTTCGCCGCCGAGTCGCACGTCGACAGATCTATCCACGGACCCGATCCCTTCATCCTGACGAACGTGATTGGGACGCACGAGCTGCTGAAGGCCGCGCGAACGGTGTGGTCGGACGATTGGTCAGGAGGGGCGCGCCGGTTCCACCACATCTCCACCGATGAGGTTTATGGGAGTCTTGCTCCGAGCGCGGCTCCGTTCACCGAGGACACGGCGTACGCTCCAAACTCTCCGTACGCAGCCAGCAAGGCCGCGTCCGATCATCTGGTTCGCGCTTACCACCACACCTACGGCGTGCCGGTAACCACCACGAACTGCTCGAACAATTACGGCCCGTACCACTTTCCGGAGAAGCTGATCCCCCTGGCAATCGTGAACGCTCTCGACGGGAAACAGATCCCCGTTTACGGCGACGGGCTCCAGGTCCGCGATTGGCTCTACGTGCGCGACCACTGTCGCGGCATCGAGCGCGTTCTGGAAAAGGGGCGCCTGGGCGAGACCTACAACCTTGGCGGGAACTCGGAGCGCAAGAACCTCGATGTCGTAAAGGGAATCTGCGGACACATCAACAAGATCTTTGGCGCGGATGAGAAGATTCGCGCGCAGTTTGCGAAGTGTCCGGCAGCGCTCGGCGGCGATACGGCGGAGCTGATCACATTCGTGAAGGATCGCCCCGGCCACGACCGGCGGTATGCGATCGATGCTATGAAGGCGACGCTGGAAACCGGCTACGGCCCGGCGGAATCCTTCGAGACCGGGCTGCTGAAAACGGTCAAATGGTTCATCGCCAACGAGTCGTGGTGGCGCGCCGTGATGGACGGGAGTTATCGGGATTGGGTCGAGCTGCACTACTCGGGGGCGCCAAAAGCCAAGGCTTGAGGGCGCGCTTTGCCGAGGCGAGCGCGCTTATCGGGTTGACACGCATTTCATCGACCCGTACACTACGTCGCTTATGGCCAAAACTGATCTTGCCAGTGGGCCCAGAGGCGGCCGCGACTCAGGGACGCGGCACTCGTGGATCTATTGGACCGCCGCAACAGTAGTGCTGCTGGCTGGCTTCGCCGACCTGGCGCGGGGGGGCGAGACGCTGGCGCCGATACTCCTTGTGATCGGCTACTGCGTGCTGGTGCCACTCGCGATTCTCCGATGACCTTCGGCTCGGTTTCTGCACCGGGCGAGTAGCTCAGTTGGTTAGAGCGCCTGCCTTACACGCAGGATGTCGGGGGTTCGAGTCCCTCCTCGCCCACTTAAAGGATTCCATGGACCCACGGATTGGGAGGTGGGGTAAAATGCATACCGACTTGGAGGTTATACCATTGAAGGTACGTCTACGTCATTCAGCTCTCGCTCTCACGGCGTTCGCGACGGTCATCGCATCGCCCCTGCTCGCCCAGAGTGGCAAGACGGGCGACCGTGTGATGGTGCCCACGCTTCAAAGCTCGGATAAGGATCTGGGCGTTCAGGCCGCGGAAGCCATTCGCGGTCAGCTGACGAAGCAGACCAACGTCCGCGAGCTGGTCGTCGTCCCGAAGGCCGACATCAACAACAGCCTCGCATCGTCCGGCTATTCGACGACAGAGGCTCTGGCCCCCGGCGACGCAAAGGCACTTGCTACACTGGTTCGCGCCCCGCAGTACGTCGAAGGAACCGTTACCAAGACCCCGACCGGCTACAAGATCGATTCGCGGCTCATCATCTCCCGCGACATGACGCGTGGCCAGGCCCTTCCTACGGCGCAAGGCAGCAAGCTCGATGACGCGGCAGGCCAGGTCGCCAAGGCGATCAAGGATGCGCGTCGCCAGCTAGGCGCCGAGGAGCAGTGCCACAACGCCGTCGCCCAGGGCAAGTATCAGGAAGGCGTGAACGCCGCGCGTTCCGGGATGTCGGGATATCCGAATGCCAACATTGTCGGGGCCTGCCTCGTCGATGCTTATGCGGGTCTCAAGATGGACGACTCCGTCATAGCGGTCTCCGAGCGCATTCGTGCGAATGATCCGCGCAACATCGTAGCACTCAGACGGCTCGCCGAGATCTATCACGCGAGGGCCGACACGACGAAAGAGCTCTCTGTACTCGGCTCACTCGCTGCCGCTGATCCGACGAACATCAAGCTCCTCCAGGACGTCGTGAACCAGATGGCCGCGAGTGGCCACGCACAGCAGGCAATCCCGCTAATGCGCGACCTCCTGCAAAACAATCCAGGTGATCCGCAGCTTCTCAACCTGGCGTGGCTGGTCTATTTGAATGCCAAGGATTATCAGGGTGCGATCGACGTCGGCAACGAAATGGTCCGCGTCGATACGGCAACCGCGACGGCTGATTACTACTCGCGTCTCGCCGGTGCCTATGCGTCGCTGAACCAGCCGCAAAAAGCGTCGGAAGCCGCTGCTCGCGGCGCGGCGAAGTTCCCGAACGATCCCACCCTATCTCTGTATTCCGCGCAGGCGCTCTACAAGGCCGGCCAGCTTCAGCAGGCGCAGGACGTTGCGAAGAGGGCAGTGGCGGCGAATCCCAAGAACCCTCAGGGATATTTCCTGCTCGCGACGATTCAGGGTGCGCTCAATCAATACGACGAGGTTGGCAACACGTTAAACCAGGCAAAGGCGGCTGGCGCCGATCCGACAGCGCTGTCGCAGATCGCGCTCCAACAGGGAAGCAATGCCTACAAGGCGGGACAGGGCTCGAAGGACCGCGCGGATTTCCAGCGCGCCATCAAGTTCCTCCAGCTCTCCGACCAGCTACAGAGCTCGGCTGACGCCAAGTTCCTGCTGGGAGCGAGCGCGTTCTCGCTCGGACAGAGCGCGACGATCGACGCCAACGAAAAGAGGAGCTGCGACCTGGCGCGGACGGCTCGCGACGCGTTCAACCTGGCGTCGATCAATCTCCCGGCCGGCGGACAGAAGTATCCGAATGAAGCCGCTCAGCTTCTGACTGCCATCCCGCAGTTCACGCCAGCCGTCGACAATGAGATAAAGCGCTTCTGTAAGTGATGGAGCCAGCGACCGGCCGGTGGGGTAGCCCCTACCATGCGCCGGTCATGGTCGAAGAAGTGGTGGCGCTGCTCGTTGGCGCCGATCAGATACTCGATTGCACTCTGGGCGGTGGAGGGCACAGCGAAGCCCTCCTCGCCTCCGGTTCCTCGGTCGTAGCGCTCGATCGCGACGAGGCGGCCATAACTGAAGCGCGAAAGCGGCTGGCGTCCTACGAGACGTCGGGCCGCTTTCTCGCTATCAGGGGCAACTTCGGCGAAGTAGACCATATCCGGGAGCTCTCGGGCCGCCGCTTCGACGCGATCCTGGTCGATCTCGGTGTTTCTTCGCACCAGATCGACGCCGATGACCGAGGTTTCTCTTTTCGACCTGGCGCGTTACTCGACATGAGGATGGACCGTCGCTCTAATACGACCGCCGCCGAATTGCTGAACACGCTGGATGAAGCCGAGCTATCCCACATCTTTCGCGAATACGGAGACGAGCCCCGCGCCAATCGCCTGGCTCGCCAGATCGTGCATCGCCGGGACCGAAAACCAATGCACGTGAGTGACGATTTGGTCGATGCCATCCGCGGCGCCTTCGGCGCCCGAATGGGGCCCGGCGATTTTGCTCGCCTGTTCCAGGCGGTTCGCATCGCCGTGAACGACGAGCTCACCCTGCTCGAGAACGCGCTGCCCCTGCTACGCGACAAACTGAAACCGGGTGGCCGACTCGCGGTAATAGCCTATCACTCGGGCGAGGACCGTCTCGTCAAGCACACCATGCGGGAGTGGAGCTCCTCCTGCATTTGTCCGCCCAAGCAGCTGCAGTGCACCTGTCGGGGAAAGTCTCTCGGCGAGCTACTCACCAAGCGCGCTACGACAGCGAGCCCGAAGGAAACAGCTCTCAACCCGCGCTCGCGCAGCGCCAGACTACGCGCATGGCAAAGCGCGGCGTAAGCATGCGGGGCAGGACCCTCGTCGGAGTCATCCTCGGCGCGTTCGTCCTCGTCGCGCTGTCCATCGTCTGGCGGCGGACGATCGGCATCGGTGAGTCCGAGCGCCTCGCCCAGCTCGAGGCGAAGCGCACGGAGCTGGAAGGCGAGCGGGCTCGCCTCGAAAGCGAGATCCGGGACGCATCCACACGTCAGACGCTCGGCGCGACGGCTGAGCGCAGGCTCGGGATGCACATCCCAACCGACCAGCAGGTCGTGATTCTGCCGCGGGCCACGCGATGAAAGCCCCCACCCGCTTTGCCGTGATCCACACGTTCTTCGTGCTGTTCGCGCTCGCGCTCGTAGCGCGTGCCGCGAAAGTCCAGGTCGTAGAGGGCAAGCAATGGGCGGCGCGAGGAAAGCGGCAACATTTCTTCGCTTCGGGCTTGTCGGCGCCGCGCGGCCAGATACTCGATGCGAGCGGCAACACACTCGTCGAGAGCCGCGAGATGACGCGCGTGGCAGTCGCGTTGCCCGAGGTGCGTGACACTGCATTCGTCTTGAAGGCTCTACGCCACGCTCGGCTGGACGTGAACGCGCTGAACGCAGCCATCGCCCGCCGGCGAAGATGGATCGAGCTGCCCGGACTTTATTCCGCGGCGGATGTCGCGTCGATCTCGAAGCTGAATGGAGTGCACCTCACACCGGTGCTGCAGCGGGTTTACGGAAATTCCGACGGAATCAAACGGATCGTGGGCTCGCTCGACGGGCGCGGGAATCCGATGAACGGACTCGAGCTCGCGCTTGACAGTCTTCTTCGCGGGGATTCAGGCAGAGTGAGTCTGGCCCGCGACAATAATGGCCGTGCGCTCGACTCTCCCGACGGCTGGACGGACAACGCGAGGCCCGGATCGACCGTCGTGTTGACCATCAACAACACTCTCCAGGACATCGCCGAACGCGAGCTCACGACCGCGGTCGATAGCCTCAAGGCTGATGGCGGCGACATAGTCGTGATGAATCCGCACACCGGAGAAATCCTCGCGCTCGCCAGCAACAGGGTCGGGCGCACGAGTTTCGGCAACACATCGGTGACCGAGCCCTTCGAGCCGGGCTCCACGCTCAAGCCATTCATCGCGGCATCGCTGCTCGAGCACGCACGCGCTCGCCCGACCGATGTCGTGAGCACCCACAACGGGAAACTCGAGCTCGATGGGCGTGTCATTACCGACATGCACAAGTCAGCTGCGCTTTCACTCGCCGACGTGATCAGATTCTCGAGCAACATCGGGATCGTCGAATTCGGAAAGCGCCTGACTCCGCGTGAGAAGTTCGAGACGTTTCGCGACCTTGGCTTTGGAATGCCACTCGGAGTTCCGCTTCCAGCGGAAGCGGCAGGCACGCTTCGCGAGCCGAAGCAGTGGTCGCGCCAGACGAGCGCTTCGATCCTGATGGGTTACGAGATTGCCGTCACTCCGCTGCAGCTCGTGACCGCGTACTCGGCGATCGCGAACGGTGGCGAGCTGCTCGAGCCGCACCTGGTGAAGGAGATTCGTGGCCCCGACGGCAAAGTCACCTATCGCGCGGAAACGCGCGCCGTGCGGCGTGTGATGTCGGGCGAGGTTGCGCGGACGGTTCAACAGATGCTGCTCGCGGTGGTCCAGGAAGGAACCGCGACAAGGGCGGATCTCGCGACGTTCGAGGTGGCGGGCAAGAGCGGCACCGCGCGCCGTACTTCGCAGAACGCCGGCTACACCAACGGCAACTACACGGCATCGTTCGTTGGCCTGTTTCCGGGAAACGACCCGCAGTACGTCGTGCTGGTAAAGCTGGATAGTCCGAAGGGGCTGCACTACGCCGGCGGCGAAATCGCCGCGCCGGTGACGCGCATCGTGCTACGCGCCGCTTTGGCTGCCCGCGACGCGGCCCTCGATCGCGAAGCCCTCGCGGCGTCCGAAAAATCGGTTCTCGCTGAGGAGCATGCTGAGAGCAGATCCGTCATCGGTGCCAGGTTCGCTCGGGCCGGCCGGAGTGATGCGACGGATCCAGTGGACAGGACGTCGTACGACCCGTCGGACAACCTGACTCCACGCGAGCCAGCTGATACAGCGTCGTACACGATCGAGCTTCCGACGACGGGGACGCGCGTTGTTACGCCGCCAGCTGCGCGAAGTCCGCGCGCCGTCCCTGATGTAAGCGGCCTGTCGATACGACAAGCGGTGCGAGCGCTGCACGGCGCCGGCTTTCGGGTGCGACTGATCACCGCACCGTCGTCAGGTACCTCGCCCGCAGCGGGCGCGATCGCTGCGCCAGGTAGCCTCGTTCAGCTCACTCGCCCGGCCGACTGACGTGCGAGTCTCAGACATCGAGGCAGCGCTCAGCAGCCACGGCCTACTCGCCGGAATCAACGGCGAGCTACCGGAGAATTGCAGGGGCGTCTCGGACGACAGCAGAAAGGTCGAGCGGGGTGAGCTGTTCATCGCGGTGCGTGGGTGGAACAGTGACGGACACGACTATCTGGACGCGGCAGCAGAGCGTGGCGCGTGCGCTGCAATCGTGGAAGATCCAACGCGCACCTCGCTCCCGACGCTGGTTGTGCGCGAAGGCCGGCGCGCCGCTGCAATCGCCGCCGCGGTCGCGTATCGCAATCCGTCCGAAGACCTCAAGCTGCTCGGCGTGACCGGAACGAATGGCAAGACCACTACGACGTCCATCATGCGCCATTTATTCGACGACGGCGGCGGATCGAGCGCTTCCATCGGCACTCTTGGCGTCCTTGTCGGAAGCGAAGGAGAGGTGTTGCCTGGCGGCGGCGGTCTCACGACACCGGGACCGGTGGAGCTGCAAAGGATCCTGCGCGATCTCGTCGATCGCGGGGTGCGGACCGTTGCCATGGAAGTGTCGTCCCACAGTCTCGACCAGCGACGCGTCGACGGACTGGAGTTCGACGCCGCGGTCTTCACCAATCTCACGCGCGACCATCTCGACTATCACGAGACGATGGAAGCCTACCTGAGCGCGAAGGCCCGTCTTCTCGACTATCTGAAGCGCGACGGAGCCGCGGTGATCAACGCTGATGCGCCGGAGTGGTCCGCGCTCAACCCGTCATCCCGCGTCGTCACGTTCGCCGCGCGCACCGATGCGGACATTCGCGCGCGGAACGTTCGGTACACGTCCGAGGGAAGCGAGTGGACGTTGGTGACTCCGCGCAGCTCGGCGGACGTGACACTGCCGTTGATCGGCGACATCAACATCGAGAACGCGCTTGCCGCCGCGGCGGCCGCTTTTTCGCTCGGGCAGGCCGCGGACGCAATCGCCACCCGACTCAGCTCCGTGCCACAGGTTGCGGGAAGACTCGAGGTGATTTCCACACGCCCCACGGTCGTGCGCGATTACGCTCACACGCCCGATGCTCTGGAGAGAAGTCTGAGAACCGCACGCGGCTTCACGCGCGGGAAGCTGATCGTCGTATTTGGCTGCGGCGGCGATCGCGACAAGGGGAAGCGTCCCCTCATGGGAGAGATCGCGGAGAAGGAAGCCGACTACGCGATTGTGACGAGCGACAATCCTCGCACCGAAGATCCGGATGCGATCATCGACGAGATCGAGGCCGGCATGCACGAATCCAAGCACGAGCGCGTCACCGACAGGCTTGCGGCGATACAACGGGCAATAGAGCTGGCGGAGGAAGGCGATATAGTTCTTCTCGCGGGCAAAGGACACGAGACTTATCAGATCCGCGGAACGACCTCATACCCATTCGACGAGAAGGAGATTGTGAGAGACCTGACGGGTAGTCACGCGTGAGCACCGGTTTCTGGACGCTGGACCGGATCGCGACCGCTCTCGAGGAGCAGGCGACCGGCTCGCTCCCCCGCGGGACGACTTCCGTCTCCGGCATCACGACCGACACGAGAAAGATCGGAAAGGGCGATGTGTTCCTCGCGCTCAGGGGCGAGCGATTCGACGGTCACGATTATCTTCAGGATGCCGTTAGAGATGGAGCGTCGGCTGTCATCGTGTCACGAGCCCCCAAGCTCAACTCTCTTGGCGTTCCGGTCTATGAAGTGCGCGACACCCTCATCGCGCTGGGCGCGCTCGGCCAGTATTGGCGTCGCGCGTGGGGCAAGACGATCATCGGCGTCGCCGGCAGCAACGGCAAGACGAGCACGAAGGACCTCGTAAGGGCCGCTCTGAGTCGTTCCTACGCTGTGCACGCGACGACCGGCAACCTCAACAATCGGATCGGTGTCCCACTTTCCCTTTTGTCGCTGCAGCCGGACGCGGAGATCGCGGTCATCGAGCTCGGCACGAGCCTTCCGGGGGAAGTCGCGATTCTTCGTGACATCGCGGAGCCCGACATCACTCTCGTGACATCGATAGCGGAAGAGCATCTCGAGGGTCTTGGCGACCTGGCGGGCGTTCTGCGCGAAGAGGCCGCTGTCTACGAAGGCGTCGCTGTTGGGATCGCTCCGTCGGCGCAGCCGGAGATCGCGGAGGCGGCTCGAGGCAAGGCCCGGCGCGTCGTGGTAGCGGGTCTCGACTCCAACGCCGACCTGAAACCAGACCGCTGGGAGATCGGACCAGATGGACTTGGAGTCATAGAAATTGGCGGCGTCACCATTCGACCGCCGCTTCGCGGCCTCCACAACCTGCGGAACGCCATGCTCGCTCTCGCAATCGCGCGCGAGTGTGGGGTGAGTTACGAGGATGCAGCCGCCGGCATCGCCGCGATGCCACAGCCCAAGATGCGCGTGGCGTGGGAACAGCTGGGTGACGTGACATTGATAAACGACGCTTACAACGCGAATCCCGGCTCGACTCGTGCCGCGATCGAGCTGCTCCAGGGCACCGGTAGCGGACGGCAGAGGGTAATCGTCTTAGGTACGATGCGGGAGCTCGGTGCCGCGTCGGCGCAGTGTCACGCCGACATCGCTGGTCTCGCGTTGGCGTCCGGAGCCGACATCGTCGCCGGCATCGGAGAGTTTGCTGAAGCGCTCGAGAAGGGGAAAAAGGGCGGGCGAGTGATCACTGCACCTGATGTCGAAGATCTCTGGCCGCAGCTTCAGGCCAGACTCAAGCGCGATGCTATTATCCTCCTTAAGGCGTCGCGCGGGGTGCAGCTCGAGCGTCTCGTTCCACATCTAACCACCTGGGCTACTGCATAGTGCTGAACTATCTGCTCGTCCCGTTCGTAGGATTGCCGCACTTCGGGTTTCTGCGACTGTTTCAGTGGATAACGTTTCGCGCGGCTGGAGCAGCGGTCACCGCCCTGCTGCTGACCTTTGTCGTCGGCCCTGGAATCATGCGCCGTTTGCGCAGGATGCGCCTCCACCAGGTGATCCGCGAAGGTACCCCGGACGCCCACCAGCAGAAGGGCAGAACGCCGACGATGGGCGGTCTGATCATTCTCGGTGCAACTCTCACCAGCACCCTCCTTTGGGCCAGGCTCGACAACCGGTACGTGCTGCTGGCGATGGTGTCGATGGCGTGGATGGGAGCAATCGGTTTCCTCGACGATTACCTAAAGCTCAAACAGAAACTCGCCGGGAAGAAGAACACCGGGCTCGTTGAGAGCTACAAGCTCGCGGGCCAGGTGACTCTCGGCTTCGCTCTCGGGTGGTACATCTGGAAGCACCCGATTTCGTCGCTTCCAGGCGCGTCGACAACACTGCCATTCTACAAATACATTCTCATCGTGCCGCTGACCGCCAGTCTCGGCTGGCTCTATGTGTTGTTCGTGACGTTCGTGATGACAGGCACCAGCAACGCGGTGAACGTCACAGACGGCCTGGATGGTCTTGCTGCGGGACTCGTCGCCATCGCCGCCATGACGTTCGCGTTCTACGCTTACGTCGTCGGCCGAGTGGACGCGAGTCAGTACCTCTACGTCTACTACCTGCGCGGCGCCGGTGAGCTGACGGTCTTTTGCACTGCCGTGATGGGTGCGTGTATAGGATTCCTCTGGTACAACACGCATCCGGCCGAAGTCTTCATGGGTGACACCGGCTCGCTTGCGCTCGGTGGCGCGCTGGCCTCGGTGGCGATCCTGCTCAAGTCGGAGTTTCTCCTCGTTCTCGTCGGCGCCGTGTTCGTGGCCGAGATGATGTCGGTGATCGTGCAGCGCTTCGTGTTCAAGTACCGGAAGAGACGATACGGCCTGGAGTACGCGCGGGAGCACCGCGTGTTCAGGCGGGCGCCGCTGCACCATCACTTCGAGATAAAGGGTTGGGACGAGGCGCAGGTCGTAGTGCGCTTCTGGATCATCGGAATCCTGTTTGCCTTCATTGCGCTCAGCACGCTGAAGCTGCGATGAGCCCGCGCGAGCTTGTGCCGCGCGAGGGCGAGATTGCCGTCATCGGCCTCGCCCGGAGTGGTCGCGCGGCGGCGATGCTGCTGAAGAAGCACGGCTACAACGTTTACGCGTCGGACGTCACCTCTTCCCCGGATACAGGGCGGTGCGCGGAGGAGCTGCGCGCGCAGGGGATCATCGTAGACGTTGGCCGCCACGACCTCGAGCGACTCGAGCGCGCGAGTCTCGTTGTCGCGAGCCCGGGCGTGCCTCCCTCCGCCCGCCCCCTCGCGTTCGCGCGGGAAAAAGGCGTACGCATCGCCAGCGAGGTCGAGGTCGCGCTCCACTTCCTCGAAGCGTCGCGGATCATTGCGATCACGGGAACCAACGGCAAAACGACGACGACCGCTTTGGTCGCTCACCTTCTGCGGGGCATCGATCTCGATGCTGTCGAGGCAGGGAACATTGGGACGCCACTTTCCGAGGTGGCGAGTCGTGAGCAGCAGCCAAAGTGGATCTCGCTCGAGATGTCGTCCTTCCAGCTTCACGATACTCCGAGCCTCAAGCCCGACGTGGGGATTCTGACAAATCTCAGTCCGGACCATCTCGACCGGTACGCGACTGTCGAGGAATACTATTCCGACAAGGCGCGCTTCTTCGCCAATGCCGACGCCAACTCCGTCTGGGTCGTGAACGAAGACGACAAGGGCGTCACGCTGATGACCCGAGATGTCGCCGGCCATAAATACGGATTCTCCATCGTCGGAGAAGCTTCCGCGTACATAGACGAGCGCTCGGGCCAGCTGGTCGTCCTCGGAACGCCGCTCCTCGCGCGCAAGGATCTGCCGCTGCTCGGCCAGCACAACGTGGGAAACGCTCTCGCCGCATCGCTCGCGGTCATGGCCGCCGACCGTTCGCATCAAACACAACAGGCGAGGAAGGGAATCGCCGCGGCGCTCAGGACCTTTCGCTCACTGCCACACCGGCTCGAGCTCGTCGGCGAATTCGCTGGGGTGCAGTGGATCAACGATTCGAAAGCCACGAACGTCAGCTCTACCGCGGTCGCAATTGACGGGATGGAGCGTCCGACCGTCCTATTGCTGGGAGGGCGGCACAAGGGAGAAGCATACACGCCCCTCGCCGAAGCCGTCCGGAGAAAAGTGAAGAGAGTGATCGCGTACGGCGAAGCAGCGCCGCTCATCGCCACTGACCTGCGGCCCGTCGTCGATGTCGTTCGGCTCGGATCGGACTTCGAAGAGGTAATGCGGGCTGCCAAGGCGGCTGCCCAGGCGGGAGAGGCTGTGCTGCTGTCTCCGGCGTGCTCCAGCTACGACATGTTCTCGAATTACGAGGAAAGAGGCGAGCGCTTTCGCGCGCTCGCGGCCAAGGAAGTGTAAATGGAAGCATCGACAAATCTGATGCACCGCTGGAACATGGGAATCGAGGCGCGCGCTCTCGTCATCCTCACCGGCGTCTTGCTCTCCTTCGGGCTTGCGACTGTCTACAGCGCCAGCGCGATCGTGGAGATGCAGGCCGGCTTCGGGCATGCCCACCTTCTCGTCAGACAGCTGATTGGCGTGGCGGTCGGGCTCCTGCTGCTCGCGATTGCCGCGAAGATGGACGCGGAGCTGTGGGAGAAGCTGGCCTGGCCCATCATGATTCTTTCGCTGGTACTTCTCCTGATCGTGATTCTCCCCTTCACGGTGGGCATTGCTCCGCGCATTCACGGCGCCCGCAGATTCCTGTTCGGCAGCTCGCTGCAACCATCAGAGCTCGGCAAGCTGGCGGTGGTGATCTGGACGTCTATGCTGATCGTCAAGAAGGGGCCGGCGCTCCGAGGGCTCACCAAGGGTTTGCTGCCGTTTCTCGTCGTCGTCGGGACGATGGACATTCTGGTGATGCTGGAGCCCGATCTCTCGACTGCGATGATGTTCACCCTCGTGCTTGGCATCATCCTGTTTGCCGGCGGGGTACGAATCGGCCATTTCGTGGCGCTCGGCGTGATGCTCATTCCGCTCCTGTACGTGAAGATCGAGCGGCTCAATTACGTGCTGCTTCGAATGTCGGCCTTCTTCGATCCCGGAGCCGCGCCGCTCGAGGTGAACTATCAGCTTCGGCAATCCCTCATCGCCGTCGGCTCTGGTCAGATATTCGGCGTTGGGTTCGGAAGAGGGCGTCAGCAATACGGATTTCTGCCGTTCGGGTATGACGACTTCATCGCCGGCCACATAGGCGAAGAGTGGGGATTCATCGGACTAGGCCTGCTCGTACTCGCTTTCGCGCTATACGCAGCCCTCGGATTTCGCATCGCGCGGAAAGCGCGAAGCCCGTTTCTTCAGCTTGTGGCGGTTGGACTCACGGTGACGATGGTGCTGACAGCGTATCTTCATATCGGCGTGGCAACGGGGTTGCTTCCTACGACGGGGCTCACGCTGCCGTTCATTTCTTACGGCCGCTCGAATCTGATCCTCTCACTCGTCATGACTGGCATCCTGATCAACATCGGTAGCACGCGCGAAAAAGTGTTCGGCATGGCAGCGACTGATCCCTCCGCTCTGCGCGCGCTTCCGGCGCGATGAGGGTCATCTTCGCCGGCGGCGGCACTGGCGGCCACCTGTATCCGGGCCTCGCAATCGCGCGCGCCCTCGTAAAGGCTGATAAACGCGTCGAGCCCTTCTTCATTGGCGCGCAGCGCGGTATCGAGCGCGACGTACTTCCCCAGGTCGGCTTTCCCTTCGAGCTGCTCGACCTGCACCCGCTGTATCGTTCCCGGCCCTGGGAGAACTGGAAGACGCTCCGCGGCGCGATGACCGCCTGGCGCAGAATCGCCGGCGAGGTGCAGAGCGAGCCACCCATGTGCGTGGTCGGAACGGGCGGATACGCATCCGGACTGGCGCTCGGCTATGCAGTCGCGCACCACATTCCTTTCGTGATGCAGGAGCAGAACACGCATCCCGGCATCACCGCGAAATTCTTTAGCCGGTTCGCCGACCAGATACACCTCGGCTTCCCCGAGGCACGGCGTCAGCTCTCCCCTTCGAAGAAAACGGAAGTGTTCGATTCCGGGAATCCGATCGAGCCGCCGCCGGCGGATGCATTCAACAAGGGTCCTGCGCGCGCCAAGTGGGGTTTCCCAGCGACGGGAGGTGCCGTGCTGCTGGTGTACGGCGGCAGTCAGGGATCCCAGGCGATGAACGACGTCGTCGCCAAGTGGGTCGAGCAGGGCGTTCCGCCGGGCCTCTTCGTCATATGGGCGACGGGTAAGGCGAACTATGAGAAACTCGCTCACTACGAGAGTGACCGGGTGAAGGTGCGAGCCTACATCGCTCCCATCGCCGATGCGTACCGGGCCACGGACTTCGCATTGTCGCGAGCGGGCGCGATGGCGACAGCGGAGCTGTGCGCGTGGGGCATTCCAGTCATCGTGGTTCCGCTGCCGACTGCCGCGGCTGATCACCAGACTGAAAATGCAAAGGCGCTCGCGAAGTCCGGAGCAGCGGAGATGATTCGCCAGTCGGATCTGACTCCTCAGACGCTCTCGCAGGCGGTGGGCTCGATGCTGACCGATCCCGGCAAGCTCGCCAGCATGAGGGGCAAGGCTCTCGAGCGCGCTCGGCCAACCGCAGCGGCAGACATAGCGCGACACGTTCTCCAACTAGTCGCGCGCCAGCAGACACGAGCTTGAGCGCCTCCGATCCCCGCCCGGTTCACTTCGTTGGGATAGCGGGCGCGGGGATGCGCGCGCTCGCCGAGCTCATGGCACGCCGGGGAGTGGCTGTGAGCGGATGCGATGCGAACCCGGGCGCTACCGAAGATCTGGAGAGCCTTGGCATCCAGGTCTTCAAGGGTCACAGCCCCGATCACGTCGACGGCGCGCGCGAGCTGATCGTTACCTCGGCGATGGCGAAGGATCATCCCGAGCTTGCACGCGCGCGCGAGCTCGGAATCCCCATCACGAGAAGGGCGGAGGCTCTCGGCAAAGCGGTAGCCGGCGGCAAGCTCGTCGCGATCGCCGGCACACACGGCAAGACGACGACGACAGTGATGACCACCGCCGCTCTCGCCGCTGCGGGGCTTAAGCCCACGGGAATTGCCGGTGGGCGGGTGGCAGAATGGAAGGGGAATCTCTCCTACGACTCCGACGAGCTGTTCGTTGTCGAAGCCGACGAATACGATCGTTCCTTCCTGACGCTTTCTCCGACCGTCGCGGTCGTTACGAACGTCGAGGCGGACCACCTCGACATCTACCACGATCTGGAAGACATCAGAGCGACTTTCTCGCGCTTCGTGCGTGACGCGCCCGTGATCGTTTTGTGTGACGACGACGCGGGCGCGAAAAATCTCGTGCTTCCCGCGAGCTCCGAAGTCATTCGCTACGGCCTCACATCGTCCGACGCTCGGCTCGTGGCGCGCGATATCAGGGCGAGCGGGCAGTCCACGACTTTCTCTGTCGCCTACGACGGGAGCGGCCTCGGCGACGTGCTTCTGCGCGTGCCGGGACACCACAACGTGCAGAACGCTCTCGCGGCGATCGCCGCGGGGTTCGCGCTCGGCGTGACCCTCGAGCAGATGCGCGAAGGTCTTCGGCAGTTCGGAGGAGTCGAGCGGCGCTTTCAGCACCTTTGCGATATTGCCGGCTTGTCGATCGTTGACGACTACGCACACCACCCGACCGAGATCGCCGCAACTCTGCAGGCCGCGCGCGCATCTTACCCCGGCCGCCGCATCGTGGCTGCTTTTCAGCCGCATCTCTTCTCCCGCACACGAGACTTCTCCGAAGCTTTCGGTCAGTCGCTCTCGTTCGCCGATGCGGTTTTCCTCACCGAGATCTATCCGGCGCGCGAAAAGCCAATCGCGGGAATAACGTCGGATCTGATCGCCGCCTCGCTGTCGCGTGCGGGAAGGCCGGCGGTGTGGCAGGGCTCGCGCTCCGATCTGTCGGAGGCGCTCTGCGGGTTCGTGAGAACAGGCGACGTCGTCATCACGATTGGCGCCGGCGACATAACGCGCACCGGATCGGAGCTGAAGCAGCGGCTTGAATCAGGCAACGCGTGATGGATCGCGAGCGCCTGAGGAAGCCGGGCTGGAGAATACTCGGCGCGCTTTTCCTGGTGGGTGTGATCATGGCCGCCGCGTGGGGCGCACGGGCCGGAGCCCGGCAGATGGCTTTTTTCCGGGTCCGCACCGTGGAAGTCCGGGGCACTCGGTATCTGCAGCCGAATGACATCGTAGCGCGCCTCCAGATCGACACGCTCATGTCCCTTTGGGATAATCTCGAGCCGCTGCGCCAGAAAGTTCGACGTCATCCGCAGGTGTCCGACGTACGCATCGAACGCCGGCCGCCGGGCACGCTGGTCGTCATCGTGAAGGAGAATCTCCCTGTCGCGCTCATACAAACCGCGACCGGATTGCAGCCATTCGATTCGCTCGGACGACAGCTTCCGATCGATCCGTCTCGCACCAACCTGGACCTTCCCATTGTTGCGAGTACTGATCCCGCTCTTCTTAAGCTCGTCGGAGCGATCCGCGCAGTGGAGCCGCGCGTGTTCGCGCGCATCGAAGAAGCGAGGCGAACAGGAAAGGACGAAATCCTGCTCACGCTCGCTCCCAGGCCCGAGGATTCGGGCGGCACCGCCGGTAATTCAGCGATGCCGCCGCGCAAATCACTGCGCGTTCGCGTCCCGCTAGACCTGTCAGTCGAGCGGCTTGCCGATATCTTTCCCGTTGAAAGTGATCTCGCTCGACGTAAGGTCCACGTCGGTGAGATCGATCTACGTTATCGCGATCAAGTGATCGCAAGGCTTCAATGAATCCCGAACGCATCATCGCTGGTCTGGACATAGGCTCCGCCAAGACGACTGTCGTCATCGCCGAAGCAATCGGCGAGAGAAAGAGCACGCCGTCGCTCAGAATCCTGGGAGTCGGTCAGGCTCGGACGACCGGATTGCGTAAGGGCGTGGTGTCCGACATCGAGGAGACCACTCGCTCGATCAAGAAGGCGGTGGAAGACGCCGAGCGGATGGCAGGGACCAAGATCGACACCATCTACGCCGGTATCGCTGGCGAGCACGTGCGAGCGATGATCAGCAAGGGAATCGTCGCGGTGAACGGGGACGAGATCTCGAAGGCCGACGTCGATCGCGCCAACGATGTCGCTCGGGCGCAGCCGATTCCGCAGGACCGCGAGCTCCTCCACGCGATTCCGCAGGAATATTCGGTCGACAAGAATCAGGGCATTCGCGACCCGATAGGGATGATCGGCACGCGCCTCGAGACTGAGATGTATCTCGTCACGATCGGCGCTTCACCCGCGATGAACCTGCGCAAGTCGGTTGAACGGGCCGGCTATCGCGTCCGCGAGCTCGTACTCGAGCCTCTGGCGAGCGCGCTCAGCGTTCTCACCGAGGACGAGAAGGAGCTCGGCGTCGCGCTGGTGGAGATGGGCGCCGGCACCACGGACATCGCCGTCTTCCACGAAGGAAAGATTCGACACCTCGGCACCGTGAATTACGGCGGCAACAACGTGACGAGCGACATCGTGCAGGGTATTGGCGTCACGCAAGCCGACGCCGAGCGGCTGAAGGAGAGATACGGGTGCGCGTACGAGCCGCTCGTTGATCCGACGGACAATATCCAGCTTCCGAGCACCGTCGCGCAGGGCGAAAGGCACGTCCCGCGCGAAGTATTGGCGCACATCATCCATCAGCGAATGGACGAGATCTTCAATCTCGTTCTCAGCGAAATCCAACGGGCCGGGTTTGCAACGCGCCTGAATGGGGGAGTCGTAATTACTGGCGGCGCCGCCGCGATGGAGGGAGTAGCGGATCTGGCGGCGGACGTCTTTGGCACCGGCGTCAGGATCGGCTCGCCTTCCGAGAACATCGGTGGACTGGCCGATTCGGTGGACGCTCCTCGATTTGCGACCGTTGTTGGACTCGCGCTCTACGGCGCCCACCGGGCCGCGGCTGGCTT
>Ga0193698_1000035_pt1 | contig 19621 bp, 29 predicted proteins | sample L3c1metaG_FD_165512 | JGI IMG/M metagenome (GOLD analysis project Ga0193698, IMG submission 165512) | Soil microbial communities from a riparian zone of the East river system, Colorado, United States - L3c1 | ecosystem: Environmental > Terrestrial > Soil > Riparian zone | place: USA: East River... | reverse complement strand
CGTAGGCTAAACGGTGTGCCCCACACCGGAACATCCGAAATATACCGTATCGTTGCCGCGTGCGTGCGCCCCGCCACTCCCAGCATTCATCCTGGCCCTTCGCGTCTACAAAGGACCAGAATGATGCCGATAGAACCGGGCCAAGTTGGGTGGCTCTACTATTCGCGGGCCTCTCTGTTATTTTCCGCTGAATAGCCGCGCGGCGATCCCGTTCTCTGCCAGGGTCTTTCCAATAGCTAATCCGTCCAGCGATCTTATAACAAAGCTTGCATTCAGAACGCGGAATACCCCTGCGATGATCTAAGAAGAATGCAGTGAGCGGCTTTGCTTCCTTGCATTTTCCGCAAGTTTTCAGTGTGTCTTCTATCATCGGGGTGCGTCCCATAACTTCAACCGATGCGCCTGCGCCACGGTGATGGAGCCGGATGCCGGGCGGCGCGCGGGGCGTTTCTTGCGAACTGGCAGCCGCTCGTTCTGCTCGGCGATGCGTTGGTGGATCTGTCCGAATGTCGCCCGCAACGGAATGCCGACGTCGCGGCACGCCTGCTCCACGTCCTCGGGGCATCGCGCCAATGCCCAGCAATGACCGTTGGCCATGACCTGATCGCGGAATAGCTTCTGCGCCTCGGATGGTTGTGTCCCGGCCTTGATTTCGAGCCAGAGCGTCGCACCTAGATACGCTATCAAAACATCAGCGATTCCCGGCTTCACGCCCCTCGCCTTTCGCAACGCGCCTTGCTGCGCTGAGCCAGCCGAACCAATGTCTATTGACGTGAAATACGCAGTCGGTGGCAGGGCTTTTGACAGATAGACGACGATGCTTCTCTGCAACGACCACTCGCGCTGGACGTTGGGGGGGCGCGCGGCGGTCATGCCGCCCTCGCCTGTCGATACGTGTGCCAGACGACCGCGCGACATTCAGAGCACCAACTGCTGCCCAGTGGCGTTTGCTTCGAGCAGTATTCGTGGCTGGGCGTCGCCCCGTTGGCCCAGAGCGGGAATGCGCATTTGCCGTTGCCCAGAACGAGCGGCACGGGCACAGGCGGCGGCACGGGCCACGGCGCCAGCGCGCTCGCCAGCGGCGGCAGCGTCACGGTGGGCGGCGGAACATTGACCGGGCGCGGTGCCTTGGGTTCCAGCGCCGCCTTCTCGGCTTTACGTTTGGCCTCCTGCCTCTCGTTGGCGGCCTTCTCGCCCCGATCAATGCCGAGGATCGTCCGGGCGCGACGGAGCACCATGTTCTTGTTCACGAACACACCGAACTCGGCGACGATCTCCCGCGCGATCTGGGCGTGCGACAGACCCTTCGTCTGCTTTAGCGCGATGATCCGCGCGTCAATCTCCGGCGATGTCCATGTCGATGCGGCCATTTCATCCCTCGTTTTTCGCCGGCATCAGCGCGGTGATCGCGTTGAGCGCGTCCGCCATCTCCGCCGCCGTGCGAGAGACGCGCCGCAAATTCTCCTCCATGAGCGGGAGGGACGCGGCCAGTTCGGACGGTATCTCGAGCGTCGACCAACGGTGTGCGCACGCGCGGCATTTCCGTCTGCGCCTGACGATGCCGTGCCAGGCCCTCGTGTTGGTCACGCCGGAGGTTGATGCGCGACACGCGGGGCATGGCGCGCGGATCAGGTCCCCGTTTTCGTCGGAAAGCCCGGCGAGGCGGGCCGTGTGGTTCATCTCAGCGCCTCGATCCGTTCGCCGATCCAGCGCATACAAGGCACGGCCATGCTGTTCCCCAGCGCCCGGTAGCGCGGCCCATCGGCGGCTGGTTTGCCTCGGTAGGGGATGGCCGTGTAACCCGGCGAAAATCCCTGGAGTTTTTCACATTCTTCCGGGGTCAGTCTGCGAACCGCAGACGTGTTCACGTAAGTCTGTTGCTTCATCCCCGGCTCAGACGCGAGCGCCCCGGCAACGTCCATTTGCCGCACTTCGTCGCGCTGGTTCTGAGCGAACGCCACAAACGGCGTCCCGCGTCCCGTGCCGTCCTCGCCTGCGTCGAAGCCATCGGCGCGGAGGGAGTAGGTGACGAACGTATCTTGCCCATCACGCCCGCTTCCAAAGACGCCACCACGGTCCTGCGCGCCAGCAGACAGCGCGAAAGCGGGGTCGGGGAATGCCTGGGTGACAAGCACGTCACCGCCCTGATCGCCCATCCCAGGCCCGGCCGCCATGACAGGCTGCGCTACATCAACGGGGCGTGCCTTGTAATCGCGCCCGCTGTGAGTGTCGCCGTTGCCCGTGAGCGTGCCCGTAACAAACGTCTCGCTCTCGCCATCATACCGACCGCCGGCGTGAGCATTGAGTGATCGTGCCACAGCCTGAACGTGATGCCGCGCCTCCAACGTGTAGGCCACATCAGCCTGAAAACCCGCGCCTTGCGGTCCCGCGTCTGGGTTTTCAGAAACCGCACGCTCCTGGATGGCGTAAGTGTCGTTGTCCAGATCGCCGCGCCATCCGCCATCGCGTTTCGCGCCGAGGGGATTGGCGACGTGCGTTATGTCACCTGGGAAACCGCTGCACTGGTTAGCGCCAACCGTAAGGCTGTCGGCAATTCTTTCCCGCGCTTCTCGGCGCGGCGCAGGATGCCCGCGCAGGCTTTCGGGCTCAAACAGTACCGCCGCGGCACGTCGCCAGTCTCCAAGATATCCGACAACGAACACACGCTTCCGTCGCTGGGCCAGTCCGAAATACTGAGCGTCAAGGATCCGGTAGGCCCACCCATACCCGCACTCTGCCAGGCCTCCGACAAAGGAACCAAAGTCCCGTCCGTCAGCCGACGACAGGACACCGGGGACGTTCTCCCAAACAATCCAGCGGGGCCGCAGTCGTTCAGCCAGGCGTAGATATTCGAGGGCCAGGTTGCCACGGGCGTCGGCCATCCCGCCGCGCAATCCGGCGACGCTGAACGACTGGCAGGGCGTTCCTCCAACAAGAACGTCGATTGAGCCGTATTGCCCCGCCTGAATGGTTGTGAAGTCGCCATGTAATGGGGTTTCCGGATAATGGTGAGAGAGAACGGCGCGCGGGAATGCCTGGAGTTCCGGCATGAACTGGCAGCGCCACCCGAGCGGGAGCCACGCGGCCGAGGCCGCTTCGATGCCGGAACAGACGGAGCCGAAGCGCATCACCTCAAAAGCCCCCCGGCCCGCACGGGGGCGTGAGCCGAGGGGGAGTTGGGGTGGTGACGAAGGCGGGTAACGCCCGCCACTCGATCGGGCATTGGGGGAATGCCGATGGGGGTCATGCGTCTTCGCCGATCGCGGCGGCGGCCTGTCGCACCTCGGACAGCGTGATGGGTGGGCGGATGCCTCGCTCGGCGCCGAGGGTCACGAGATCGACCCAACGGCCCTTGGGCAGCCCGCGTGATTTCCAGTTGCTGACCGACGACGGGCCGCAGCCGAGCATCGTGGCGACGGCAGACTCACCGCCAAGTGCATCCAGTATTTCGTCCAGGGATCGGAAACGGGCCATACGGCCAAAATTCACCAGCCGTCAAATTTCGTCAAGCGGGGGTGAATTTCACCATCCGTCTCTTGTATAGTTCACGGCAGGTGCAATACCCTATGTGGTATGCCAGCCTGTGGAACAATTTTACTCGAGCAAATATGCGATCGATTCCTGCTGGCGCAGGAGGCGACCGGCCTGACCAAAGGCGCTTTCGCGCGGCGGGTCGGGCTAACGCCGTCGCAACTCACCAACATCTCGAAATACCGCAACGCGCCGCCGCACGAGGCGATTGAAAAAGCCTCGCGGGAGTTCGGTATTACGACGGACTACCTCTATTTCGGCACCCGATCTGGCTTCCGCGATCCGCATCTGGCCGACCGACTCCGGGATCTCGAACCGAGTTAACCCGCCGTCGCCTTATCTTCAATTTGGTATATCTCCGCTGCCGCTTCGGCGGCTGATTCGCCGGCCACTTGTTCGGCCAGTCAGGCTCGTCTGAAGGAGGATCGCGCCCTGGAGTTCGCGCCCAGACTTCCCCATAGGTGAAAAAAAATGGCGCACCCCCGATTTTGGCGTTGAGATATTCACCGTAAGTGAATAGACTGCCTCCACACACCCGGAGCGCGTCATGTCCATCTCGCATAGCAAAACTCCCCTCTCCGAGTTAACCTCGGAAGATAAACGAACCGTATTGAAGTCGGAGGATAGTCGCGGCAAGACAAACGCTGGCTGCGATACTTTGGAGGCCGCCCCGCACGGAGGCAATCGCAGGTTTAATCCCAGCGTAAGGGATCGAACATACCTGGCGACGCAACCAACGCAAGAGACAAATATTTCCTTACACCGCGGAAGCGAACTTCCGGGTTTTGGTTGCACGCGAAACGAGTCCCCGCCCCTGCTCATCGAGTGCGACGACTGCATGGGGTGCGGGCAGATCACGCACGACCACCCCACTGATCCATGGGCCAAGGCGTGGACGTGTAGCGCCTGCGACGGCACGGGCGAGGTCATCCCAGAATGCAACGGCTGGAAGTGCCGTGAGGATGCGACGGAATGGGTCGATGGGGCGGCCTGGTGCCCCGTTCATGCCGCCGAGCAGAAAGCGGATGCGGAGTCAGTCGCATGACCCGCGAGCTGCAAGGCTACGCGTTCTGGCATCCAGACACCGGCTGCGAGTGGCACTCCGCGATGATCCGGCTGCCTCAACTGACCGCCAGCGAGCGCGCGGAGGGATGGCGCGTCGTTCCGGTCACGATCACGGTGGCGTGCGATGCGGCGTTGCCTGCCGTGGTCGAGCAGGGCGAACTGAGGCTCGCGGCGTGATGCCAATCAATAGCCTCGCATGGCACCGCCATCATCGCCGCCGCCGAACGACGTCGTTCGAGGCCCTGCTGCCCTGGCTCGCCGATGGCGCGCTGATGATCCTGGTCGCCGCCTCGGTGCTGGGTTGGATGTTCGAGGTGCTATCGTGAGCGACATCAGCGAGCGGCCGTGAGGTGGCTCTGTGTCGCCGCGCTGCTGCCCCTCGCCGCGTGCGTGAGCCAGTCGCGGCTTGACGAGCGGCTGTTCCAGACCGAGGAATTGCGGCTCCAGCGGGACGCGCTGGAGACCGAGCGGCTGCGGCTGCGGTTGTGGTTGGATTATCGCGGGGGGAGACGATGAGCGCACTCAAATACTTCGATGACGACCCGCGCGAGGCGGACGCCCTCCGTCACAAGCTGATCGCCGAAATCTATGAACTGCCGATCTGGTATCGCGGCACGGAACGCGTGGTCACGCCGCCATGGCATGCGCTGACGATCGATGAACGTGACCTGATCGCGGATGCTCTGCGGCAATGGAGCAAGCGGCAATGAACGAGGCCGAGGAAGACCGCATGGACCGGCTGGAAGAGGCGCTGCACCGCGTCGCGTCGTGGGCCGAGGCGTATCCGTTCACGGTTTTCCCGAAGTCGCCCGCGGCCTACTGGCAAAAGGCCCACATCGTTACCCAGATCGCCCGTATCGCGCGGACGGCGTTAGAACGCTCTGGCCAGACTCCGCGATCTGTGCATAAGTCCGAGGATGCAATGACCTAGAAACACGAAAGGCCCCCGTCAGGGAGCCTCCAATGTCCGCCGTCGGCGGGGATATGTATCTCGCAAATCCATATTCTCAGCCCGGTATCAGTTTGTCAAACGCGATTTTCGCGGGCGGAAAACTGCGGCCTTGTGGAGCCTCTGACGGCGGCCTCTCACACGAGAGGGATAAGCCGATGCCCGATGCTACATGGACCGCCCGCGTATGGTGCGAATTTCACGCCGGGAACCTGACCCGCGCCTTCCGAGACGTGCTGCTGACGCTGCGGACATACCGAGCCCGTGGCGGGTTGATCTGCCCGAGCCACGAGACGCTGGCGAAACGCACCGGGTGCCACGCCAGCACGGCCCAGCGGGCACTTCAGGCGGCGCGGGATCTGGGATTGGTCGGGTGGGCCGAGCGCCGCGTGCGTGCCGCGTGGCGCAGCCTGCGGACCTCCAATCGCTACTGGCTGATCGTGCCAGAAAGGGCGGTAAACCCTCACGAACGCACTAACAGGCAGAGTGCTATAGGAGGGGAGAGAAAGCAGAAGAAAGAGGCTCAGGGAAGCAGCGTGTCGGCTATCCTGGCCATGATGGAGGCGGCGAGGGGGTTGCCGGATTTGTTGGCGGCCAGAGCGGCGGTTATGACGGAGCGGATGGCGACGGCGGCCATCGTGCGGTTGCAGACGGGAGGGAAGCGGTGAGCCTAATCAAGCAGGCAGAGCACGAACTGAAACTGATCAACTTCGGCGACGAAGATACCGCCGTGATGCTCTACATCATGCATAAGTTCTTTGAACAATGGGATAGCGGGGGCGCGGTTCACGCGGTTGCTCCGATCCTTCAACGCCTGATCGCGGGCAAGCCGCTGTCGCCTTTAACCGGCGCGGACGATGAATGGTTTGAGCACGACAACGGCGTGTTTCAAAACATCCGTTGCAGTTCGGTGTTCAAAGACCCGAGATTTCACGAAGGGAAGCTGGCCTACAACATCGACGCGGCTGAACCACGCGCCGCCATCACGTTCCCATACTGGCCTGAGCGCGCGGACGTGCTGTCGCCAGTCATGGAGGTTTACCATCACGATACCAAAACGGAAACCAAATGACAAACAGCGGTTGTCCCGAGTGACCGAGGAGGACCAGGAATACCTCGACGCCTTCTATTGGTCGCGCGGCCCGTGCTGCGCCGGATGCGACTGGTGGCGATACATCAATTCACTCATAGGGGAATGCACGAAGAGCACCCCTGTTGCCGGGCGCGAGCGGATGGCGATGCTCGGCATCGTCGCATTATCAATGCCACCGGGCGCGGGCCACGTCCTGACCCCTCGCGAGCACCGTTGCGGCGCGTTTCGGGACGACTTTGACTGGTCCTCGCTACCGCTCGCGTATCAGAAGCGCGTTGGCGTGGATCGGCCCCATACAGAGGTGAGACGTGGAAACTGAGACCGACGAACTGATAAACCGCCTCCGCGCTGAACGCCGCTCTGCGTTCCACGGGATGACCGACCCATTATGCGAGGAGGCCGCCGACGAGATTGTGCGCCTCCGCGCGGAATTGGAAGCAGCCAAGGCCGGGGCGCAGGAGATGCGACAGGTGCAGGCGAATAAGTTCGGGGTGGGGCGGTGACGAGCGCCCTTCCGACCGTCCGACAGTGGCAACGGGACGCCAGAGACGACCCGGACCAGGCCACGCCGAAATGCCCGGCTTGCGGCCATCACCTCGGCATCCGCGAAGCCATGTATAACCCGAGCGGGACAGACGAATGGCTCTGCGATAATGCCTGCTGCGACAATGCCCGCGATGGAAACGGACAGTGAGCAATCCTGAAACGAGCCATCGGCCTCTCGTCATTGAAGTGCTACTGGATGGCGAGGTCATCGCGACGGGAACGTGCTCGCCGGGAATACGTGATTTGTCGAAGTCGGTCGGGATGCCTTTGGTCTCGGCGACGCTCCGGAAGATCGCCGATAAATGGGAAGCAACGGACAATGGCCGCTGACCCAACGAACCGGCCCCGGCAGCGGACGTATCATCGCGCCACTAAGATCAGGGAGGATGGTTCCGTGTCGGCGTTGTGCTTCAAACAGCCGCGAGCGATCGACATGCGCCGGGCGACATGGACCATCCGCGATGAGGCTGTGACCTGCCCGAAGTGTCTGGAGGTAATCAATACCAGGCGATGAGCGATCAACCCACGAGCATAGTGATACGTCTGCTTCAAGACGTGCGACGCGAGATGGCCGATCAGCGCGATCTGCTGTTGGCGTTGGTCGAGCAAGGCCAGCGTCTGGAGCGGCGGATCACCGAGACCCGTGACGACATTGAGTTGATGCTGAAGGCCGAACTGATGGGCCGCATGGGTAATTTCGAATCCCGCTTCGAGACGCGGCTGGAGGCGCTTGAGGCGGCGACCGCGCCAACGGGGTCCACCCAATGACCCCAGCCGACCGTCAGCGCCTCGCGCGCATCCTGGGGATGCTGGGGAGCGAGCACGCGGGCGAGCGGGCGTCGGCGGCGCTGCAAGCCGAGGCGTTCAGGAAGCGGCACGGAATGACGTGGGAGGAGATGCTGGCGCGGCCGGCGGTCGAGGTCGTGGTCGTGATGAAACCAGACCCCGCCATGGCAGCGCAACAGGCTCAGTGGGCAGCGGAGGACGCGGCGCGTAAGGCGAGGTGGGCGGCCCCTGAACCCCCGCCACCGAGGCCACCGCCGCGCCCGGCACGCAAACAGCAACCGCCGCCACAGCCGAATCCCGTTAACCTGAACATATTCACGGTGGCCGTGCTGGTCGGCACGCCCGTGCTGCTTCATGTCTTAGGCTTCATGCCGCCGCACTGGGGTCTGCCCCACTAAGGCGCGTCGGGACCATAGAGAGGGTTCGCCCGTGTCGGGTATTGCGTGGTGTCTGGCCGTAACAGACGGTTCATCTTCTCTGTCGCCGCACGTTCAGCCCGGCGGGTGAACACGCCCTGTATTCCCTCTTTCGCCGCCGCTCCCGCCGCCGCGCCGACAGGGCCTCCCACGACGTGGCCCACCACGCCAGCCGCTATCGTCCCCGGCAACCCCTGCGCCGCCGCCTTCACCGCGTCGAGGGCGTTCATCGCGGTATCCGATCCGCGCGCCTTGGCGAGTTCATCCGCGCTGGCGACGCGCTGTAGGTCGTCGTGCAGGGATTTGAGCCGCTTCAGTTGCGCTTCAGGCATTGACTGCCACGGATTGAGCGGCGCTCTCGGGTCACGCGACTGGATGATCTCGTTCATCATCCGGTGCATCGGGGCATATTGCAGCCGTCCCTGACCGTCGATCAATTTTGGCTCCCACTTTTGGAGCGCTTCGTTCACATCGAACGCACTGCGCGCCGTGTGGTAGTCCGCGAGTGCCTTCGTGAAACCGGGGGCGACAGGTTCAATGGCGCCATCGATCGCGGCCTTGACGCGAATGAGCGCCGCCTGGACATCCTTGTCGCCATACCCAGGGTTTTCCGCGAGGAAGTTCTTGGACTGAAGGTAATTGATGACGCGGCGAACGCCGTAGACTTGCGTCGGATCGGTTTCCAGGCCGCTGCCGTCTGATTTCCGCATCGCGTCTTCGACGATCTTCATCACGGCCTGAACCGGCGGCAATTTCCCGGAAGGCCCGGCACGCTCGGCCTGAATGGCTCGTGTGATCGGCTGGTGGTTTACTTCACCGCCCGCGCTAAACGCCCTCCCGAGCGCCTCATCGATGTTCTTCTCAGCGGCGGCGATGTCGATACCTTGCGTGACGTCGGAGCCCGCCGTCTCCTGAAAGTGACTCTTGCGTTTGGTGTTGTGCTCATCGAGCAGTTCGCGCTCGGCCTGATCGGCTTCCGGAGACAGGTTGCGTTGAGTTTTCATCTCGCGGGCGGCGACCGCCGTCTGCTCCCGCTGGGCCATCGTCGGGTTAATGCCGTCAATGTAAACGGTGTTGTCGGCCTCGCCTGGGGTCTTGCTCTTATAGAGCCACTGTTTGTCGGCGACGGAGCCATACAGCGCCGACTGTTCTGGTGTGAGGGCAATGTCCGCCGCTGGTGTGCCTTCGCGTGAAGCCGACGCGCCAACGCTTCGTGTGCCGGCTGGCGCCACTTCCGGCGGAGCCGCCGGTGCATAGGGGACCGTGGCTGGCCCAGCGGCCCCAGGCGGCACGCGCACAGGAGTAGCCTGCCCTGTGAGTGGATCGATGTTGGTCTGCGGCGGCACGAAGCCGGGACGCGGAGCGGATTCCGCGTTGATCGCGGCTTCGGTGCGTAGCGACATCGGAACCTCCGTCCCCGGCGGCACGCCAGGCGGCACCGCTTCCGCCGGTATTGGCGATGGTGAAGGTTGATCCGGCATCATGCCGAGTTGACCGCGAACCTTGGCGATGCCACTGGCTGCCGTGGCGTCGGGTGGCTCTATCGACGGAGGCGCCTGCGGCGGCCGTTCCGGTGGGCCATAGCGCTGCGCTTCCTCGCGTGCCGCCCTGAGCGCCGCCGTTTGCTCTTCATAAGCCTTCATCATGGGACTTACGCGAGGCGGCCCAAATCGCAGGTCACCCATGCCAGCCAGCGGCGAGGCCATTTCCAGCGCGCCAACTCCGCTCGGCATTGGCCGCTCGCCGAGCGCGGTCTGACCGATCGCGGCGAAAGGAGCGCCCAGACTCCACAACAGATGCTTAAAGCCGGGTTCGCCTGGTTCGAGCGCGAAGTATCCTGATTTGTTCGCGGTCTGCTCTAGCGCCTGCTCACGCTCGTATTGGGGTGTCGTGAGTTGTGTATCACCGAGAGGTATCGTCTCCGCTGGTGGTGGGGGCGCGCCTCCCCCCTCGAGTGGCCGGGTTGGGTTGCCGTATTCGTCCCGCCCTTCGCCTGAAATATCGTTCGGGGTCGTAAGCGGCGCGCCGGCGAGTTGCCCTATGATCTCCGCGTCCGAGTAACCCGCCTTCCGCGCACCATCAGCGTCGAACTTCATGGTGGTCGCCAGATGCCCGGCGATCTCCGCGTCCGAGTAGCCAGCCTGCTTCGCGCCTTCGACATCGAACGCCATGGGACTACCTCGCGAAGCTGGACAGCGGGGGACGTTCGGCCTTTGGTGGTGTGGATGCTGGTGAGGCTGTTGCTGGCTTGTATCCTGGCCCGGCCTCCCGGATCAGCTCTGATAGCTTTGCCTCTCGGTTCCGTTTCTTCTCAGCCAGAACCTGGGACGAATCCCCTGGCTGCGGGATGTATTGCAGGCGTGCCGAGGCGAACTCTTCCGGTTGAATCGAGGCGCCGCTTTCCTGCCGGAGGATCGCGTTGATAAAGTTACGTTCGGACTGCTGATGAAGCTGAAACTCAGGAGATACAAACGTATTTCCCAATATCGGCGCCTTTCCGAGAAGCATTTGCCAACGGCTCATCGCGGCGGGTGATGTGTCCTCGATGACGGGCAAGGCTTGCTGTAACCGATCGGCATAACCGCCGGCCTTGCTCTGTGCCTCAGTTAGCGGGTCTTGTTTGCTCGCGCCTGGGATTGGCTGGACAGCGCCCGCTGATCCGGGGCCGGCGGATGGTGGGTCGCCCGGCTTGTAATCAGGAGACGGAAACATGCTGGGGATTTCACGCGGCACGCGAACGAGCATTTTCGTTCCGGGCTTCGTTGGATCGTCCACCCACTCCGGCGTGCCCTGTTTCATCGCGCCATAATGAAGCGCATACAGCGCCCGTTGAGCCGGTGTCGCGGTGCCATCGAGAATTGACGAGTATAGTTGCAGCACAGTGTTTTCGTGCTGTGCTTCCAGTCCTTCCCCCCTCACCGGGTTCTTGCGTTGCTCCGCGTCATACGCATCTTTCGCCGCCTGTGCGACCTTCGGGTCTGGCGGCAATCCGTTGATGCGGGTTGCGTTGCCTTTGTCGTCCAGCCTGTAGCCCTCCGGCAGGCCGGCGCGCGCCGCCGCCGCTTCCTCCCTCTGGTTTTTGATCGCGTCCTGGTTCCGAGAATAAGCCGTCTGCTCGGCCTTCTGCTGCTGCTCGACGTAGTATTTCTGCCGCTCGAACTGCGCCTGAGCATCCAGCGCCGCCTGTGTCGCCTGCTGCTGCTGCCCCGACCGGTTGGCCTGCCGCCATTGCTCGAGGTGCGCGGCGACGTCCGCCACCGGCGCGCCGGACTGCACCATCGACGCCGCCAGCCGCACCTGACTGGCCGTCAGACCGTTCGGCAGCACCGGTTCAATCGGGATGGCCCGAGACGGGGCCGGCGGGGGCGCGACGACAGGCGGGCGGGTTGGGGCGGCGGAAGTAGGTGCTGGCGGGGTGGCGGCCGTGACCACCGGTACGGCGGCGGTCGGTGGTGACGCCATGCCGTTGGTCGGCAGCCCGATCGTCACGCCCGGAAGATCCGTCCCATACGCCAGCCGGTTCGGCTGCGCGTCGGGCGGCGTTGACACCACACCGGGCGGCCCCGCCACGTCCGTTCCGTTTAGCCGCATCGCGGTCTTGGTCTGGGCAATGGCGGGCGCGATCTCGTCCGCCTGCCCGGTTACGACCGGCGGGTAACTAACCTTCGCGTTTGGATCGTCCGTGCCCACCGCCGCCGCCGGAGGTAGGGTGCCCGGTGCGACGACCGGCACAACACCCGGAGCCCCCGCCGGCGATGCGCCCGCGACCCTTGGCCCGGTATTCGGATTGAACGCGGGAGGTGGGCCGCCTGCTGGAGGAATCGGCGGCACGGGAAGCGGCGCATTCGGGTCGACCCAGGCCGTGGAGACATTGCCGCCGGGCAGGACGGCTGGTGTGTCGGACGGTGGGCCGCCGGGGCCATGCACCGAGCCGAACGCCTGTTGCAGCGCCGTTGGGCCGCCGGACGCGAACCGTTGGTAATAGTTCTTCAGCGAAGTGCCGTTCGCGTCCTGGCTGTTGAGGTTGCCGCCGGACGCGATAAAACTCCGCATCCCTCCGACGCCGCCCAGGTGCGCCACGGCCCGCAACCCATTTACATCAAACTTATCAGCGCCCGGCGTGGCGGCGATGGCCTTGTCGATATCGGCGACGTGGGCGACGAATGCCGCATGCTGCGCCGCTGGGTTGGTAAGGAAGTCCTGTAGGTTCGCTACATTGTAAGGCGCGATGTGAAACTTCCCCTTCCACCCGTTTTTCCCTTCGCCGGGCGCCGGTGTGTAGAGGCCCAGATCCGCGAGACGTTCGGAGCCGAACTGGAATTGCCCGGCGTAGCCTTGCTTATTGACCACGGTCGGGTCGGTGCCGCCCTCGGCCACCCCCATCTTCTGCTCGAACGGTGTGACATCCGCTGATGGGGTGCCCGTCGTGTTGCCGCCACCGAGAGAGTTGATCAACCCCTCTCCGGCGCTCTGCTGAAGATCCAGTTTCCGCTGTTCGAGGCCGAGCTTCTGCCGGTTGATATCGAGGTTGCCGAGTTCCGATTGCGTGTGCGCGATCGCGGCATCCACCGCCGCCGGATTGTAGAGAATGTTCGGGAACGGGTTCGGAACATTCCATTGGGTGAACTGGGGCATGGTCTACCTCAGAAGGTTGAAGTCGCGTCGATGCCGCCGCCACGGCCATACCCGCCCATCAGCGCGTTCGTCCGATTCTCATACAGTCGATTGTTCGCGTAGTTGTTCGCCGTGTTCCCGATCCCATTCGCCGCGTTGGAGTAGATCGACGCCTGCGCGCTGCCCTCGCTCAAATCGGTCTGCGCCATGCTCGTCCCGGTGTTCTGGGTCGCGGTCGCCTGACCCGATGCCGCCGTCTCGCCGAGTTTCGATAAATCGAAAAGTCTGTTGTAGTAGTCAGTAAATTCTTTGTCCGCGAGGCCGGTCCCAAACGTCTGTTCCGCCTTCAGAACGGCACCCGATCGTCCGAACCCTTGCGCCGCCGCGCCCGCGTCAACCGCGCGCAAACCCTGGTCGAGCTGGAACTGGTAGCCAGGGCTCGTGTGGAATCCCTTCATCGCCGCGTCGTAGCCGTCCTGGCCATTCAGGCCGGCGGCGTTCTGAACCCCCGTGAGCGCGCCCTGGCCCGCCGTGCGCCACGGTTCGAGGTCGGCGCGCGATACTTCCAACGCCTGCCGCTGCGTATCGTTGGCTTTGTCGGCCGCGCTCGAGGCAGCGTTACTCGCAAGCAGGGAGCCGCCAATCCCGGCGGCGGCTGTTACTCCGGCGGCGATAACCGGGGCTGTGACAAACGGCATGGCTTAGTCCTCCATTGCCGGCAGGCGTTCGGCGATAACCACCGGGGCGCCATCGGAATCGGCGTGATCGGCGTTGTGGATACAGGCGATCGTCACGTCGTCGGTCAGAGCAAGAAAACCGTGCGGCGCGTGAGCATGTATCTTTATCATGGCGGGCGCCTTGAAGTCGCCGAGGCATTCATCGCCACGCCACACCCGCACCTCACCTTGCACAATGAGGGATATGTGAGAATGTTGGTGAACATGCTGCGGCAGAAGCGTGTCACGCTTCGGCATAACCCAAAGTTTACAGTATATACCCGCATACAGGACAAGTTCGGTCGTTGGCTGGTTTTTCGCGAGTTTCATTTGCATTTCGCTTCAAACATTGTAAAACAAGCCATGCCACCCCCCATAGACCTGACCGGACAAACCTTCGGCCGTTTGACGGTGATTTGTCGATCTGACCAGACCAGGAACAGGACGCGCTCCCGTGGTCCGAGTTTTAAGTGGCTCTGCCGATGCGACTGCGGCGGCGTCGCTCACGTCTCGCCTGACCGCCTGAAAAGGAAAATGAACGTATCGTGTGGGTGCGCGGTGAGAGAAACGAGGTTCGCATCGGGCCGCGCCTCTCCTGGACGCCCGAAACATGGCTTCGCGCGACATCCTCTTTATCAGGTATGGGCGCATATGGTCCGACGCTGCACTGATCCGGATGACCGTGAATGGCACAACTATGGCGGACGCGGCATTACTATCTGCGAGGAATGGTTGGGCGATGGCGGCCTTGCCCGATTTATTCTGGACATGGGAGAGCGCCCCGGAAATGGGATGCGTCAGTTCAGTATTGATAGGATCAGCAACGATCACGGCTATTCCCCTACCAATTGTGTTTGGGCGACGCCCTTTGAACAATCAAGAAATACACGACAAAACTTGAATGTGGAACACAACGGTGAACGGTTGTGTATTACTGACTGGGCAGCCAGATCGGGTCTAAAGGCAGGCACCTTAAGAAAGAGAATTGTCGTGCTTGGCTGGTCCGTTGAACGCGCCATCACTCAACCCGCAGGGAAATAATCAACGTAATTCTATCGGTGTCTCCGTTATTTTCCGTGCTGTGCATTTTTAGATTATCAAAAATCCAAGCGTCTCCTTGCATCATCGTGACTTTCTCATCGTCACAAGTGTTGATGCAATCAGGGTTAGTCGTCAGGGGGACATAAATTTTTGTAGTAAAAAATTCTGGATGCCAGCGGTTTTTATCGTTGTGTCTGGCGACCTGCCGCCCTGGTCCCACCCGTGTGATCAACACGCCGCCCAACTGCACCGCCTCACAGCGCGCCATCAGCCCAAACACGATCGGCCGCAGATGCGCCAGGGCGGTCCAGGCGGGATAGAAGGAGGGAACGAACGGCTCGGCGAACGACTCGGGCGTCGTCAGGTCGCCATACGCGCGGAACCGGAGCCAGATGTCGTCCACCTCGCGATGCGGGCTGTCGCCGCGCGTCCGGTCGGTGTGGCGGTTCCATAACTCGGGCTGGCGCGCGAGGTCCATCAGCACGCCGAGCGTTTCGATGCCGGACGCTATTTTGAGGAAATTACGCATCTATCTGGCTCGCCTCGCCCAAATCGTCCCCGTCGCATTCATCGCGCCCGTGCTGAACAGCGCCTGCGCCACGAGGTAAGCCGTCATAGGCGCGTCGATGTTCACTCGCGTTGCGCCGCCCGTGCCGATGCGGTGCTGCTGCGCGGTGCCCAACGTCCCGGCGTTCGCCGTCGAGTGCGACCCGAAGGTGACCGAGACCGTGTTGACGCTCGCGGCGACGAACGTCACCGCGCCGGTCGGATCGAACACCACGTTGCCCTCGACATCCCAGTCGCCCGGCGGCAGCGGGAGCGACGCGATATCGGCGATCGTGCCGGTTGACATGCCCACGGAGGTCGCGCTGACCGAACTCAGATACTCGCCAATTTCGCCGGGCGCCGCGTCGGTGCCGTTGGTGATGCCGCGTCTGGCCTGCAACCCCGCGAGCCGATCGGCGACGTTCTGGTGATACTCCGTCCACGCCTGCGAGTGCTGCTGCCCACTCGCGTAATCCACGATCGGTGCATCATAGAACGGCGGCTGGACGACCTGCAGCGTCGATGCCATCAGTGCGCTCCCGGTGTGATGTCGGCGTCCATCGCATATAGCCGAGTGAGGCCATGGGTGACGATGCGAAACGTTCTCTGCCTGAACGAGCCCAGCCGCGTCGTGTAAACGCGATGGCGGTAATCGCCTGGCATCCCCGCCGACATGGTGCGTCCCGCGTTGAACGTCCGCGCGCCGTCATCGGACCATTGCAGCAGCACCGGCCCCGGCGATTGCGCGCCGCCAGACTCCATCTCGATCTCGATGCGCGCGCAAAACGCTCGTTTCGTATCCGCCCATAGCGGCGGCAGCGTCGCCTGACGGATGATCGTGATCCCGGCATCGGTCGGCGCCATCACCAGATAATAAAGCGCGCCCGTCGTGCGATCGCCGAGCAGGTGGATCGAGTTGTTGTCCACCGCCGCCGTGCCCGCCCGCCATGGCCCAACCCCGTCCGTGCTGGTCGAGCGTTCGTGCCAGTTGCCGGTGGCGATGTCATAGACCAGCGTGCGGCCCTCGAACGTCGTCAAAACGTAAAACCAATGACCCCTGAATGGATGCGTGAAAGCGTGCAGCCCGACCGTGTTGGCGCCGATGATCGCCTCGATGGCGTGCGTGCTGACCCGCTTCGGCGTGTAGCCATCGGAACGATACACCAGGCCGTCCATGCCGAGCCAGAACACCGACTGATCGGCGCGACAGACCGACATGGCCGAGGATGTGCCGATCGGCACCACGCCGCCCGCCATCCTCCTGAACGGAAAGAACGATGTGCCCGGCGCGGTTTCCAGCCCGCTCGTGCCGGCGTCATAGAAGACCTCGAACCCGCCTTCGCCCAACGTCCACAACTGGCCGCGATGGTTGATCACACGCCGCACCACGTTCGGCACCGCATCACTGAACACGAAGTCGAGCGCGTCGAAGGAGGACGGATCAAGCAGGCGCGAAATGAACCATTGCGACGTGTTGCCGGGTGCGCTGAACGCGAAATAGCCATCGACGTAAGCGACCGAGGTCGCGCCGGGAAAGTCGGGATCGGTGATGAGGTTCAACGGGTCGCCCACGTTGTTCCCGCAGGTATAGGCGCGCGGCGCCACGCAGACGACGGCGGCGGTCGGGCCGGCGGCGATGGTGACGAAGCTGTTCCATGCGCCCGTGCCGCTGTCGGCCGCGCCAACGTCGCCCAGGTCTTCGACCGTCACGCCGCCGGCGAGCGGAAACGACAGCCGGTAGAAATGCGTGCCTGACACGATGTAGACGCGGCCCGGCATGTCGTCGTTCATCGCCAGGATCGGGCCGGCGCCGATCGGCCCTGAACCGCCCACCGCCGCGTCCCACGCCTGAAGCGAAGGCGACGAGACCAGCGCGGCGGCCACCCGCGCGTCGGCGGGCAGTTTCTCGGCCATTACGTTGACCAATCGTTTAGCAGTCAGAGGCAGGCTTGGATGTTCATAACTCTCGAATGGAAACGGAATGCGCCGCATCCCGGTTTTGGGTTGGAGCGCGGCCTTGAGCGTGTCGAGCGTGTCGGACATCAGAGCATGTTCGGCGTGACGATCTTGGAACCGCCAGTGCCGCCATCAGCGAACGCGCCCGTTATATTGCCGGTCAGTTGGTTGTTGACCACGATGTAACGGTTGGAGATTCCAGCCTCGATGGCGATGCCGTAACGCTGCGTGTTGGCGACGCCGGCGGCGACGGCGGACGGACGAGAACGGCAGCCCGTGATGGAAAAGTCGATGACCCCGGCGGCGATGTGAATGCCATCCGCTACCCCGGCGTTGTCCAGGCTGTTCCACGTCGCGGTGCAGGCGTCGATCGTGACGCACTGGGATGGGAGATCGATTAAGAACCCGTGGTTGATGTTGGCGATGGCGACGCAGTTGACCAGTGTCACATCGGTAGCGTTTTCGATGTTGAACCCAAAGCGGCCCATGTAGCCGCCCCAGCACGACGACAGGTGAATGCGGGTCACGAAGGTGCCCGGCGCATCACTGACAAAGCACCAGCCGTCGGATAACGTGGTCCGATCGGCCGACCCCGCCCCATCGCAAAGCACATTGGTGGCGAATATGTTGGCGATGGAGTTGTTGCCGCCGGGTTGCGAATCAGCCAGGACACCAAATCGGAAAGCGGCGATGTTCATGTTGTTGAACGCGAAAGTGTCGCCTGAGTGGATGAGGATGCCGCATCCGACGTTGATCGGGGCACCGAGCATTTCAGTGTTGGCGATCATCGCCTCGCCACCAAACAGATTTGTGTAGAAAACACCGTTACACATCACATTGACGAAATTGCAGTCGGTGATTGTTGGCCGGTAGCCGACGCCCATGAACTCCACGACCTGCCAACCGCCATTGGTCCACACGCGATTGATTTTGGCGTTGTTGCAATCCTGGAATTTAAGCAGCGTTCCGTTCGTCGATGTCGCGAACGGCGTAGTGAGATTAAAGTCGGTCAGTAGGATGTCAGGCCCGGCGAATGTAAACATGTCCGCCGTGGTGGGGCTGAACAAAAGCCGACTGCCGTGGCCATCGCCCGCGAGCGTGAGAAAGCCGCCGGCGTAGGTCAGCGGCCCGCTGATAGGATAATCACCGTCCGGTATCCACAGCTTGCCGCCGCCCTTGTTCGCGACATAAGCCAACGCGGCGTTGAACGCCGCCGTATCGTCGGTTGCCCCATCGCCCTTGGCGCCGAATTGTTTGACGGACAAAAAATCGGTCAGCACGTAACTGCGTAATTGCAGCGCCGAGAATCGCCCCGATCCAGCCCGCTCGCCGACGAAGGATGACGTGTCGCTGATGGCGCCGAGGTCCGGCATATCGACGATGCGGACGCCGGGGAATGTGCCTGTCGTGATGCTCATGGTATCGGTAATCCCGTCAGGAAGATGGCCTCGCCCGGATCGGTCAGCGTCGCCGGGTTCGGGTCGGTCAGCATGATGAGTGGCGCGGCGGCGCGTGAGACCATCGGACGAACATGCAGATGCCCTTCGGCGAGTAGTTCGGCCTCGTAGCCGCTGTCAGCGTCGAAGTAGATCGCCCAGCGGCACCGACGCGGCCACGCGCCCATCGTGCCAGGCGGGACGCGGATCTGGAACGTGCCGGTGGTCATATCGAGGATGACACCCATGGCGGCCCACAGCACCGTCCCAGGCCCCGCCACGCCGCCGTTGTGCCAACCGCCCCAGCCGTAGTCATCGCCAGACCCCCACCCGCCGAAGTGCGGGCCGTAGCCACCTCGATGATCCGGCCAGACGAACATGGAAACGGTGGGGCCGCCGAGGCCGCCGCTCAGTTCGATGGGCAGCGCGTCGGGACTGTCGCGATCGACGATGGAGACGTTGAGCGTCACGCTATCGGCGCCACCCAGCATGAGGTCGCGCGTCGGCACGCGGATGGGCGAGACACGATCGAGCGGGAGCGTGAGGGCGAAGGTCGTCATTAGTGGGCTCCCAGGCGGTCACGAATATCCACGCAGGTTTCCACGACCGCGAGAAACTTTCCGTTCGTTGTGACCACGACACAATGAACACTTCTGGCAAAACGTTTTAAGTCCATATCGATTGGCTCTCGCAAACTACTGATCGCACGCGGATTTAAAAACGCACGCTGTCCATCCGGGCCATGCAACTCAATAAATTCCACCCCCGAGATAAGTATCAGTGCCCACGAAGCGCGGGTAACGGTGAGGCCGGGCGCGCGTCCGGTCTCGCTCATCCCAGGCGCGCGATGACGGTCAGCAGCCCAGTCACCGGCGAGGTCGTCGTGGTAACACCATCCACCTTGATACCGCCCAGCGTCACCGTGC
>Ga0193698_1000033_pt1 | contig 20121 bp, 18 predicted proteins | sample L3c1metaG_FD_165512 | JGI IMG/M metagenome (GOLD analysis project Ga0193698, IMG submission 165512) | Soil microbial communities from a riparian zone of the East river system, Colorado, United States - L3c1 | ecosystem: Environmental > Terrestrial > Soil > Riparian zone | place: USA: East River... | reverse complement strand
GATGGTGCTCGAGCCGGACCTTCTCCTTCCACTATCCGAAGCAGGACCCGGGAAGGCGAAGAAGTTTCGCGTTGCCGGCTTGCGCGAGGGCTGGGCCTGGACGCCGAGGCAATGGTCGAAGGTGACAAGCGACACCGGGACCGGAAACCCAGCCGCCTCGACACCGGCGAAAGGTGAAAAGTTCATTCGCGCGGTCACCGAGAAGATCGGCGGCTTTCTGGTAGATCTAGCCAAGGCCGACCCGGACAACATGTACGAGTAATCGACTACAAAAACTACGCTACGATGTTGAGGAGCCGCCCCGGAACGAAGATGATCTTTTTCGGCGCGCCGGTAACAAACCGGGCGACCGTAGCGTCGGCCAAAGCCGCCGCCACCGCGGCTTCCTCAGAAATGTCGCGCGACACGATGATCCTCGTCCGCACTTTGCCGTTCACCTGAACCACCAGCTCGATGTTGTCCTCCGTGGCGAGCGACGGATCGAAGCTCGGCCACGCACTGTCGAACACGCTTCCCGTTCCACCCGTCTGCTCCCACAACTCCTCCGCGATGTGCGGCGCGAACGGCGCGACCAGCGGGACCAACGGTAGTACTTCGTCGCGATGCGGCACGCGCTCGCCTTTCCGCACTACGTTCATGTATTCCATCATTGCGGCGATGGCGGTGTTGTAGCTGAGACGCGGGATGTCCTCGCTCACCTTTCGAATCGTCTGATGCAGCTTCCGCATCACTGAGTGGTCCGGCTCTGTGTCCGCTGACATGCTCTGCACGGAAGCGAAGAGCCTGTCCAGAAAACGACGCGTGCCCGAGATGCTTCGGTCCCGGAAATCCCCGCCCTGCTCATACGGACCAAGGAACATCAGGTAAGTGCGAAACGCGTCCGCACCCCACTCCTCGATGTATTCGTCGGGGTTCACGATGTTGCCCTGCGTTTTCGACATCTTCGCGCCTTCGCGGATGATGTGTCCGTGCGCGCGGAACTTTACGAACGGCTCCTCGAAGTCGAGGATCTTCGCATCGTGCAGAACCATTGTGATGAAGCGCGAGTAGAGCAGGTGCAGCACAGCGTGCTCGTTTCCACCGATATACGACGTGACGGGGAGCCACTTCTTCGTGACGTTCTTTTCGAACGGCACGTCGTCGCGCCCGACGCTCGGATAGCGCAGGAAATACCAGGAGTTGTCGAGGAAGTTGTCCGAGACATCGGTCTCACGCCTGCCGGTCTTTCCGCACTTCGGACACTCGACCAGGTACCACTCCTCGTGACGCGCGAGCGGTGACACTCCCGAGTCGTCCGGCTTGAAGTCCTCGATGAACGGAAGCAGGACGGGAAGATCCTTCTCCGGAACCGGCACCGTTCCGCACGATTCGCAGTAGATGATGGGAATCGGCGGACCCCAGTACCGCTGCCGCGAGATGCACCAGTCGTGCAGGCGATAGTGCACAACCGGCTTGGCCGAGCCACCCTTCGCGAGAAACTCTACGATTGCCTTTTTCCCGGCCTCGACTTCGAATCCGTCGAACACGCCCGAGTTGACCAGCGTCCCCGACTCGCACTGCGTGAACGCCTCGTCGAGCGGTGTGTTCGCATCTTCGCGCTCGCCGCAAACGACGCGCACGATTGGGAGGTCGAATTTCTTCGCGAACTCGAAATCGCGCTCATCGTGACCGGGCACGCCCATGATCGCGCCGGTTCCGTATTCCATCAACACGTAGTCGGAGATCCAGACGGGGATTTCCTTTTCCGTTGCCGGGTTGATGGCGTATGAGCCGGTGAACTCTCCCGTCTTCTCGGTGCTCGTCTTCCGCGTGATGATGTCCTGCTTCTTCGTCTTCTCGCGGTAGGCTTCGACTTTCTTTTTCTGCTCCGGTTTGGTCAGCAACTTGACGAGCGGATGCTCGGGCGCGAGCACCATGTACGTCGCGCCATAGATCGTGTCCGGACGCGTCGTGAATACTCTTATCTCGCACTCGGCACCGTCCACCTGGCGCGTCTCGAATGCGATCTCGGCGCCCTCCGACCGTCCGATCCAGTTTCGTTGGGCGGTCTTGGTGGTATCCGACCAATCGATGTGATCGAGATTCTCGAGCAGCCTCGGCGCGTAGTCGCTGATGCGGAAGAACCATTGCTCGAGCAGGCGCTGCTCCACCGGGGTGCCGCACCTCTCGCAGTGGCCGCCGACGACCTGCTCGTTGGCCAGGACGGTCTTATCCTTCGGACACCAGTTGACGGCAGCCTGCTTCTTGTAGGCGAGGCCTTGCTCGAAGAGCTGTAGAAAGAGCCACTGGGTCCACTTGTAGTAGTCGGGGTCCGTGGTCGACAGCGTGTACCGCCAATCGATCATGAGGCCCGATCGCTCGAGCTGTCGGCGGAAATTGGCGATGTTGCGCGGAATCAGGTCCATCGGATGAATGCCCACCTTGAGGGCGTAATTCTCCGAATGAATCCCGAAGGCATCGTATCCCAGCGGCTCGAACACGTTGTGTCCCATGAGACGCTGGAATCGTCCATAAATGTCGTTCCCAGTGAACGCAAAAAGATTCCCGACGTGGAGTCCTTCGGCGGACGGGTAAGGGAACATCATCAACGCATAGAACGGCCTTTGGGCGCGCTGCAGGTCCGTGTTGTTCGTACCACGCTCCTGCCAGATGCGCTGCCATTTCCGCTCGATCGTTCCGGGATCGTAAGTCACGGCGGATGAGGGGAATGGGTCGTTGCGTGTTGCCGAGTTGTCCATCTGTACAAAGTAGCGGCTCAGCGACGGAGTTTCATCTCTCGTCGCCGCTGGCCGAGTGGTTCCACAATCTCTCTTCAAGATGACAGCAACGCCTCTCCCGATTGCTCCGCGCACCGCGACCGGCTTCCTCAAGCCGTTCTTCAGCGCGCTCCAGCGCCGCGCACTCAAGGCGAGCCTTCTGTTCGGAACCGTTTTTCTCGTGGGACTCGGCGCGATCTGCTGGCAGATGTATCACTTGCTTCCTGCCGAGACACGCCAGGAAGTTCTGGGCGTGGCAGGGTTCAACACCGCGCTCATCATCGCCTCGCTTTGGATTACCGTGGCGCTGCTCGCGACGGCCTCGGCAGCCATCATCTTTGTCCGGCAGCATGTGAGTGGCCCGGCCGCGGAGCTCGCGCGCGTTCACGAAGCCGTCGCCAGGGGTGACCTGTCGGGCGCATACAAACCCGTGATCGCGAACGCGTCAGTGGACCGGCTTACGCGATCCACGATGTCGATGTTGTCGCAGCTTAGGGAAGTCGCCGGCCAGATGCACAGCTCCGCCGACGACAACAGCCAGCTGGTATCGCAAATCGCTCTCGCCTCGCAGACAGTCGCCGCCTCGGCGCGCGAGGGGGCCGAGACTTCCAACGTTCTCAGTCAGGACGCCCGCACGCGGGAACGCACGATCAACGAGCTCACCGCCGAAGTTGCGCGCCTGGTCGAGATCTCCTCGGGGCTCCTGGAAGCAGCCGCGGAGGGATTGAAGCGCGATCAGGCACTGCGTCAGCTCGCTCGCGACAACCGGGTGCGCCTCGAGCGCACTACCAGCTCGCTGCAGGAGCTTGCGTCGGACGCACTGGAAAGCGCCGAAGGAATCGACGCGCTTTCCGCGGCTGCCGACGAGATCCAGGCATTTCTCGTCCTGGTCCAGAAGATCTCACGTCAATCAAAGCTGCTCGCCCTGAATGCGGCGCTCGAAGCGGCGCGCGCCGGCGAGCACGGCCATGGTTTCGCGGTCGTCGCGACCGAAGTCAGGCGCCTCGCCACCAGCTCCGCTGACGCGGCGCAGCGCACGACTTCGCTCGTCCAGGAGATGCTGGACAGCGTTAATCACTCACGTGAATCGACGGCGCGCACGGTTGCGACGGTGGAGCAGGTATTGGAGTCGACACGCGCCGGCCGGCAGTCTCTGACCAGAGTCGAGGAAGGGACGGTCCAGGGCGAGGACCTCAGCTCAAAGATCCAGGCCGCGGTCAAGGAATCGGCGGAGCTGATCGCCACGATGAATCAGCGGCTCGCCAGCCTGTCCCAGGGAACGGCCGCGTTCTCACGCGCGATGCATCACGTTGCAGTATCGAACGAGGAGCAGAGCAAGAACATCGGCGACATCGCGACGACGGCCAGCGCGCTCACCGACGCATCAGGCCGTATAAATCAGCTGGCGCGGAGCTTCAAGCTCGTCGGCAGCTGACCGAAGGCATCTGCGGTCGCTCTGACCGCGCGAACTTGAACGGCATCGGAATGAGCCGCGCACCCTGTGAATCCGCGACGGCGAAACTGCTTCCCTCGTAGGCCGTCGCCGATCCGAAGCGGCCGTCCTTGGCCAAGGCGTAGAACTGCAGGTCGAACAACGGCCTGCCGTTGTCGAGGAGCCGGCGTTCCGTCATCGCGATAACTCTGTCGATCGTCCTCATGCACGCCTGATCGGGCGACATCCCCTGTCGCATCATCTCCACGATCAAAAACGCCCCACACACCTTGATGTTCGCTTCGCCGCGGCCGGTCGATCCTGCAGCGCCCACGGTATTGTCGCAGTACTGGCCGGCGCCGACTATCGGCGAATCTCCTATGCGCCCTGGAACCTTCCATGACAGTCCGCTCGTTGTCGTAACCGATGACATGTCACCGCCGGCGTTCACGGCGTTCATGTTGATCGTGCCGGTGGTGAACTTCACGTGAAGCGGATCGTCGATCGAAAGACTCGACGTGAGCGGTGGGGGTGGTGGAGCGCTGTCTAGCCACGCGTCAGCGGGATTCAGGCACGCTCTCCAACGGAGCCAGTCGCGCCTGCTCTTGTCGGTCAGAAGATTCTGCTCCTTGAAGCCCATCTCGAGCGCAAACCTCTTGGCGCCCGCGCCCACGAGCATGATGTGGTCGGTGTGGTCCATCACCGCCTTTGCCACGAGGGACGGCGTGGCGATGCCTTCCAGAGCGGCCACTGCGCCGGCGCGCCGCGTCGGGCCGTGCATGCACGACGCATCGAGCTGAACGACGCCCTCGGCGTTGGGCAGTCCACCCAGTCCGACTGACTGATCGTCGGGGTCCAGCTCCTGGATGTTGACTCCAGCGATGATGGCGTCGAGAGTGTCGGCGTTCTGGCGAGCGATCATGTCATACGCACGGGCGACGCCGCGAATCCCGTTGGCGGAAGCAACTACCACCGGACGCCCCGCCGACAGAGGCGTAAAGTTGGAAGTAGAAGAGCGTAGAACTTCGGCGCGAGCTGTACGATCGAGCGTTAGCGACGCGGCGGCAGCCGCACCGGCCCCAATGAATTTTCGCCTGGAAATCGACACTCTAATTCCTCCTGAAAAGCTGAATGGATTAATCCTTGTAAATCTTGACCGTAATCTTGCCGTCGCTCGTGACCCAGCCACGGTACATGCCCGCCGAATTGAACGGCGTCGCGATATTGCCCTTCCTATCCATCGCGATCACTCCGCCCTCTCCGTGCTGCGCGACCAGCTCCTTCATAACCACGTCGTCCGCGGCCTGCTGGATCGAGACGCCCGAGTACCGCAGCCGCGCACAGATATCGGCAGCGACGTTGTTCCTGATGAAAAACTCCCCGTCGCCGGTCCCGGAAACGGCGCAGCTCAGATTGTTGGCGTAGGTTCCCGCTCCTATGATCGGCGAGTCACCGACGCGTCCGAACCGCTTCATGTTAGTCCCACCGGTCGACGTCCCGGCGGCGAGGTTGCCCGCTTTATCGAGCGCGACAGCGCCGACTGTTCCGAATTTCCGTTGTTCGCCCGGGACAGCACCGGATTTTCCGCTATCGGCTCTCGCCTTCGCCGCCTCGTAAGCCTTCCAGCGGCGGTCGGTCCAGAAGTAATGCGGGGACACCAGCTTTACCCCCTGGGACTTGGCGAACTCCTCGGCCCCTGAGCCGACCATCATCACGTGCGGCGATTTTTCCATCACCAGCCGCGCCAGCGAGATCGGATTCCTGACATGCTGGAGCGCGGCGACCGCGCCGGCGCCGAGCGTCCTGCCATCCATGATAGATGCATCCAGCTCGTTGGTGCCTTCAGAGGTGAAAACCGCCCCCTTCCCGGCGTTGAACAGCGGAGAGTCCTCCATCACCCTGATCGTGGCTTCGACGGCGTCAAGACTGCTTCCTCCCCGCGCCAGTATCTGGTATCCGGTGCGCAGCGCGATCGTAAGGGTGTCGATGTACGCCTTCTCCATCTCCTGGGTCATGTTCTGACGAAGGATGGTGCCGGCGCCGCCGTGGATTACCATCGCGAATTTGGGCGCGGATGCTGCTACTTGCGATCCTACGGCGGCTGGAAGAAAAATCGAAACGAGGAGGCCGGCGCATGCGGCCAGGCGCGGGGAAAGGCGGACCATGTTCGTGGAGTGCGGGAAGAATTGCGGCGTCCGCACGAGTGGCCGGACGGGTGGCTTCAATAAGGTATTCGGCCATTATAGCTTCCCGCTACGCATGAGATCCCACCAGCCATCCAGACCGAGAGCACTGCGCCTCGTGGCCCACGTTCCCAGCGTCGATCTCTCCGGACCTACCCGGCGGGAGAGCGACCTGCTCGGGGAGCGGGATGTTCCCGTCGAAGCGCTCTACGGAATCCAGACCCTGCGCGCGATCGAGAACTTCTGCATCAGCGGCATCGAGCTGCACGAGTTTCCGACGCTGATAGCCGCGCTCGCAACGGTGAAGGAGGCGGCGGCGCTCGCCAACCTGGAGATGAAGCTCATCGACCGCGACATCGTCGACGCAATCTGCCAGGCCGCTAGCGAGATCAGGGAAGGGCTGCACCACGAGTTTTTTCGCGTCGACATGATTCAGGGCGGAGCCGGCACCTCGACGAACATGAATGCCAACGAGGTGATGGCGAACCGCGCGCTCGAGATCCTTGGCAAGCAGCGCGGCCAATACGAGTTCGTGCATCCCAACAACCACTTGAATCTCAGCCAGTCGACCAACGACGTCTATCCGACCGCGGTGAAGCTCGCGCTGCATACAAGCATATCGGATTTGCAATTGGCGATGATCGCCCTGGCGGCGGCGTTTCTTCACAAGGGCGAAGAGTTCAGCAGCTTGCTCAAGATGGGGCGGACGCAGCTCCAGGACGCCGTCCCCATGACTCTCGGTCAGGAGTTCAACGCGTTTGCCCATACGATCCTGGAAGACGTCGACCGGCTGGGCGAAGCGCAGGCGTTGATCCGGGAGATCAACATGGGGGCGACCGCGATCGGCAACGGCATCAACGCCCCGGCCGGCTACGCCGAAAGCGTGCGCAGGCACCTCGAGCACCTCACCGGACTGCCCCTCATCACGGCCCCGGACCTGGTCGAAGCCACCGCTGACACCGGCGCATTCGTGCAGCTATCCGGAGTGCTGAAGCGCTGCGCGGTGAAGCTCTCAAAGATCTGCAACGATCTGCGGTTGCTAAGCTCGGGTCCGCGTGCCGGCCTGGGAGAAATCAACCTGCCCCCGATGCAGCCGGGCTCGTCGATCATGCCGGGAAAAGTGAATCCGGTGATACCCGAGATGATGAATCAAGTGTGCTTCGACATCATCGGCGGTGATGTGACGGTGACGATGGCGGCGGAAGCGGGGCAGCTGCAGCTCAACGTCTTCGAGCCGATAATCGCGTTCCGTCTCCTGAGTGGAATGACGAACCTCGCCCGCGCCTGCAAGATTCTTCAGGATCGCTGCATCGAGGGAATAACCGCCAACGCCGAACGAATGCGGGGCTTCGTCGAGCAGTCCGTCGGCGTGATCACCGCTCTCGTTCCGGTGCTCGGCTACGAGACAACTACTGAGATCGCCAAGCAGGCGCTTGAGACGGGAAGGGGCGTCTACGATCTAGTTTGCGAGAAAGGGCTGATGACCCGCGAACAGCTCGACCGGCTGCTGAATCCCGCTTCGATGACGGCTCCGAGGGCAACTCCCGCAACGGACCGTTGAAGGTTAGTTTGTACGTGCTTCACCCTGAAAATTTTGCGCGGTGTTTCACCGGCGAAGGTGAGACGCTCCCAACACGACGAGAACAGGATTTCCTTCGCATGAAAGGTTCTGACCGCCTCCGGCGGCTTGCATCCTACGCATTGGTCGCCGCACTCGCGTTTGCGGCTGTCTCTTGCAACGAAGCGCATCCCAATACCACGCTCGTCCCGCATTCCGATCTTGGACGTGAGATCGATTTCCTCTGGGACCGGCTGCTCCTCCTCGGCACGATCGTCTTCGTTCTCGTCGAAGCCGCTCTCGTTTACATCGTTTTCAAGTATCGCCGCAAGGACAATCAGGCGACGCCGCCGCAGACGCACGGCAGCACGAAGCTCGAGATCACCTGGACCCTGATTCCCGCGGTGATTCTCGTGTTCATCGCCGTGCCAACCGTCAAGACGATCTTCATCACCCAGGCGCAGGCCGCGCCGGGCTCGCTGAACATCGACGTCACCGGACACCAGTGGTGGTGGGAATTCAGGTATCCCGAATACGGGGTAACGACCGCCAACGAGATTTATATCCCGGTCGGGCGCACCGTGAATTTCAGGCTCCGGTCCGCTGACGTGATCCACTCGTTCTGGACTCCGCAGCTTGGTGGGAAGCGCGACGTCGTGACGAACCGCACCAATTACATGTGGTACACACCCGATTCGTCCACCGCGAGCAACGTGTGGAACGGATTCTGTGTGGAGTACTGTGGCGCCTCGCACGCGAACATGCGCTTCCGGGTTTTCACCGTGACGCCGGATCAGTTCGAGTCGTGGGTGGCGGGTCAGAAGCTGCCGGCGAGATTCGGCGCAGTCGCACCTGCCGCCCCAGCGGGTGGCCCGATTCCTCCTCCAGCCGAGGGTCCCAGAGTCACGACACCCGGCGGACCCAACGCGCCGAGCCAGGCTGCGCAGGCAGCAGCCGGCGTCGTAGCGCAAAGAAGCTCTGGAACCGGCGCTGTCGGCGGAACCCAGCCGGCGGTTCCACGCGGCCAGAGTGCAGAGGCCAATCCCGGCGCTCGCACTACTGTCGCGGGTGTCACACCCTCGAACGCGGCGTTCGCGTCGTCTACTTCTCCGATCCCGGCGGGTTACATCTTCCCGCGCGAGCAGATTCAGAATCATGCACTGCCGCACTCTCCGATTCCCGGAGGACTGAAGTTCACCGCCGGGCTCACCGGAAACGCGGGCCGCGGAAAGCAGGTGTTCTCGAGCTCGGCGTGCATCGGTTGCCACTCGATCGCCGGAAACCCGGCTGCGATGGGCGTCACCGGCCCGAACCTTACTCATATAGGATCGAGGAGCACGATCGCGGCTGGTCGCTTCCCGAATACGGCGGCGTTCCTGGCGCTCTGGATCAAGAACGCCCGCGCGATGAAGCCCGAGGTGCTCATGCCCACGCTCGGGATGGATGAATACGATCCTGTTCTAAAAGCGAAAGTCACATCGGCAACCGGCGGGCTGACCGATCAGCAGATCGCCGACATTGTCGCTTACCTAACCGTACTGAAGTAACCGGAGATCGATTTGGCATCCACCGCATATCCAGCACCGGCGCACGCGCCAGCCTACTCGGGTGAGCAGAGCGGACTGTGGAGCTGGCTCACCACCGTAGACCACAAGCGCATCGGCATCCTCTACCTCTACACCGCGCTCGGGTTCTTCCTGTTCGGCGGCCTCGAGGCGGTAGTGATCCGCGCGCAGCTCGGCGCTCCCAACCAGCATATCGTCTCGGCGGAGTTCTACAATCAGCTATTCACGATGCACGGGACGACCATGATCTTCCTCGCGATCATGCCGCTCTCGGCAGCGTTCTTCAACTTCCTGATTCCGCTGCAGATCGGAGCACGCGACGTCGCCTTTCCCCGGCTCAACGCGTTCAGCTACTGGGTCTACCTGTTCGGCGGAATCTTCATCACGGTTCCGATTTTCTTTGCAGTCGCTCCCAACGGTGGATGGTTCGGCTACGCCCCGCTGACGATCAGAGCCTACTCGCAGGGCGTCAACATCGATTTCTGGGTGATCGGCCTCCAGATCCTCGGCGTCTCCTCGCTCGCCGCGGCCTTCAACTTCCTCACGACGATCATAAACCTGCGGGCGCCCGGCATGACGCTGATGCGCATGCCGATGTTCACCTGGATGGCGTTCATCGTACAGGTTCTGCTCGTGCTCGCGTTTCCCGTCATCACGATCGCGCTGGTGTTCCTGCTTTTCGATCGCTTCTTCGGGACGAATTTCTACAACAGCGTCAGCGCGGGTGCCGATCCGCTGCTGTGGCAGCACCTGTTCTGGATCTTCGGCCACCCCGAGGTCTACATCCTGATCCTGCCGGCGTTCGGACTCGTTTCCGAAGTGCTGCCTACGTACTCGAAGAAACCGCTGTTCGGGTATCCCGTCATGGTGTACTCCGGAATCCTGATCGCCGTGCTCGGCTTCGGCGTCTGGGCGCATCACATGTTCGCGGTAGGAATGGGTCCGATTGCCGACACGTTCTTCGGCCTGACCACGATGCTGATCGCGATCCCCACCGGCGTGAAGATCTTCAACTGGATCGCGACGATGGCGCAGGGAGCCATCCGCTACACGACGTCGATGCTGTTCGGAATCTCACTGGTCGGCCTGTTCACCATCGGCGGAATCTCCGGCATCATGCACTCGTCTCCGCCGGCAGACCTTCAGCAGACTGATACGTATTTCATCGTCGCGCACTTTCACTACGTGCTGTTCGGCGGCTCGATCATGGGGATCTTCGCGGGCATCTACCATTACTTCCCGAAGATCACCGGCCGCTTGCTGGATGAGAAGATGGGCCTGGTTCATTTCTGGCTGATGTTCATCGCGATGAATCTCACCTTCTTCCCCATGCACTTCTCCGGCATGCTGGGAATGCCGCGCCGCATTTACACCTACGACTCCGGCCAGGGCTGGGATCTGTACAACGCGATGTCCACAGCCGGCGCGATGCTCTTCCCGATCGCGATGCTGATCTTCGTCTACAATTTCTTCGTCAGCAGAAAGCGCGGTGAGATCGCGGGACCAAATCCATGGGGCGCGGGAACTCTGGAATGGACGATCCCGAGCCCGCCTCCCGAATACAACTTCGCGAAGATTCCGACGGTGACGAGCAGGTATCCGATCTGGGAAGGCAAGGAAGTCGATCACGCCGACGCGCGCATCAACGCGCAGGAAGGAAAGTCGGCGGCCGATCTCGGCATCATCATGCCGTACAACACCATCAAGCCGCTCTTCGTCGCCCTTGGCCTGGTGGTCATGTTCTGCGGGCTCATTTGGGCACGGGCGCTCATCGGCATCGGCGCCGTCACCATGATATTCTCTCTCTACAGCTGGCTCTTGAGCCCGCTCGAGCCGGAGCACCACTAGAAATGCCAGCATCCGTAGCACACACGAGCGCGCCCGCAGCACACCACTACACGACGCTGGGACTCGACAGCCGGAAGGTCGCCATCTGGGCCTTCATCGGCTCCGAGTGCATGCTCTTCACATCGCTGATTTCGACGTACCTGATCTACAAGGGACGGAGCGTCGTCGGTCCATTCCCGCACGAGACCTGGACCGACCCCGCCACCGGACACGTGCTCAAGCCGATTCTCAACATCCCCGTGACGTCGGCGTCGACGTTCGTGCTACTGATGTCGTCGCTGTTCATGGTGCTCGCTCTGGCAGCCGTGCAGAACAAGGAGCTGCCCAAGCACACACGCGGCGAGCGCATCCTCGGCAACTCCAAGCTGTGGCTCTGGATGACGGCGATCGCCGGCACGACGTTCCTCGGCTTCCAGGCGTTCGAGTTCACCTCGTTCGTCCACGAAGGCCTTACCATTCGCACCAACCTGTTCGGCTCGTCGTTCTTCACGCTCACCGGCTTTCACGGGGCGCACGTAACCGCCGGCGTGATCTGGCTGGTGACGCTCCTCGCGATCGACTACCGGCGGGGCCTTGGCTCGCGTGATTCACTGCTGGTCGACATCGCCGCTCTGTACTGGCACTTCGTCGACGTCATCTGGATCGTGATCTTCACTCTCGTTTACCTCATCAAGTAACGGCGGAACGATGGACACTCACGCCAGCATGACCAATCTTCCCGACTCCGCCGAAGCGGGAGCGCACGCGCCGCACGGAGAAGTCGAACACGCCCACCCGACCTGGTCGACCTACTGGAAGGTCGCGCTCATTCTCACGCTGATCACGGTCGGTGAGGTCTGGGCGTACTACATTCCTTCTTTCGTAGCGTCGCGTGGATTCGTACCCACGCTGCTCATTCTGTCGGCGCTCAAGTTCGTGATCGTCGTCATGTTCTACATGCACCTCAAGTACGACCACCGGCTTTTCCGTGTGCTGTTCACGGGACCGCTGCTGATCGCCGGCCTGACGCTCCTGGCGCTGATGTTCCTCTTCGGACATCTCTTCATCAAGATCATGTAGCATGCTGGTCCTGGCGCTGCTCCATCCCATCGCCACCCTCAGCTGGTGGCGATGGTCGGTTCACCCGAGTACCGCTCTTGGCATCGCAGCCCTCGCGGCGCTTTACATCTGGGCCGGTTGGAAACTGGGACAATCGCCATCGCGCGCCCAGCGAATCTGGTTCTTCAGCGGGCTGCTCGTGATGTTTGCGTCGCTCAATGGACCGGTACACGACCTGAGCGATGACTACCTCTTCAGCGCCCACATGGTTCAGCATCTGCTGCTGACGCTGGCGATGCCTCCGCTGCTCCTCGCGGGTGTGCCGGGATGGATGCTGAGACCGGTGTTGGCGCGCCGTGGAGTTGCGCCCGTCGCGCGGTTTTTCACCCGCGCCCCTATTGCGTTCGTGACCTTCAATCTCGTCATCGCGATCTGGCATCTGCCGCCGTTCTATAATGCGGCGATGGCAAATCACAACCTGCACATCGTCGAGCATTTGATGTTCATGGTTGCCGCCGTGCTGATGTGGTGGCCGCTAATGAGCCAGCTGCCCGAGTTCCCGCGGCTCGCCTATCCGGGTCAGATGCTCTACAGCTTTTTGATGAGCATCCCGATGTCGATCATCGCCATCTACATCGCGATGGCAGACCACGTGCTGTATCCCGCCTACAGTGCCGCTCCCCGCGTGCTTCCCCTGTCGCCTCTCGAGGATCAGCTCCTCGGCGGACTGATAATGTGGATCCCGGGCGGGATCATCTTCATGATCATCATGACGGTGGTGTTCTTCAAATGGAACGCCCGCGGCGAGGATTCGACCGCGGGCGCTCAGGTTGACTGGAAGCCTTCGACCGCCTAGTCGTCGGTTCCCTCGAGGGCCTGCTTCAGCTGGCGATTCAGCTTGGGATGCTTTCGCCACAGATACCCGATCATCAGCCCCGCCGCCAGCAAATTGGCGATGAAGATCTGCGCCCACGCGATCTGGCCAAGGGAAGACTGCGCGAACGCAGCGGCGATCATGTAGAAGCCCATCGTCATTATCACGAAAGCCACGAGAAGTCCGGCGAGAATGCCGGGCGTCCGCTCAGCCTGGTGTACGATGACGGTGAGAACGATGCCGACGATAATGAACGCGACGTAGTGGAATACCGTGTAACCGAGGACCTGGGTAAACGCCGTATCGCCCATCATGTTCATGCTCTTGCCGAGAACACTTACGACGCCCTTGCCGAGGAAGATCGGCGTCGCAAACGGATGGCCGGCGATGGTGTCGACGAGGAGGAACCAGACTGCGATTGCGGTTGCGCCGATGAATCCGGTGATCACGCCTTCACGCAGAAAGTTGTGTGGCCGCTCAGCCATTGGCTCCTCTGATCGGGTTCGAGATCATTCCTTTCGGAGAAAATACGCAACCGCCGGGTATATTCCAAGCGAGCGAAAAATTTCCGGCTTCCGACGTGGCACCGTTCTCGCCTCTGAAGGCCTTCTGTTCCTTCCTCTGAAAACCGATGTCACCACGTTCAACGGTTAATGATGTTTTCCCGTAAGATCCGAATCGCCATTCTGGTTGCGCTCGCCGCCTGCGCCGCGACACCGACACTCGTTGAAGCCCAGACAAAAAAGAAAGCAACGACCACCAGGAGGCGGGTGCGGAGGCCGAGCCGCAACAAGCCGCCGCCTGTGCCGGTGGTGCGTTACAGCACGCCGAGAACCGCTGATGACCTCAATTCGACACTCGGCGGGCTGGCAGGCCGCATCCGCGGCGGGACATGGGGAGGAATGGTCGTCTCGCTCACCCGCGGCGACACCCTCTACGCGGCCAACGCCGGCGAGCTGATGCTGCCGGCCTCGACGATGAAGCTGTTGACGAGCGCAATCGCGTTCGACCGATTCGGCCCTACGTATCAGTTCAGCACTGACGCGCTTCGCGAAGGGACTGTCGGCTCCGACGGAACACTCAGTGGAAACCTCTACCTTCGCGGGGACGGCGATCCCGCGTTGTCAGGGAAATTCCTTACCGGCGGGCCAGAGGCTCCGATGAACCGGCTTGCCGATCTCGTCGCGCAACAAGGAATCAAGCACGTGACGGGGGACATCGTCGGCGACGCGACGGGCTTTGATGACCAGAAGATTCCGGAAGGCTGGCTCACGCGCTACCTGCAGGCCGGGTACGCCGCGCGCGTATCCGCGTTATCGCTGAACGAGAACCTCGTCGCAGTAGCGGTTACGCCTGGCGCGGCGGGCAAGCCGGCAACGGTGAGACTCGAGCCCTCGACCAGCGCGATCCCACTCGTGTCGAACGTGCGCACGGTCGCAGGCGGAGGCGCGAGACTCGGTTTCAGAAAGCTCGGCGACGGAACCATTCAGGCCAACGGCTCGATCGGAACGCGCGCAGGTACCCGCAAGTACGTGTACATCGTAGAGGACCCGGCAAGCTTTGCGACGGGCGCGTTCAAGAACGCGCTCATCGCGCGGGGCGTTACGGTCGACGGCGCCATTCGCCTCGGCAAGTCTCCGCCCGCGGCGGTCAAGGTCGCCAGCCTGCTTTCCCCCCCGCTCGCGAGCATGGTCGCCGCCATGAACCGCGAGAGCATAAACCACTACGCCGAGCTTCTGTTCAGGAACGCGGCACGCGGCCCGAAGCGCGACGTCACTGGCAGCGTCGCCAACGCCAGCTCCCTGCTGGACAGTTTCTTCGCGACAAAGGTCGGCGCCGACACCTCGAGGCTGGTCTTCGCGGATGGCAGCGGACTGTCGACTCTCGACCGCGTCAGCCCCAGGGCCCAGGTCCAACTGCTGGGCTACGCCCACCGCGCCAGCTGGGGTCCCTGGCTTCATTCCTCCCTTCCGGTCGCCGGAGATTCAGAGCTCCTCAAGCGCCGCATGCGGAACACCCCCGCCGAGGGAAACCTGCACGCCAAAACGGGTACAACCAATGATGTCATTGCATTGGCTGGATACGTGACGGCGGTAAATGGTGAGGTGCTCGCCTTCTCCTTCCTCTACAATGGACGCGATCGCTGGACGGCCAAGTCGATGATCGACGTTATGAGCGAGTCCCTGGCGAGTTTCGGCCGGTAACTCCTTGGGAAACATATCTTTAGGGGTGCAAATCGGCTGCGCAAATTGGCATCTTTCGTGCACATTCCAGAGGTGCCGCGTGAGGCAGCCGCGTTGAGGTTATAGATATGGCTTATAGAACTTTTGTAGATCATAACGGATCGTATTGGCAGGTCTGGGATTCCCAGCCGACGCGGATGGAGCGGCGGCTATCCGGGGGCGATCGTCGCCATCTCAGGCATTTCCCGTGGAACGGTCCTGAGCGCCGACGTGGATCCGATCGGCGACTGACCAGCCAGCGCCGGATTACGCTCTCTGAAGGCTACGGCAGCGGCTGGCTGACCTTCGAGTCGCTCGAAGAGAAGAGGCGGCTCGTCCCGATTCCCTCCGAGTGGGACAAGCTCAGTCAGACCGAGCTCCGGATGCTTTGCAACAAGGCGAAACGCATCTCCAAGAGCGAGCCCAGCAACACCTGACTCGCCGGCTCGAACGAGCCACCTGCTGGTCCCAACTACTAAAGCCTCTGCCGTTTTACAGCTACGGCAATTTCCATCGCGTGCGCAGCTCGGCGTACTGATTCGTGGTGAGCTGCACGAGCAGCGGCCGCTTCCCGGGATCCAGCCAGCCCATGATCTCGCGCACCTTGGCCTCCGGAAAAGCGGTGCAGCCGGCAGTGTTCGAGCCAGGTCCCGCCCAGATGTGCAGGAAGATGCAGGAGCCCCTGCCTTTCACCGGGTGTGTCGCGTTGTACCCGACGATCACCCCGACCGCGTACTGTCCAACCTCCCGCATGTGCTCGGCGCTCTTCCAATCGACCTGGGTTATCGAAGCCCTGTCGACGACGGTGTTGTAATGCGAGGAGCCCGTATCGTCGACGCAGTCAGTGGTTGGCAGGAGCTGCACGTAGGGCAGCCTCAAACCCGGAATCGAGCCGGGCGGCGCGAAGCCAAAAAGCGTATCCAGCGGAAATATTCCCGCCGGCGACTTGCCATCGCCTTCACGCTTGTGTGGTCCCTCCGGCGACACACCGTCGAAGCCGACACCCCAGGCGAGTCCTGTTCTTCCGACGACGATCGGCCCACGCTGATCGATCGCCTGCCAACGCGCGTCAGGAGTCGAACGCTCGAATCGCTGTACGGATCCAGTCGTGGCGCGCCAACCGGGAGTAGTCACCACCACCAGCTGCAGGGAGCGATCGACCAGCGGCCGGGGAGCGATCCGCGACTGGGTCGCACAGGCCAGCTGGACGACGACAATGGTCAGCGCGAGTCCCAGAGTGCTCCGATGATTCATTCGCCGCCTCGGAATTGGACAGTGTCGCCCTGCTCGTGCTACAATAGCTGAATGCCAAATCTGCACACGCCCGAGGCTGCTTACTACATCCTGCAGATCCTTATTTCGGCGTTCCTTGCAATCCTGTTCCTGCAGTCAGGGATCGACAAGATCGTGGATCGGGCGGGCAATCGCGCGTATCTCGACCAGCATTTCGCGAAGAGTCCGCTCGCCGGCACAGTCGGACCAATGTTCGCCGTCGTTACGATCCTCGAGGTATCCGCGGGGGCATTGAGCGGCGTTGGGTGCGCGCTTCTCATTCTCACGCACGACTCGACCGTTGCCTATCTGGGTGCGATCGTCGGCGGCATCAACCTCACTGCGCTCTTTTTTGGCCAGCGCGTCGCCAAGGATTACGCCGGAGCCGCGGCGCTGGTGCCGTATTTTCTGCTGGCGCTCAGCGCGATTTATCTGCTCGCCGAGCACTAGCGTAGGCGTTACTCGGTGTTGCCGACATCACCAGCATCGAACCCGTACTTCACGGGATCCTTCGATATCCGGGCGGCTGCGATCATCATCGGAACGTAGTTCTGGGTCTCCTTCGGCAGGAGGCTCGAGATCCGGTAGTAATCGGCATCGGTCCCCTTCTCGCTACCGGTGACCTGGCGCATGATTCGGCCGACTCTGTTTTCACCGGTGTTGTAAGCGGCGGCAGCCAGATACCACGAACCAAAGCGGTCATGCAGGTCTGACAAGTAAGACAGCGCAGCATCGGTCGCCTTCGCCGGCTGGTTGCGCTCGTCCACTCGCTTCGTGACGGTAAGGCCGTAGCGCTTGCCCGTCTCGCTGATGAACTGCCACAGCCCACCGGCCTTGGCCGGCGACTGCGCCTTTGGATTGAAGCCCGACTCGATCATCGCGAGGTAAATCAAATCCTGCGGCATGTCCCGCTCGGCGAGCTTCGCGGAGATCATCGGTTCGTACGCGGATTTGCGGTCGAGCCAAAGCGCGAAGCGATCTTTGACCGCCGGAACGGTGGAGAAGGTCTTGATCCACGAGTCGACGCGCGGGTGATCGATGTTGGAGAGGTCCCAGCCGGCCGGCGTGTCGATCGGCGCGGCAATAGCTGCCACGCGCGAGAGCGCTGTCTCGATAGGGTTCGAGGTCGAGCTCGAGTGCGGTATTGCGAATACGACAGCAAGTCCGGCGACTACTGCGATAGCGACATTCCGGGCCAGTTTGGGTTTGAGAATCCACTTAAAGCGGTTCACAAAGTCCTCCTTTGCTGGAATCGGCGCTTGGGTGGAGAGCTCAGCAATACGGAGGCTGGAACCAGCCTCCGTATGAGTCTCCAACGGCTTGGACCGACATATGTTTACTAGGCATAAATGTAGTCGGTTTTGCCCGAAAATGGAAGGGCGCCAGGGGTCCGAATCGGCACTCTAACCCCTTGGGGGGAAAGCAGTTAGCTGGCGCTCTACTTGATCTCTTTGATCATCACCCCACGCCTGCCCAGCTCACTGATGTACTTCTCCGCTGGAATGGCTTCATCGGGCGTGAATACTCCCGCTTTGCCGATCTCCCCGCGCGCCTGCATCTGGCCGGTGATGGAAAGTGAGTACCCGGTGGAGCGCTCCATCGCGCTGATTCCGGTTTTTTCGTCGTAGTAGTCAACGAGCTCCCACCCGATTCTCTTCGGCTTCCCGGCCTTTTTCCCTTCGGTGACGACCCGCAGAGCAACGAGGTCGTGGGCGTCAGGCTTGGTGAGCTTCGGTCCCATCGCCGCGACCACCAGGTCGCGCGGAACGACTTTCATTCCCTTGACGTCGACTGGCTTGAGATCCAGTAGCCCGAGCTCGCGAATCGCTTCCATTATTTTGGCGTGTCCCGGATAGCGAAGGGTCTTGTATTCCATCGTTGGAATCTTTCCTTCGTAGCGGAAGGCCATCGTCGATAATCCGCCCGCCGTGTGAAATCCCTCGAGCTCTCCTACCGGCGCAGCGAAGTCGACAGTTTCGATTTCCGACAGCGCCGTCACCTGGGTCCGCTTCCCACCGCGGAGCACCCACGAGAGCGTCGTGTAGTAGTCGAGCACGCCCTCGAGCGAGTACACGATCTGATAGTTGAGCGGCGGCTGCGGATGCTGGGGCAAGCCACCGACGAAAATCCGCACGCTCTCGACCGTATCGAGCTGCCGGATCCCGTGCTCGGCCAGAATGTTGACCATCCCCGGCGCGAGACCACAGTCGGGAATGACGGTGATTCCCTTTTTTTTGGCGGCAGGATCGAGTGTCTTCTGCTTGAATACGATCTCGGTGTTTCCGCCGAGATCCGAGAAGTGTACGCCGGCTTCGACCGCGAGCTCGGCGAGCTCGAAGTTGAAGTAATAGGGAATTGCGCTCATCGCGGCGTCGGACTGCCGCATCAGCGCCAGCACAGCTTCCCGGTCGCGCACATCGACAGGCGTGAAGATCAGCCGGTCGCCGGAGTAGGGAGCCAGAAAGTGCTCCAGGTGATCCGTGTGCAGGTCGGCCAGGCGGACTTCTTTTACATCGGGATTTTGCAGCAGATCATATGCGCACGCGGAGCCTTGAAGGCCCGCGCCAAGTACTAACATCCGCATTACGTGTTGTTCTCCGGAATCTTGAGCTGGACTCGCTCTTGCAATTTACGAGCGGGAAACGCCTGCCGTCACCCCGAGATTCGCGAGACCACAGCTTGACAGCAAACACTGAAACGGATTCCTGGCGTGCCCATCTGATCGAGACGCCGCGACAAATAAAGGAGCTGCTGGAGAACACGCATCGCATCGCCGTGCTCGGCATCAAGCCGGATCCGCTCCAGCCCGCAGCGTACGTTCCCGAGTACGCACGAAATGGCGGCTACGAAATCGTTCCGGTGCCGGTGTACTACCCGGACCTCACCGAGATGAACGGAGAGAAGGTCTACAGAAAGCTCGTCGACATCCCGGGTGACATCGACATGGTCAACGTCTTCCGCCGGCCAAACGACATTCCGCCGCACGTCGATGACATCATCGCCAAGAAACCGAAATCAGTCTGGTTTCAGCTCGGGATTCGAAACGATGAGGCTGCCGAGAGACTGGCGAGGGCAGGGATCGACGTGGTGCAGGATCACTGCTTGTTGGTGGAGCTACGGCGGATCGGAAAGTAGTTTCCCGTTCTCAGTTCACCACGTAACTGTGTAGACCACCGGCTCGACGGGCAGTTCGTTCGGGTCGGCCTTGCTCCGCGGCGCCAGAGCAACGATGTACCGCCCGCCCGCAGTAGCCGCCAAAGCAATCCCCGCCCCCACGACTCGCTGAGCGCCGGTGCTGCCAAGTCCAGGCGGGTCTGTGATCGTGATCACTCCCCGGGTGCTGTAAATCGTGAAGGTCTGGGTGCCGCGCTGT
>Ga0193698_1000030_pt1 | contig 21164 bp, 30 predicted proteins | sample L3c1metaG_FD_165512 | JGI IMG/M metagenome (GOLD analysis project Ga0193698, IMG submission 165512) | Soil microbial communities from a riparian zone of the East river system, Colorado, United States - L3c1 | ecosystem: Environmental > Terrestrial > Soil > Riparian zone | place: USA: East River... | reverse complement strand
TCCCGTGCGTCGACACGCGCGAGACCCGGCACCTTGAGCGCCGCCCATTCCAGCACCGCCCACAACAGGTAGAACCCAACGATCAGGCCGAGCGCGCGGAGGAAGCCGGTCAGTCTGGATTGCGCCGCCCGCTGTGCCTCCAAGTGGCGTCGCGGGCTCGAAGGCAGAAACTCTGTCAGACTGTTCTAGTTCGCGCGCTCGACGCTGAGCGCGACGGCATCACCGCCGCCAAGACAGAGCGTTGCAAGACCTCTCTTCGCGCCGCGGTCCTTCATCGCGTACAGAAGCGTCGTGAGTACGCGCGCTCCACTCGCGCCGATCGGATGGCCGAGCGCGATCGCGCCCCCGTTCACGTTGACGCGCTTCCAATCCCAGCCAAGCTCTTCACCGTCGGCGATTGCCTGCGAGGCGAATGCCTCGTTTGCCTCGATGAGATCGTAGTCGCTGATCTGCGTTCCCGTTTTCTTCATCAGATTTCTGACGGCTTTGATCGGCGCGAAGAAGAGATCTTCCGGCTTTGTGGCTCCGGTTGCGTACCCCGTGATGCGGCCGAGTATCTCGAGGTTGTGTGCCTCCGCGTATTCCTCGGAGACGACGACGAGCGCAGCGGCGCCGTCGTTGAGACTCGATGCATTGCCGGCGGTGACGGTGAGACTGTCGTTCTCGCCGTTTTTCCCCGGAAACGCCGGGCGCAGCTTGGCGAGAGTCTCGACCGTCGTATCCTTGCGCGGCCCTTCATCGGTGTCAACGACCGTCGGGCCTTTCTTGCCGGCGATCTCGACGCGCGCGATCTCGCTCTTGAACTTCCCGGCTTCTATCGCGCTTACGGCTTTGCGGTGGGATTCAGCGGCGAAGACGTCCTGATCTTCTCTGGTCGCTTCCGCTTTCGTCGCGGTGTATTCGGCGTGCCGGCCCATGTGAACGTCACAGGAAGCGCACCAGAGTCCGTCCTTGATCATGCCGTCCACCATTTTCTGGTCGGCGAGCTTGACTCCGTTGCGCATGCCGTAGACGTAGTACGGCGCGTTCGACATTGACTCCTGTCCACCGGCGATGATGACTTGCGCGTCACCGGCTTTGATCGCCTGGGAGGCGAGCATTACGGCCTTGAGGCCGGAGCCGCACACCTTGTTGACGGTGACCGCGGAGACAGTGGCCGGAATTCCGGCCTTGAGCGCAGCCTGTCGCGCCGGTGCCTGTCCGGTGCCGCCCTGAATGACGTGGCCCATGATGACTTCCTGGACATCTTCGGCCGGAACCCTGGAGCGCTTGAGAGCTTCGCGGATGGCGATGGCGCCCAGCTCCGGCGCGCTCAACGCAGAGAGAGCGCCGAGGAATTTTCCGATTGGGGTGCGGGCGGCGCCGACGATTACTGGGGTGCGGGATTTATCAGACATTGTTACTTCTTTGATGGAGTTGCCTACCTATAGAAGTTAACCGGAGGCGGAAGTGGGGGCAGCATTCGCTTTGGCCCGCGTAGTTCTGACGTTCGGGTAGCGCCCCAAACAGGCCTACTTACGCTGATGGGCGGATCTTCCCAATGGGTGACGCGGAGATCCGTGAGTTCATCACCCACTTGGCGGTCGACCGGCGAGTAGCCCCGGCGACACAGAACCAGGCTCTCGCAGCGGTCTTGTTTCTGTTCAACCAGGTGCTGAGAAAACAGATCGGCTACGTCGAAGGAATCGTCCGGTCAAAGACGACGCGGAAGCTGCCCGTCGTCCTCGCCCCCGACGAGGTCCGGAAGATTCTGGAACACCTGACGGGGACGCCGCGACTTTGCGCGCTCCTGATGTACGGAAGTGGGCTCCGGGTGCTCGAGGCGGTGTCTCTACGGGTGAAGGACGTCGATTTCGCCCGCACGGAGATCATCGTTCGTGCTGGCAAGGGCGACAAGGATCGGCGTGTGCCGCTTCCGGAATCGATTGCGCCCGCTTTGCGGAAACAGATACTCAGGGTCGAGAAGCAGTTCGCTTTGGATCTCCGCGCCGGTCTTCGCGGTGCCGCCCTCCCGGGAGCGCTCTCCACAAAATATCCGAATGCGGACAAGCAGCTCGAATGGCAGTACGTCTTTCCCGCACAGAGAGTCTATACGGAGGCCACGACAAGGATCCGTCGGCGCCATCATTGCCACGAATCCAATATCCAGCGTGCCTTTGCGATCGCGGTTCGCGCGGCTCGAGTAAGGAAGCGGGCGACCTGCCACTCGCTCAGGCACTCTTTCGCCACGCATTTGTTGGAGAGCGGAACCGACATCCGAACCATTCAGGAGTTACTCGGCCACACCGACCTTCGCACGACGATGATCTACACTCACGTGTTGAATCGCGGCGCAATGGGAGTAAAAAGTCCTGCAGATCAGCTGTGAAGGTGGTACCTCCGCTAGAATGCCTTCCTCCAAGAGCGAACGCCAACATCCGTTATTGGACTGCGCCGCCCTCGCAGTCCAATACCGGCACCGCGCACTAGCAACATCCATAAGCCCGTGTCATATCTTGCTTTCCAGAATCAGCGACTGAGCGCCTCGCATGGATCCTTGCAAAGTAAAAGCAGATAACACGCTTTCTCGCAGTCCAAGTAGTCCATCCAATTGGCGTTAGGCGGACCAAATGGAGAGCGTAGTCATTACCGAATCCAGGACCAATTCACGGTCTACGACGATCGCCTTCGGCATCGGAGCAATGATAGGAATCCTAGGCGGGGCGGTGCACGGCGCCCCGATCCTCATGTTCTTCGGCTTCTGGGCCGGTCTCATGTGGCCCTTGCTCATCATCGCTCCACTGGCCCTCTGGTTCTGCGTTCGCCGACAGCATGCGGGTCGCGAAGGGGTCATGTTTGCGTTCGGAGTTTCACTGGGACTCATGCCTTGGGCATGGTTTGACTGGTATGCGGGCCGTGGTGTGAACGGTAACGAAATCTGGTTCCCCATTATCCTCGCGCTCTTAGTCGGGTGTGTCCTGGCGCCGCTCTACGCTGCCCTCAGTCGATTGACTCGGCGGCACCAAGCATCACAACGCGCCGCCTAACGAACGTTGCAGCTGACAAGCACTTTTCGGATGCGGCTTCGCCGCAATGGTGATAGTGTGCTTGCAGCTGAACTAAGGCGTTAGGTGACTACGAACACTATTGCTGTGTCCAAATCGGCTTTGCTGCTTCTCGCCGTGACTTTAGCGTCCGCATGCACCGAGGATCGCAAGCAACCACGGCCGCCAATTGTTGGTGCCAACGCGTGCAGCCCCCAGAGAGGAGCAATCCGATTAGGACCTGACTCGATCGCAGGTATCTCCATGCGCGCGTCGCTGGGTGAACTGTTGGCGAAATGCAGTGGAGCTGCTATCGATACGGTTTCGCCCGGTGGCTATGAAGTACTTTCGGTACGCATCCCATTGCAGGGTGCAATGGTGTGGGCGGTCAGCGATTCGGAACCCTACACCTCGCACATGGATTTAAACAAGCGACCAAGCTTCTGGTACGCTTCTGGGGACAGTCTTCACTTTTCGGATGGTCAAAGCATTCCATCACGCCTCGGGGCGCTCAGAAAACGTTTTCCTGGCGCTTTGCTCCGCGCCGACAATGTTGACGATACCGAGGGAAGCTATGTCGTGACTTGCGGTTCCCCGCAAGTAAGTCTGATTCTCGGATACTTGCCGGAGCTGAATGATACATCCGCGTCTCGCCTCGACGCGCGCTCGCTGCCCGACACCCTATCTTTTTGGAAGATAAGGATCGACACTCTCGGCTCACCGACGGATCCGGCTCTGAGGGAGGTCTGCGTCCGGGCGCCAGTCACCTGACGAACGTTGCAGCTGACAAGCACTTTTCGGATGCGGCTTCGCCGCAATGGTGGTAGCGTGCTTGCAGCTGAACTAAGGCGTTAGACAGCAACCAAGGTTAGTCATGGTGAATCCTAGATTCAATTTCGCGCCGGTCAGTAGCGCACAATCAGGCCCACTGCGTTTCGCATCAGGGTGGTTGGTTTTCAATGGGGTCGTGTACGGGCTTCTTGTCGTTGCAGCCGTGGTCCGATTCGTTTTTGGCCATCAGCTGCCAGCGCCGACGTTTCTGGTCCTCTTCAGCCTTCTTATCAACGCGATGGCCGCTGCTGGGATTGTGTGGAGCGGGTTATTGCTCGCACGCGGCAGGCGCCTTGGCGGTTACCTCGCCCTTGGATTTGTTCTCCTACCAATCGTGTTCGCCGCTTTGAGTCGTACGCCGCTCGACATATTTGAAGTCGCTTTCGCTGTGCTCGGAGTGCTCGTATTGGCTCTCTGCTGGCAAGAGCTAAAATGATCGCTATCTAACTCTGGTCGGTTTCAACCTTGGTGTCTATCGGGTACTCGCGTTGCAGTCTAACGATCGTTGCAGCAGACGAGCGCTCGCTTTGAGGAATTAGGGTTGATCACATCTAGACTAGAATCGCTCGCTGCTGAACTAGGGCGTTAGCCAGCAACCATGGATCAATGCGCATAACTCCTTCGCGAATTCTCATCCTCGCAGTATTGATCTTAGTTGTCGCTGTAGTAATGCCGGGCGCGCGCCAGTACTTGACCGTCAAAGCATGCTTGGAGACAGCCACCATCTCCAGTTCCGGCGATGTGGTCTGTCCTCAGGGTTCTGAAAGACTGCCGGTGAGTGCGGTACAGTGGGTGCGGGTACCTACCGCTGCTTCAACTGTTACCGCGTTGTTTGTTGCAGTTGTCGTCATCCTCCTTTTCACTTTCCGCGATCGCCGGACGGGTTCCCGCGTTGCTGGCTAACGAACGTTGCAGCTGACAAGCACTCTTCGGATGCGGCTACGCCGCAATGGTGGTAGTGTGCTTGCAGCTGAACTAAGGCGTTAGACAGCCACAATCGGAGTTGGTCTATGGGACTGGATATCGTTGAATTCGTGATTGCGGTGGAAGGCGCGCTGGACATCGATATCCCCAACAAGGATGCCGAGCGGCTGGAAACCCCACGAATGCTCATCGATTACCTCTGTCAACGTCTTGATGCTACTGATAATGGCGAGGTGAATTGCCTCAGCCAAAGCGCCTTCTACCGAGCTCGTCGGGCTACTGCGGAGAGATTCGGCATCGAGCGTCGTTCGTTGCGCCCTGAGACAATCTTTGCTGACGTAATGGGCTCGCGAAGATCGGAGTGGAAGGCACTACGCGCTGATATCGGATCAACTGAGTGGCCCAGGCTTAAGAGCGATAACTGGCTCGCCTCAGGACTGGGTGGCGTCTCCACTCTCGGGGAATTGGCACAGCATCTTGGCGCATACGACGTAGCGGCAATGCGGAATCCAGATGCTCCTTGGACTCGAAAGGAAATTCAAGCTGTTGTCCTGAGCTTGCTCGAGAGGGAGGTCGCCGTAGACATGAGCAGATACACCCCCGATTCTCAGTTCGTGCGCGACATGGGGCTGGACTGAGCGTGCTGTCTAACGAACGTTGCAGCTGACGTGCGCTTGTTAGTCGTTGGGTTGATCGATCCTGGAGTTCATGGTGATGCAGATCTGGATTCCCTTCATTGGAAGTGCGCCCGCAGCTGAACTAAGGCGTTAGGCCGCGCCAACCGAGTTCTGGTCGACGAGAACCCGGTGAGGAAGGATGCTTTTCATGCTTACTACGTTCATGTCCACTACGATATCCGTGTCTCAGGTGGGATGCGCAATGACGTTCCGGCGACGGAGACCAACGGTCATCTCGCTCACCGTGTTCGGATTGCTGGCGGCCGGTGTCGGCGCGTCGACGGGGATCGCTCAACAAACTCGCGCCGACACGGCGCCGCCCGTAACGCTTCCGAATACGCACCTGCACGTCCTGCACTCGCGGGTGAACGGACGAACGTATCTTATCCAGGTTGCCCTACCCAGTGCCTATGTCAACGCACGACCGGGCGACCTGGCGCGCTATCCAACGCTCTATCTCCTCGACATGGGGATGTTTCCGTTGCTCTACGCCCACCAGCAGTTCGCCGCGTTTGTCCAGCCGACGAGGACCATCCTCGTGGGCGTGGCGGCGGTCGAGCCCAGTCAGAGCAAGTGGTTTGATCGGGAGTTCGACTACACGCCGCCGCTCACGGCCGCTGACTCGCAGTACTTCAAGCGCACGGGGGAAACGCCGCCGCTGGTCGGTGGTGCGCCGCAGTTCCTGCGTGTGCTCAAAGAGGAAATCATCCCCTTAATCGACAGCTTCTACCCGACGTCCGGCGATCGTGGCATCGAGGGGGTTTCGCTCGGCGGTCTCTTCGTCGCGTACGCGATGGTTGAGGAGCCTGACCTCTTCAGCCGTTATGCGATGGTAAGTCCGTCGCTCTGGTATCCGTGGGGACGGGAGAAGGGGATCATCCTCGCGCGCGAGCCTGAGTTTGCGAAGCAACATCCAACGTTTCAGAAGACCGTCTACGTCAACGTAGGATCGGAAGAAAATTCTTCCATGATCGCGGTAGCCTGGCAGTTCGTCAGACAGCTATGCATCTCAATGAGCAATGGCAATTATAAGGGCTTGGATCTAGGAGCGGAAACGATTGCCGGCATGCCTCATGGTTCTCCGGCCGCGCGGGTGCGGGCGCTGGCCGCTCTTTATCCCGCGGATTCAACTGCGGTCAAACCAGGGCGCGGCGTGATGCAGGATTGTCGCTGAGGGGTCGCGTCGTACCGAAGCGCTGACGACTGACGCCGTTATTGGGAAGGGCACGGGTATCCGGACGCCGCGCCTAACAAACGTTGCAGCAGACGGTCGCGGCCAAGTCATTGGGTATTATATGATCCGAGTAGAATCGCCCGCAGGTGAACTTGGGCGTTAGGCAGACGATTGGAGGGACCAATGCAACTGCATGCTCTGGCGCTTTTCGTGACCTTGCAAGCGGCGGTGGCGCAGCAAGGGACGCTGGTTGTGGAACGTGGGCGCGCCGGCTCCGTAGCCATTGGCGCAACCGCCGACTCTGTCTATAGAATGTTTCGAGGGCGGGCAAAACTCGTCGATCTACAGCTCGAGGGGCACCTATCGCCGGCCCTTGAACTAAAGCGGTTTGGCGCACAGCTCGTTCCCAGCATCATCGCTGAAATCGGGTCTTCCCCTAATGGCCTGGTCGTTAGGAGACTTAACGTGCTTGACCCTGGCTTTCGGACCAAAGCCGGGATAGGCGTCGGATCAACGTACGCAGAACTGCGAGCCGCGTACAAAATTGATTGGGTTGGATCCGGAGAGGAAGGCTATTTCGCACGCGTCGAGGAACTCGCAATCAGCTTCCAGCTTGACACATCCGGTCAGGTGCCGCTCTCGTCGATTCGCGATCCTGCACGGGTTCCTCCCGGTGTTCGCATCACAAGCATGCTCCTTACGCCATGACCCGGCTAACACCCAGGATGCAGCGTGAGTCCGCATCAATGATTCATCTAAATTCTTTGCTATTCGGGGCTGGCATACTCCTCGTCGCGTGTACTCACCGAGCGCCGGTGGTGTCTCGGGTTCAGGTGGACCATCCCGTTATGCTTATCGAGCACGGGACTCTGCCGCCTGCCGGAATCCGCTTGGCGATCCAATTCAACAACGAATCACCGATCATTCAGGTGTCCGACGGACGGGGCGGACCACCAATCCTGTATCACGGACACGAACTGGACCCGGACCAAGTCAAGTCGATTGTGGTAATCAGGGGGAAAGAAGCTCGCGAGCGGTTCCGCGATAAAAAACTTGATGCTGCGATACTCATTGAACTGAAATAAGGTCGCCTCTTAGCACGCTACCTAACAAACGTTGCAGCCGAGAAGCGCTTTTCGGATGCGGCTTCGGCGCAATGGTGATACTGTGCTTGCAGCTGAACTTGGGCGTTAGCCAGACAATGGAGTGTGAGTGAAGCTTGCGCAGGTTCTCGGTTGGCTTCTTGTGGCGTTTGCAGCTGTCGCGGCAACGCGCATGTGGTGGTTCGACCGCCGTCTCCAGGCGTTTCGTGCGGAGGGAACGGCGCGAAGATCGTACTCTCTCGTTCCGTTACGGTGGCGACGGGAGCTGTACACAACCGAGGCGATCCCTTTGCTTCGCCGAACTTGGCAAAGCATGTGGACGATGTACGTGGCTGCGTTTCTGGGCATGCTGTTTCTCTTGGCGGGTGCAGGGTGAGATTGGGTACGCTGCTGGCTAACAAACGTTGCAGCTGACAATCACTATTCGGATGGGACTACGCCGCAATGGTGGTAGTGTGCTTGCAGCTGAACTTGGGCGTTAGACGGCGTATCCTACAATCTTCCTTCGAACAGTGCTGACAGGTATCTCTCGGTTCGCGCTTGCTTTTGTAATCGGCGCTCTGATCATCCTCGCAGCGACTGGCAATCTTGTCTCCTTCTCGCCTTTCGCTATCGCTGCACAGCTTCTCGCTGTCGGTCTTGCTGTTTGGGCCCGCCGCTCATTCCCTGCGGGCGCGTTCCGCGTCTCGGCCGGTCCGGGCGCCAATTCCGTAATTCGGCGAGGACCGTATCGCCTGATTCGACATCCAATGTACGCGGGTGCTCTACTCTTCATTTGGGCAGCGGTCCTGTCCCACTTGTCGCTATGGACAGCGGTCGTTGCGGTCGTTGTCACGACCATAGTCGCTATCCGAATTGACATTGAAGAACGCGTACTGCGGGAACGCTACATCGACTACGACACCTATGCACAAGCCACCAAAGCTATTGTGCCGTACTTGCTCTGACGTGTCGTGGCCACGCGGTCTAACGAACGTTGCAGCTGACAAGCACTTTTCGGATGCGGCTACGCCGCAATGGTGATACTGTGCTTGCAGCTGAACTAGGGCGTTAGACGGCGAGTAGCACTATGACAGGAAGGCTTCTTCAACTAGGCGCCGTTCAGCTTCTTGCAATCCTTTTCTGCGGTTGCGGGCACCACCGCGGACAACGGCCTGGACCGTATAGGGACGAATGGATTTGGGCCGATCCCACTCCCGACTGCACTAATAACTCGCCAAGATTTCTACCGCGCTTCAGAGCCTCTGACACTGTTTCGGCTCCTACCAAGTATGACTCTGAGCGGATCAGCGTTTGGTTGGCTCGCCACGTTCCGGGTGGTTGGTCATTCGGACCAATGGTGGACTCGATCCACAATGTCACGCGACTTTGGATGCGTGATCCAACACGTAAGAGAGAAGCGTTGGCCGTGCTGGATACGATACTACCGCCGAACCTGACCCGTTATATGCAGGATTCTCTATCGTACCCACTATTCTCGAGAAGCTATCCGGACTCGGTTTTGGCGGGCAGAGTTCGGTGGGACTACGCCGAGCTGTACGATTGGATGCAATACTTGCTTGGCTCGACTCGGGATCTCAACGGCGTGCTGGTTACGGGTTGGGGCATCGACCCACTGTCTGGGCGTATCTCTTTCGGGGTGGAGACGCCGGAGATGCTTCCAAGAATGGAAAGTTGGTTAGTCAACAAGGGGGTTCCTTGCCGTCTCGTCGTACTCCGCGTAATGGGTCAAGCACGCCTGATGCAGTTCCCGACGCCGCCAACTCGCCGTCTAACGAACGTTGCAGCTGACAAGCACTTTTCGGATGCGACTTCGTCGCAATGGTGGTAGCGTGCTTGCAGCTGAACTAAGGCGTTAGCTCGCAAACACGATGCGTCATGGATGAGCTTCGCAGCGTTTCTATCACCGTGGCCCTCATACTGCTTGCTGGGCTGGCGGCGCATCGCGTGTTCGGGGTCGCGGCCGATCCCTTCACGGGATTGGCGATTTTCACAGTCGCGCATCGCACTTGGCTGACCTATCGACGCCGTCAGGCCGGCGTTCGTCGCGCGGTTGCTGAGTTACGCGCCTACGCTGCTGAGGAACGCCTGAGGATTGTCGAATCCCTCGATTCGGACGAGTTGCGCGAGGCGATTGCCGTCGAAATGCTGCGCGACGGAGCCGAGACAAGCGACGGCGTCACCGAAACATTTCCATTTCCCGAAGTGTTGCGGCGGAGAGCAAACCGGCGATATTGGCGCGATTGGCTCGGCGCCGGCCTCGCAATCCTAGTCGCCGCCCTCTACCCGTCCATCGGGCCAATTTGGCGCGCACTCTGGTTGGTAGCCGGGTTGACCCTGTTAGTTCGCGCGCGCCGCTTTGATCGCTGGCATACTGCAGTCTCTTCGTTTGTCGAGATCAACCCTTATCGGATTTCATTGGTTTGGCCAAGTGGCGCGCGCGAAACCGTCTCCTTCGCCGACGGCGCTTGGTGCGAGGATTCGCCGGACCAACGGATGTTCGTCGTTCGATCCCGAGATGCGGCGGTCGGGGTAAGTTACGGTCTCATCGGATTTAATCGCATCGCCGAGCTAATCGAAAAGTACGGAGCGCGCATTCCCACCCCAGACGCGCCTGCGAGCTAACGAACGTTGCAGCTGACAAGCACTTTTCGGATGCGGCTTCGCCGCACTGGTGGTAGTGTGCTTGCAGCTGAACTAAGGCGTTAGATCGCTCCTGTCCCCTCAACATCTTCTAGCTCTATCACGATGGCCCCGCCTTCGACGCTTCTCACCGCTGCTCTTGATCGGCACCCGACGCGGCGCGAAATAGCGATCGTCTTAGGGATTCCTACTACTGTCTTCCTCGCCTTTTCGATCAGATGGTTGGTGGTTGCCGGAGGCATTGTCCGCATCGGCGATGCGCGCGTGCTTATGACGGTCGCGGTGGAATTGCTCCTTGCGCTCGTCATGCTCCCTTACTTGAGAAGGCAAGGATGGCATCCACGAGTCGTCGTAACGTCACCGGAACCGCTCGATCTGGCGCGTGGTTTTGGCGTATTCGTCGGAGCCTACCTAGCGATCTACATCGTATACGTGGCCCTCTACTTCGCCATACCAGGAGCGGTGGCGACCCTTCGCGTCGCTCGGATCACGGGAACACTTTCGCCCTTAACTGTGATGATAGCTGCGATCATCAATCCCGTGTTCGAGGAGTTCTTATGGCTCGGCTACGCAATCCCGGCGGTTGGAGCGCGTTACGGACTTCGCGCCGCGATCACAGCAAGTGTTGTCCTCCGCGTGGCAGCACATGCCTACCAGGGAGTACTTGCCTTGGTAAGCATCCTCCCGGTCGCGTTAGTTCTTACCTGGTATTTCACTCGTACGGGCAGGCTATGGCCGGTGATTGTTGCACACGTGCTGGCGGACGGCCTCGCGTTGTCCTTCTTGGCGCCGGCGCGTTAGTTCTACGTCTCGCAACTCGCGATCTAACAAACGTGGCAGGTGAGAAGCACTTGTCGGATGCGGCTACGCCGCAATGGTGGTAGTGTGCTTGCAGCTGAACTTGGGCGTTAGGTCGACCAATGGGATCTAGTTCACTGTCGAAATTGCTACTCATAGCTGCCGTCGGATTGGCTTGCACGCGAGCCTCCGGTAACGAGGCGCGCGAACGGGTCGCCTCTGCCTTAAGCGATACGCTTGGAAAAAGCGCAGATCCTTCAGTCGGATTCTTGAACAATCCGAAACACCTACAAGTCTCGCTATCAGCCGCACGGTTTCCAGGGTCTTCCGATTCAGCATTCGCGGCGCAGGCAAAGCAAATAGCGAGGTTTGCGCTCGCGCGCTATGGCAACGCGGCCGGGTTGGACAGCATAACGGTTTTGGATCGTGAACCCGTTTCCGAGGGAGTCTGGAGAATGCACCACGTCCGCACCTTCGCCGTGGACGAGTTGCGAAGCGCTCGTTAACGTTGCCGACTGTCCTCGGCGCGCGACCTAACGAACGTTGCAGCTGACAAGCACTTTTCGGATGCGGCTTCGCCGCAATGGTGATACCGTGCTTGCAGCTGAACTTGGGCGTTAGACAGACATGCGACATCATATTGCAGTAATGTTGGGTATCGTCACTATCCAGGCGTGCGCTCGCGACAAGCCGCCCGCTGGCTCGCGGAGCGTCTCTCAGAGTGTGTCAGCCGCGCGATCACTACGCGAGCGTGCGGACAGTGAGCTCATCGCCCACCTCCAACATTTGTCGCCACCTCTAACTCGCGACACCATTCATCTTTACTCAGCCGAGGGCGACTCGGCCGATGCGATGCACGGAAAGGCGATCTCCAGTGACGATCGAAGGTTCTTTCGCGCTTTCTATGAAGATGTCCCAAGTGGCGACGATATCTTCGCGATTGGTTACACCACTATCGCTCCTGGCTTCACCGCATACGTGTTGCGAGTGCCAAGTAAGTATTCATCAAGCGCAGTCGCTCTCTTCGTTCGGAACGAGAAGAAGAATTACTGGCTGCCGCCAGCGACGGTGGCGGATGCGTTCGGAGATGAGGGCTGGTCCTTTTCTCAGGACGCGTGGCTCGTCGATCACGACCGGGATGGGGATCGCGACCTGATTCAGCGACGCATCGATGACGATAATGGACGCCAAGTTGGTGACACGCTCCAATGGACCTTTTGGCAGGAGGCGTTCGACCATTTCGGGTGGGTGGCCAAGCTGAAGGATGCGAGGTCTAGACAAGTCTTCGTAAATAGGCGCCGTTAGCCTGATTACGGGGTGGACGAAGCGTCGGTCGGCATCGCGAGACGTCTGTCTAACGTGCCGTTGCACTTGTCAAAGGAGCTTTGGTAGCTCGCTGCGCTCGCATTTTATATGCTCCTTTGCAAGTGAACTTGGGCGTTATGCCGCAACCAAACTCCTCGCTAGCTCGTAGGGGGTAGCATGGAGAGATCGTTCAGTCGCTCGGTAAGCGTCACTGTCGACGAAACGGACCCACGTGATCCGGCCGCGCGGTGTGATCGATGTGGCAGCCGAGGGACAGTAGCGCGCGCGGTGCGCCACACGGACCCGCCGTTGGTGCTCCGGTACTGTAGCCCGTGCTGGCCAGCTGCGCAGGAAGAGTTGGAAGCGCGGCAACGCGACGAGCTTAAGCAGTGGCAAGAGGCACAAAGAGCATCGTTCGAAGTGCACGACCGTTATACAAGCCGGGCGTCCGCATCGCCCTCGGCACCGGCCGCGTGGAGCAGCGCCTCACGCTCATGGTACGACACACGTCGCTTCCTCGCGCTAATAGCACAGCCAGTGAAAGGCGGCCCGGCTCCGACATCTTCAGATCTTGCGGCGATCGCCGCAGATATCCGTGCGAAGGCGGCCGAGATGGATGGACCTATCCCACCGGATGTCGAAGGTTTTCTTTCCAGCCACGGCCCGCCTGCGGCATAACGAACGTTGCAGCTGACAAGCACTTTTCGGATGCGGCTTCGCCGCAATGGTGATAGAGTGCTTGCAGCTGAACTAGGGCGTTAGGCATCAGACATGTTTGGTTGGAACCCTGAGGTATACGACGCGCCAGTGGGGCCATGGGGACAGCGTACAGCTGGCTTGCTTCTACTATGCGCGATAGCGCTTGCGGTTTGGTATTCGGTGTCATCCGTTCTTGAGTTCTGGAACGCGAAGGGCTCCGGTGCCGATCCGATCGCATTCAGCCTCGTTGTTCTTGCCGCCACTCCTTGGCTCTGCCTCGTCGGAGTCCGCCTTCTCACGGCTCGGATGACGCGAACGAATCTTCTGCCTCCCCTCGGCTTGATCACGTTCGGAGCCTTTCTTGTGGTCGGCACTATTTGGTGGGCGCTTGCTGCAATGAACGACCACATGTCAGTAGGACGAGGCCTCCTCGGTGGCTTGAGTGTCGGAGCGGCTGCGATTGGATCGGGGCTTCGAAAACGCTCAGAAGTCGACGCTGGTGCGCCCTGATGCCTAACGAACGTTGCAGCTGACAAGCACTTTTCGGATGCGGCTTCGCCGCAATGGGGATAGTGTGCTTGCAGCTGAACTAGGGCGTTAGGCCGACCAGCGTATTGTCATGTTATCAGCGCTCTCGTTGGGATTATTGATTCTAGGTCCGTTCGTCGGTATCGCGTTTGCGGCTCGAGAAGGAGATTTTCGGGCGGCAAGGCTCGCCGTAGCAGCCGTTTTGGGACACCTGCTTGGCATTGTTATTTTTGCGGCGATCAACGTCGCGATTCGTGTTCTGGCCGACAATCGCTTAGTTGTTTTTTTCCCGCCTTCGTCGCGCATCGACCCCCTAGTGACATTCGCAGTGCCGTTCGCGTTCATCGTCGCTTACCCACTAACTGTCGCCGGAATGGTGTGGCTGGCGCACTTCGCCTATTTGCGCATCCCGCGAGCGCACTGATCAATGGATTCCGACGCGCGGCCTAACGAACGTTGCAGCTGACAAGCACTTTTCGGACGCGGCTTCGCCGCAACGGTGATACTGTGCTTGCAGCTGAACTAAGGCGTTAGCCTGACCAAAACTCTTTCAAGGTATGGGATGAGGATTGCTTCTCCCCTCGCGGTATTGACCGTGATCTCGCTCGGTGTCTCAGTGTATGCCTGCAACCCTTCGCCACCCAAGGTCTCTGTGGTTCCAGTCACCCTCAAGGAAGATCATTGTTGGTGGGCTGTCTATCGTACTTCGCTCCCACTCGATACGGTTGCCAATCGATTCGCACGTGCGTTCACGTCCATCGGTTTTTCGCCTTCAGGCCCTTCGCAGGTCGGCGATACGGCTTGGATCAACGTTGGACCATCAAGAATCTCAGGCTACGAAGGAAGACCGATCGAGGCTCGTATGGTGGCCTACCGCGCGGGTGACTCCACTCATTTTCGCACTTTCGTCGCAACGGGCGAATCGCAAGCAATTGCCCTCTGCCAGCAGATTTCCCAGGCTGCACCGGTCGGCGGTGTTACGCTGCGCGAACCCGATGGGGAGGAGAAACTCAGCGTCTGGAGGCGTCGGTAGTGACTCGCAGCCATTGGGGGGAATCGAGGCAAGATATGAGTTCACGCACACGCTCATTTCGTATTGTGCCGCGCAGGCTAACGAACGTTGCAGCTGACAAGCACTTTCGGATGCGGCTTCGCCGCAATGGTGATAGTGTGCTTGCAGCTGAACTAAGGCGTTAGATGGCGAACCAAGGCATCATCGCAATGAAGGCATCGATCGGCATAAGCATCGTTTTGTCTTTGGCAATCGTTGGAGCGTGTAGAAGTGTCCCCTTGGACTCCTGTGGCAAGCCGATTGTCCCAGAACGGCCAATGCCTGTCGATGCTAGTATCAAATTCGCCGCCAACATTGAGCCGAATAGCTTTGTCGGCCTCGTTCTCGACAGTACCACAAAACGTCCGCTGCAAGGTGTGAGTGTAGACTTCCCGCTGTTGCGCTTAGGTGCGTACTCAGATTCGCTCGGAATTGTCCGCTTCCACGATCTGCCGGAAGGGCTGCACCGCTTGCGAGTACGCCGGCTTGGATATGAAGTACGCTCTGACAGCGTCCAAATCTCTCGTCTCTCTGGCGCCGTGGCTGTATATGATCTTGCGCGCCGGAAAGTAGAATGCGCCACGATTGCAGGTCTGAGGTAAATGGATCAAGCGTCTCGTGCCTTCGCCATCTAACGAACGTTGCAGCAGACAAGCACTTTTCGGATGCGGCTTCGCCGCAATGGTGATAGTGTGCTTGCAGCTGAACTAAGGCGTTAGATAGCTCTGACGGATTGTGACTCTCACTAAGCGTGAACGCTGGCTGCTCATAACAGGACTCGTCATTCTGGCGAGCTGTGCTGGCGACGTTACCTACAACCGCGTGTGGTGGGCCAATGCGGAAGCGGCCATTCAAGCGACGGTCTCAGCCGCAGCCAAGGGCCAATCACCAAAAGGCATCGTGGCTAGGATCGATACAGCTGCAGTCCTCACTGACTTCGTGCTGCCGTATAAAACCGTCGGCGCAGATAACTTCCTCGCTGGCGCATCGCTGATCGACTTGTTGTCGCCCGGGGTCTACGTCGCAACGTTGCAATTTACCAACGGACGCGAGTACGAGGCTGAGGCCGTGAGAGGAGAGGATGGCGTTTGGCAGGTGACCATTTCTTCGGGGCCGTAGTTCGTTCCGCGAGCTATCTAACGAACGTTGCAGCTGACAAGCACTTTTCGGATGCGGCTACGCCGCAATGGTGATACTGTGCTTGCAGCTGAACTAAGGCGTTAGACGGAACACACGCAGCATGGCCACCGAAAGAACTGAAGCCCAGATCCGGAACGAGAAGATTGCGCAAATGGGCCCGGAACTCGGCGAGCTTCATTTCCTTCTTTGGAAGGATCTAACGTGGCTCCATTTTGAGTGGGATCAGTACTTTGTTCTATTCGGTACTGACCCTAGTCGAGTTGACGTAATGAATAAAGCGGCTCCGCGATTCTTTTGGAGTCTCGATCGCGTGTTATGGCAAGACATTCTATTGGCTTTGAGCCGTCTGAGTGATCCGCCTGGTACCCGCGGACAGCAAAATTTGACATTCCTACGCTTACAACGCGTGTTGCCAAATGGTCATCTACGCGACGAAGTAGAGCGAGCAATCTCTAATTACGAGAAGCAGTCGAAGTTCGCGCGGGATTGGCGCCACAAATTGTTCGCACATAGAGAGTTGTATCACGCTTCGCACCCTGACATCCATCCTGTACCATTTGCTAGTCGCCAGAGTGTTATCGACGCACTACGGGCAGCCGCAGCTATAATGAACTTGGTTGAAAATCACTACCAGGACTCAACCACCGCTTACGAAATGGCTCACGAAAGTATCGGAGGCGGCTATGATCTACTCTATTATTTGGATCGTGGGTTGTACGCGCGTGAACACGATGAGGATCAGGACGGATTCTGGGATGCGCGCTTTAGGTAACGGCCCAGTCCGTCTAACGAACGTTGCAGCAGACAAGCACTTTTCGGATGCGGCTACGCCGCAATGGTGATAGTGTGCTTGCAGCTGAACTAAGGCGTTAGACAGACTCCCATGGTCGCAACTGAACTAAGCCACTTGGCCTCTGTTACACCTTTAATTCGGACCGAACGCCAAAGTGCCCGGCTCTGATCTCCTTTCTGCTCACGCCGTATCGAACGCGTCTCTCCCCACGCGTGCTGATCTGGCTGCTGTAGTCGCAGTATACAGGAAGAAAAGCGAGAAGTTTGACTATTTAACTCGCCTCGGTCTATGGGGTGGATTCGTATTCGGCTCTCTTCTGGTATTCCTGCGTCCGGTATTCGGATTGATAGATGATTACAATCCAGTGTTCTTTTTGGGCGGTGTAACAGCCGGTCTGGCCACGGTATGGGCGGCGTCATTGTACAGGCGACGTGCCTTAGCCGAATTGCAACTGCGGTGCTCGTTCTGCGACACCCCCCTTCCAGGTCCCGGCGAATGGAAGGATATCGCGTCGCGTGCGGAGTACGTTGTTGCGACTGGTGTGTGTCCGAGCTGCGGCAACGAGTTCTTTGCAACCGGAGCGCCCCAAGCTGACAAATGAAATCAAGCTGCTCGCTTCCTCTCAGTTTGTACAGTTCGTCACCCGGTCGCTCTGCTTCAGAGATCTCCTACTGAAAACGGCTTCCAATTTCTCCAGTTTTCGTGACAGCAGATTAGTCGCGATCGGACCCCCGCTGTCTAACGGTAGTTGCAGCAGGCGAGCGCGTGTTAATCGTTAGGTTTCTCGCCCTTCGAGTGATTGCTGCGTCAACATCTTCGCGCAGATATGTTAGAGTCGCTCGCAGCTGAAATCGGGCGTTAGGCAGCCACACCACACACATTGGTGATGCAAAGAGTACGCATTCCTCAAGGTCCGCTGCTGGCGCTCGCCATCCTTCTCGGAGCATCCGTGCTTCGCGGTCAGTCCTCCATTGTTATCACGCGCCCCCGATCGGCGCCCGGTGACATCCTTGGTGTTCGTGTAATGGACCCAGACCGGCGGCTGGTGTTTCGCGTTTACTTCGATAGCACAAGTCGAGCAGTCGCTTTGCGTGCCATCCCCACGATTGCGGCTATGTATACAGCGCTTTCGCAAAGTTTGGGTGCAGATCCAGCTAAGGTTGAGTGGGCTGGCGTCGCTTTCGTCACGGACACGGCTTATTTGCCGCCACGTAATACTGGCGAGGTGCGTTGGAGCGTAAATGTAGAACCTGCGGGTGAGCTGGGGACCCGGGGAGAAACCGACTTATATCTGACACTTCCTCACGAGCAAGTCCATTCGCTTCAGAATTCCCTGAGCGAGGGTGCGCCGCGCTGGTTTCAGGAAGGCCAGGCAGAGTGGGCCGGTCTTCGCGTGACTGACGGCTTGCGTCCTGCGCTCGCCGCGAAGAAACGTCAGCAAGATTCAACCGCTTACGCCGGCTTGCCGCGACGACTCGCAGCGTGGGGTAGTGTTACCGTGAAACGCGAAGCAATGCTGCGCCAGATGACACCAGAGCAACGCACTCGACTGGCGGCGGACTCCGCGTATCAGCCGCCGGGCCCATGGACATTTAGCCCTTCAGACTTCGTCAGCGATGAGTCCGAAACTGCCGCTCGTTACGGCGCTGCGCTCGCCCTCTTTACCGAGCTTGAGCGCGCACGTGGCTCGAGTCAGCTTATTAATTGGTACCATCGGCTCTGGGGCGACTCGAGACTTCTGACAACGAAATCGTTAACCGCATCTATTCGAGAACATCTAGGTTTGGATATCGCACCAAGCCTTCGTTGACCGTGCTGCCTAACGAACGTTGCAGCTGTCAAGCACTTTTTGGATGCGGCTTCGCCGCAATGGTGATACAGTGCTTGCGGCTGAACTGGGGCGTTAGATAGCGGAATAGACTCCGTCGATCAGAGCGTTCCGCTCAAATCCGAATCGCCTCCCGGCCCGCCACATTTCCAATCGGAATTGACCTCCACGAAGCTGAGGTCTACCCACCAGCCGCGCCCGGCGCGCACCCAGCCGCCCTCGGTGTTTGAATCGACTTGCAATTCGTACCACCACTCGCCGCGAGGTCGCGATATAGAAACCGCCGGCCTTTTCTCATCGTCACCGGCGTGCGAACGTTGCAAGACGCCGGTCCAAAATTCATCTCCGCGGCCTAGCTTGCCTCGGTACCACCAATTCCAAGTACCTAGCTCTATGTAATCAAGAACGTACACCGTGTCGCCGGCGAAGAATCTCAAAGTGTCGGGACGCGGTGCCTTATGATCGCTGCTCTCGTCAACGATGTCTGTGATCGCGTAGTCTCTCTTCATCAAGACTATGCCAGGCTCCAGCAGATGAAGATTGCCAGTTACAAGCGTCGCGGTGTCGCCCTTGTGCAGAATAATCCCAGTCTGCTTTGCTCCACTGGAATCCGTTGCAAGCAGGGGCAAATCCTTGCAAGCCGTTACGAGATATCCGTATTCACAGTCCTCGCCCGGGCATGACCCAGCTCGCACTATTGGCATCTTCGGACGCCATTGAGACCGGTCCGAGGTCGGCAGCGTATCAGCTAAAGCCGCTTGCTGGGGTGCCGCTGTAGTCGTGAGACCGGGCGCGGCCACTGGGCTATCCGGCGCGTTGCTGACAACCACATTTTTTGATACGGGTGCATGTTCGCCTGGCGCGACCTTGAGCTCGTCGTGCGCACACGCAACAATCAGCAACGAACACCAAGGGACCGCCCCCAGCTTTAGAAACTCAGAGATATTCATGGTCATAAGACGCACTAGCCGCTACCGCCGTCTCGTTCGCCATCCATGCCCCTCCAACCGCTATCTAACGAACGTTGGGTAGCTCTCGAAAGCATCGTCTAAACGTGGGTGAAGGGTGACGTCGGACACCTATGACGCGATCGGCCGCTCTTATTCTGCGAAACGCCAGCCGGATCCGCGGCTGGCCGCACGACTTCATGCGTTGATCGGCTGCGAAAGCACCGTCCTCAACGTCGGTGCCGGAACGGGTTCATACGAACCCGTCCGAAGCGGTGTTGTCGCTGTCGAGCCATCGACGGTAATGCTTCGGCAACGGCCGGCCTCGGCCGCGCCAGCAGTGCGAGCGGTCGCCGAGGCGCTGCCCTTTCACGATCGGGCATTCGACGTCGTGCTCGCCATCCTGACGGTGCACCATTGGGACGACCAGAGACGAGGGCTCGAGGAATGCGCCCGTGTTGCACAAGACCGTGTCGTCATCCTGACCTGGGATCCCGACGCGGAGGGATTCTGGTTGGTTCGGGACTACTTCCCAGACATTCTTGCGATCGACCGGAGGATTTTCCCTTCAATGGAGCTGTTGCGCGCGGCGCTTGGTCCAATCGAAGTGCAGCCCTTGCCCATCCCGCGCGACTGCGCCGACGGATTCCTCGGCGCGTATTGGCTACGACCGGAAGCCTACCTCAACGAAGATGTTCGTGCAGGTATTTCCGCGTTCAGTCGTCTCGCGAACATCGATCCCCAACTTGAACGGCTAGAACACGATCTAGAGTCGGGTGCCTGGGAACGCCGCAATGCCGAATTGCGCCACCGCGCCGAGCTCGACATGGGTTACCGTTTGGTCATGGCCAAGCACCGCTGCGCCGAGCTACCTAACAAACGTTGCAGCTGACAAGCACTCTTCGGATGCGGCTACGCCGCAATGATGGTAGCATGCTTGCAGCTGAACTAGAGCGTTAGGTAGCAGGAAACTGGCCTCCTCGCCCCCCAACATTGGTAATGAGACGAGCACCCTACTGGATCGGCGCAGGAACTCGTCCGCATTGGCTCCGCGCAGTGATACTCTTGGGCCTGGTCTACTTTGTAATCGGCCTCGCACTCGGCGCTTTGGCGGGTTCGGCTTCGTCGAGTCAAATGCGCTTCACGTGGAGACTCCTCGCCTGGGTGCTCAGCGCGATCGCTTTCGCGGCTCACATCTGGTACGAGCACTACCGGCTTGGTAGCCGACGCGTCGCGACAGCATTTCACGCGGCCCTTGCCGTCGGTTTGGGCGCTCTCTTTGTAGCGGGTGCGGCGGTCGTTCATGGGCAAGCGACGGGCGCGGCACACCAGAACCGTCGCGTCATTTCGCTCGTTCTATGGCCAATTCTGGCGGGAGTCCCCGCGTTCCTGGTCGCGCTCGCTGCAGCCGCCGCGCTGGCCCTACGCCCCCGCGAGCCGCCATGAGTGCAGTCAGGATCGAGAGCGTCGATGACGCGACTGAGGACATCGTGCAACAGCTCGCTTCGGTGCTCGTTGACGCCGTCACTGGTGGTGCGAGCGTGAGCTTCATGTCCGATCTGCAATTCGATGAAGCCGCGGATTGGTGGCGACAGACGCTGAGTACTTCGCCCTCGAGGGCCGTCGTTCTCGTCGCTCGGGATGAACAGGGCATCGTCGGTACGGTGCAGCTGCAGCCATCGTGGGCGCCGAACCAAGTC
>Ga0193698_1000029_pt1 | contig 21198 bp, 27 predicted proteins | sample L3c1metaG_FD_165512 | JGI IMG/M metagenome (GOLD analysis project Ga0193698, IMG submission 165512) | Soil microbial communities from a riparian zone of the East river system, Colorado, United States - L3c1 | ecosystem: Environmental > Terrestrial > Soil > Riparian zone | place: USA: East River... | reverse complement strand
CTCTACTGGTCACCATCTTCTTTCGCATCCTCACCTAGAACCCCTTGAGTCCAACGACGGGGCGCGCGACCATCTGCTGTGTCGCTACCCGCGCACCCATGGTCGCCAGATAGTACTGGTTGATGACCGGATCGTGGGGCGCCGTCTGGAGCGCGTTCTCGGTCGCGTTCGCCATTTGGTCGAGCGCGGCCAGTCGCGCCGTATAAATCGCCGAGCTGTCTTTGTTCGAGCTCGAAGTATTGTTCGCGGCCAGAAATCTCGAAGCGCTCTCGTAGTCGCGCGCTGCGCGATCCAGGCTGGCGCTTGCCTCCTCGACCGACGCGAAGCTCGCCTCGGCGGTAGCCGGCGCAGTCGAAGGGCTCGACGACACGTTGACCGCGCCGGAGTTGCCGGAGGCGCTGGGAAGACCGATCGTCGTGCGCCCGATCGCGATTCCACCTACGAGGAGCAGTACTGCCGCCGCGGCGCGCATCCAGGGTTGACCCGACGCCCACCCACCGGACGATGATTCGCGAATGAGGCCTTCCTCTCTCGCTCGGGCGGCGATTGTCCGCCAATCGTTGAGCGGCGGCTGTTGACGCTCTCTCTCCGCAGCAACGAGCTCGTCGAGCTTTTCTTCAGACAGGTGCGACATGTGGCTTCCCCTTTCCTGCGACGGTTGTTGAATCGTCCACCAGATTCGCGAGCAGCTTCCGCAGCTTCGCGCGTGCCTTGAACAATTGAGATTTCGATCCGCCCGGCGTGATTCCGAGCTCCTCTCCAATTTCGCCGTGCGTATATCCTTCGATGTCATGGAGCACGAAGACCGCTCTGGCTCCCGGCGAAAGCCTCGTCATCGCCTGCTCGATCGATTCCGCCAGGAACGTTCGGTCGCTGTCATTCTCCGTAATCGCCGAGTCATCTTCGATGTCCACTTCGAGCTTTGCGATGCGCCTGATTTTGCGTAGTGCATTCAGAGTGCGGTTCACCGCGATGCGGTGCGCCCACGTGCCGAATTGCGACTCGCCCCGATAGCTTGGCAAGGCCCGGAAGATCTGCATCCAGACCTCCTGCGAGATGTCGGCGGCCAGCTCGGCGTCGTCGCACAACCTGCGAACGACCGCGTCGATGTGTGGCGCGTGCTGCGACCACAGTCGCTGCATCGCCCTTTCATCGCCGGCCATCGCACGCTTGAGGTCGAGCTGATCGATTGGCATCTCGGACATTCTGTTAGTCACTACGCATCAAACTTGAGTTTCCTCGAAGAAAACCGGTGACTTTTCACCCATTCCATCTATTTTGGGTTTCCTCGAAAAATCGGCGACTTTCCCTCTAAAAATCGGTGACGTTCCCTCTACGGAATCGTTTGCAACTGTATGCCCGCCTCACCGCGGAGCCTTAAGCCCATCCTGCCAGGGTCGGAACTTTTAGCTCATGCGGTACGTATAAAATAAGGTAGCTCAAGGAGTTAGCGTTGCTTAGAGTCATTCTTACCGCCCTGACCGTGACACGCGCAGGCGATGGCCTGCCGGTCAAGTCTCCGACGTCAGTCGGCATGTCCGGCGATCGCCTCGGCGCTATTGAGCGCGTTATCGAGCGCGGAATAAAGGCTGGGGGATACCCTGGCGCCGCCGTCATCGTGGGCAGAAAGGGCGCTGCGGTGTTCGAGAAAGGCTTCGGCAGGCTCTCGTGGAGCACCAGCAGCACGCAGGTCGACGCCCAGCGTACGATCTACGACGTCGCCTCTCTGAGCAAGGTCGTGGGCACCACGACGGCCGTGATGATTCTGTACGACGAGAAGAAGATCGGGCTCGATGATCCGGTCGTGAATTACATCCCCACATTCGGCGGCGGTGACAAGGACAGAGTCACGATCCGCCAGCTACTCACCCACACCTCGGGACTGCCGGCCGGCCGGGACATCTGGCGCATCGCCCAGACCCCGCTCGAAGCGCGGGCGCTCGTCCTGAGCACGAACCTCGAAGGTCGTCCTGGGGCCCAGTACATCTACTCCGATTTGGGAGCCGACGTCCTTGGACTGCTGGTCGAAGTCGTCGCTGGCGAGCCGCTCGACAAGTTCCTGGCCCGGCGCGTCTTCGAGCCGCTGGGAATGAACGAGACCTTCTACCGCCCCGCGGACTCGCTCCGCTACCGCATCGCTCCGACTGAAGTGACCCCTCCCCGCGGCTATCCGTTGAGAGGAGAGGTCCACGACGAGAATGCGTACGCTCTTGGTGGCGTTGCCGGACACGCCGGTCTGTTCAGCACTGCCGCGGACCTTTCGGTCTTCGCGCAGATGATGCTGAATGGCGGCGAATACAACGGCGTGCAGATCATCAGCAAGCCAACCGTGGAGCTATTCACCTCCAGATCTTTCGGTCACCGCGCGCTCGGCTGGGACACCGCCGAAGGCGACTACGGCTCTGGACGGTACCTCGGGCCCACTGCCTATGGACACACCGGCTTCACCGGCACCTCGATGTGGATCGACCCTGAGCGTGAGATGTTCGTGATCCTCCTTACCAACCGCGTGCACGCCGCTCGTGCGCTGCGTCCCGCCAAGGTAATCTCGGACGTTCGCGCCGATCTCTCGGATGCGGCGGTACTTTCGGTGCTCGACGGACCCAAGCTCGCATCGGGCTCACGGAGCTTCCGGGCCGATCGCGAAGTGGGCTGGAATCCTCCACCGCGTCGCGCGTCGAGACGGCGTCACCGCACGTCCAGACACCACACGATTGCCAGCGCGTCGTCAAAAAGCCGCGCCAGCTCTTCGAAGAAGGCCACATCGAGCAAGAAAAGCACGGCCGCCAAGAAGACCAGCTCGAAGAAAAGCCGCTAGCTCAGACTCGGTTGAACACTCGACGGGCGCCCTACTAAAAGGGCGCCCGCTCTTGTTTCAGAGCACTCGCCCGGGTGATTATTCGATAGATAAATGCGAGAATCTGTCATGAGCGACGAATCCACCACTCCACCAGCATCCGACGCCACTTCGGTGGCAGCCGAAGGCGATGCTCCGGCCACCACCGGGGTCGTGTCCGAGGACCAGGTGAAGCTCGCGCTTAGGCGCGTAAAGGATCCGGATCTTCAGCTCAACATCATCGATCTGGGCCTCGTCTACGCTATCGCGGTCGACGGCACCACGGTGAAGGTGGATATGACCCTGACCTCACCTGCCTGCCCGTCCGGGCCCGAGCTGATGACCAACGCGCAGAACGAAGTGAAGTCGCTACCGGGCGTAGAGAAGGTCGATGTGAATCTCGTGTGGATGCCGTTCTGGACGCCCGAGAAGATGGAGCCACGCGTGAGAGCTTACTTGGGCTTCTAAGCTCCGGCCGCTAACGCCCTCACAAAACCCTCTCCCATTTCCTCGATCTGCCAGCGTCGCAGATCGGGAACGGCCGCAAGCTCGTCCACGCTTTTTGCTCCGCTACGTGCGATGTTCTCTAGTCTCTCGCGCGAGCAGAGAACCCCGGGATCGAGCTCGAGTCGAGTAGCTGCGGCATCGCGAACCGATTTGAGTCGGCCGACCCTGTCGTCGAAATCGCGATCCTTGTTCCAACGCTGCCCCTTGGGGAACTTCGGCAGTTCAGCCTCGGGGACTTCGCTTCCTCGCCGCACTGCCGCGACAATGTCGCTACCTGCCCGCTCCAATATCCCTTTCGGCATCCCCTTTATGACGGCCAGCTCGGATACGCTTCTCGGAGTGGTGCGCGCGAGCTCGAAGAGCACTTCGTTCCCCATCACGCGGAAAGTGGCGCGATCGAGCTGGGCCGCAACAGTGTCGCGCCAGTTGGCGACTTCACGGAGCACCGCCAGCTCCCGCCGCGATAGATCCCGAGCGCCCTTCAGGCGGAGGAATCCTTCCATGCTCTCTTCGGCTTCCCACCGCGTTCCTTCGAGCCGCGCGAATTCCTCCTTGGCCCAGTGCAGACGTCCGCGCCGATCCAGCTCTCCCTTCATGTGATCCTTCAGCTGCAGGAGGAAGCGCGTGTCCTGGGCGGCGTACTCGAGCATGTCAGGGCTCAGCGGACGCATTGACCAGTCGGCGCGCTGGTGCTTCTTGTCGAGTTTCACGTCGAAGTACTGCTCCAGCAGCGCGGCGAGTCCGAATGACTTGATCCCGAGCAGCTGCGAAGCAATCCGCGTGTCGAAGATGTTGGTGACGTGCCAGCCGTAATCCTGGTGCAGCAGCCTGAGATCGTAATCAGCGTCGTGGAAGACGACTTCGACGGCTTTGCTCTGGAGCAGGTCGCCGAGCTTGGCGGGCGACCCGATGGGAAGCGGATCAATGATCGCGCTGCGGTCGCGCGTTGAGATCTGAAGGAGATAGATGCGGTCGAGGAAGCGATGAAAGCTCGCGCCCTCGGTATCGAGGGCAATCTCCTTCACGTCCGATATTTCGTCGAGAAAGCGGTCTACCGCCTCTGGCTTGTCGAGGTAGAGCGCGCTGTCGGTGTCGGCAGGCGGCATTGTCGAAATCTAGCGCCTTAATGGTGTGACGCCCCGCGAGCGTTAACTTTCGCGCTTGGCTACCACTCAGACGATCCGATGACCGAAGACTTGAAGATTCACATTTATCCGAGCGATTGTGATTCGGTTGGGCACGTGAATCACGCTCACATGCTCACCCTGCTCGAGCGCGCGCGGTGGTCCGCCCTGGAGCGGCACATGTCGTACGACGCCTACATGAAGTCGAACCTGTGGGCGGTCGTGCGAAAGGTCGAGGCATCGTATCAGGCCCAGACTTTCCCTGGCGACGACCTCAGCATCCGAACGGGCATGACCTCCGTCGGCAACACCAGCTTCATCGTGAGGCAGGAAGTTCGAAACCAGCGAGACGTCGTCGTGTGTGACGCGTCGATCGTCTACGTGACGGTTTCGACGGACGGCAAGCCGATCCCGGTCCCTGACCAATGGCGTACGCTTTTCTCGCCGTGGGAAGACGCCTAGATGTCGCGCACGAATCCCAGAGTCAGCGTCGCCGAGCAGTCGATCCCGGCGCAGATCGGCGCTGTGCTCTTCCGGCACCGCGGCTGGCTTCCCCTCCTCTTCCTGGGAATTCCGCTGGTGATGCCGGGCTCGACCTCTCCGTTTCGCTGGGAGGTCGGCCTGGCACTCATCGTCATAGGGGAAGCGATACGACTCGCCGGCGTTGCAGCCGCGGGGACCGTCACCCGCCGCCGCTCACGCAACGTGCAGCGGCTCGTCACCTATGGGATTTTCGCGTGGGCGAGGAACCCTCTCTACATCGGCAACTTTCTGATCTGGATTGGATTCGTCACGATCTCGGGAGTGTTGTGGTTCCTGCCGATCGCCGTGCTGCTATTCGCGGTCGAGTACGAGCTGATCGTGCGTTACGAGGAAGGGGTGCTCGAATCGATCTTCGGGCGCGAGTACCTCGACTACAAGAACGAAACACCGCGCTGGATTCCCCGGCCGCCCAAGGGTGAGCAAGCGGTTGGTGAGTACCATTGGGGCGAGGCGTTCAAGAGCGAGGTCAGCACGTTCCTTCAGTACGCGGTGCTCATCCTCGCGTTCTGGATCAAGAGCCGGGTCATGGAAGGGAACGGAGGGGTGTGGGCGACGGGGTTCTTCAAGCGGTTCTAGCTCGACACTCGACACAAATCACTCGTTCGCTCGAGAATCTCGCTTTCATCTTCTCGACAAACGATCCGTACAAGTGCGTATCGCACAGCGCCCGCTTGCACGAAGGGCACACGCCGCCTTTGCCCGCTTTGAAAAACACCCTGCACTTGTCGCACTGCCAACTGAATACGGACGGGCGGAAGATCGGCACTTACACGATGGCGATGGTTTGAGCGCCACTCCACGTTGCGCCGGGCTTGAGCTCCACCGGTGATCCGATCTGCGCCGCCTCGACGCAAACCATCCTCAGATAGTCATCCGGGGCGAGCCCGATGAATCCCGTCACCTTCTCCGCCCACGGATTCCAGACGACCGCGTCCTTGAATCCCGCGGCGCGCACCTCGATCCGGCGCTCGTTGCCGCGGTCTTCGATCTCGATTTTCTTGGGCGCCTTGAGATAGACGCGATCGGTCTCGTCGGAAATCACGAGCTTCTTCGCCTCGTCCTTCGTCTCGTTGCCGCCCTGTGTCTTGTCGAGGTACCACTTCCCGGTTAGGCCGCGCAACGCTGACTCACGAATGTCGGCGACGGCGATGTAGGTGTGCAGCGCCGCGGTGAAGCTAAACAGCTCGTCGCCGGTGTTGAACGCGTCGAGCTTCACCTGAAGCGACTTGTCGTCGATCGTGACCGTGAGCTCAGTACGGAAGTGGTATGGGAACAGCTCGCGCGTCTTGTGATCATCGGTGAGCACGAGCTTGACCGACGACGGATCGTCCGAGGAGTCGGCGTTTTCCGCGAGCTGCCACTCCGTCTTCCTGGCGAACCCGTGCTGCGGCAGCGCGCCGATGTTCGCGAACTGCGGCCACACGACCGGAATACCACCGCGAATCGGATCGCCCGGCGCAAAGGTCGCCGTCTTCCCCATGAACAGCACTTCCTTGCCCCCCGCGGGAATCCACGAAGTCACGTGCGCGCCGTTCAGGTATACGTCGGCCGAGCTGCCCGACGGATGCGAGAGCAGCACGGTGGACATTCCGTTCTTTCCGGGAACGATGGGAGGGGTCATGGGATCAGATATTGATGGACGAGCAGCCGATTCCGCCAGTTGCCCGCACGGTGGCTACCGGTTGGGGCGTCCCGGAGGGGTTTCGCTCTTGAAGACTTCGCGATTGATCTGGACGTACTCCTTGAGATTCGCGGGCACGTCTTCTTCAGGAAAAATCGCCGTCACGGGGCACTCGGGCTCGCAGGCGCCGCAGTCAATGCATTCGTCCGGGTGGATGAAGAGCTGGTCCGGGCCCTCGTAAATGCAATCGACCGGACACACGTCGACGCAGGCGCGGTCTTTGGTGTTCTTGCAGGCTTCGGTTATGACGTAGGGCATGTATTTCCTGGTAGCGCTCTTACCGCCGGGCCCTCGACGATTCCTGTGCGAAAAATAGAGTCGCGCGATTGAATAGCAACCGCGGGCTTCACCACTGATATGGCTGCCGCTGCGCTCATCTCACTGACTCCGTTAGTGATTCATTCACAACATTCTACTTTCGCCACGGTGGAGTGTCGCCACGCTTCTTGTCGAGGTCCGGATTCTCACGAAAGAACGTCGCGGTGCGCCCGATAACCTGCACCACCTCAGAGTTCGTCGCGAGGGCCAGCGAGCCAGCCACATCTTTGGGCTTCGCCTCGTCCTTGTTTCCGAGCTTCACCTTCACGAGCTCGCGAGTACGCAGCGCGTCGTCCAGCGAGCCGATCAAGGTCGGTGTCACTCCATGCTGCCCGACGTGCACCGTCGGATTCAGATGATGCGCTTGGGCCCGCAGCTCCGCACGCTCGCGACCGTTCAATTTCTCATCCTTCCCGGCTTGGTGATGAATGGACGGACATCGATCGGCGTTCCGTTCCAGTAGTTGGCGTCGCTCCGCATCACCTGATAGTGCAAGTGCGGAGTATTCGGTGGGGCGTTGCCCGTCGTGCCGACGAACCCGATGACGTCTCCCTCCTGCACTTGCAGCCCTTCCTTCACGTTCGGTGCGTAGCCCATGAGGTGCGCGTAATAATGGAGGTACCGTCCGCTGGCGTCAGCGATGTAGATGGTGATTCCTCCCGCTCCACCGTTCGCCAGCTTGATGATGCGGCCTGGCGCGGCAGCGAGCACCGGAGTGCCGCGCATCGCTAGAATGTCCGTCGCCATGTGGATGCGGCCACCACTACGGCCCTGGTGATATGTATCGGTAAGCTCGCGAGGCTGGATTCCTTCGACCGGCACCATGAGCGGGTGCGCCAGAAAATATGCTGAGTCGGAGCCGAGCATAGGCCGCATGTCGGCTCGAATCGGTGCGCCAGGTTCGGGCGGCTGCGAAACGACCACGGGAGGCACTCTCCTCGGTCCGGCATCGCTCGGCGCCCGGATGTTGACGCAGGTAGTCGCGCCGATCACCGCGCAGAACAGCGTCGCGCACACGCGTGACACGCGCGCGATGCTCGCGCACCAATCGCAAAACCGCTCGAGCTCAGCTCGCTGAAACACCAGCCAGCCGCTGCTCCTGTTTGCCGCTCGTCCCCGCACCGCCGTTGGTCGCACCCTGCGCTTCACGCTCTTCCAGCTCGCGCGCCAGCTGCGCAATTCCTTCCTCGATCGTTCTCGAGTGGTGCATCGAGCAGAATTTCGGCCCGCACATGCCGCAGAACTCGGCGCTCTTGAAATACTCGGCGGGGAGCGTCTCGTCGTGATACTCCTGCGCCCGCTCCGGATCGAGGCTCAAGCGGAACTGCTCCTTCCAGTCGAACGCGTAGCGCGCTCGCGATAGCGCATCGTCGCGATTACGCGCACCCTTTCGTCCACGCGCGATGTCCGCTGAATGCGCGGCGATCTTGTACGCGATCACACCCTGCCGCACGTCTTCGGCGTTGGGAAGTCCCAGATGCTCCTTCGGGGTGACGTAGCAGAGCATGTCCGATCCGAACCAGCCGATCATCGCCGCGCCGATTGCGCTCGAGATGTGATCGTAGCCCGGCGAGATATCGGTCACGAGCGGGCCAAGCGTGTAGAATGGGGCTTCGCTGCAAACTTCCTTCATGCGGCGGACGTTCATCTCGATCTGATCCATCGGGATGTGTCCGGGACCTTCGACCATTACCTGTACATCCCGCTCCCAGGCTCTGCGCGTGAGCTCTCCGAGCGTGTCGAGCTCGGCGAATTGTGCGCGGTCGCTGGCGTCCGCAATGCATCCGGGTCGGAGGCTGTCGCCAAGCGAGACGGTGACGTCGTACTGGCGCAGGATGTCGAGGACATCGTCGAACCTCTCGTAGAGTGGATTCTGCCGGCGGTGCGCCATCATCCACACCGCGTGCAGTGACCCGCCCCTGCTCACAATGCCGGTGATGCGCCCGTGGACGAGCGGGAGATGCTCGATCAGAATTCCGGCGTGGAGTGTCATGTAGTCGACGCCCTGCTTCGCCTGGTGCTCGATCATGTCGAGCAGATCCTCAGCGGTCAGCTCCTCGAGCTGCTTATCCCATTTGCCGTCGGGCCCGCCTTGTACCGCCTGATAAATCGGGACGGTGCCGATTGGAACCGGCGAAGCCGCGATGATCGCGCGGCGGATTCCATCGATATTGCCGCCGGTCGAGAGATCCATCACCGTATCGGCCCCGTACTTGACCGCGATCTGAAGCTTTTCGATCTCACCGTTCACGTCGGAAGAGACCTGGGAGTTGCCGATGTTGGCGTTGATCTTCACGCGCGAGACCTTGCCGATGGCCATTGGCTCGAGGGCGCCCGTCAGATGGTGGATGTTGGCGGGAATGATCAGACGCCCGATCGCGATCTCGTCTCGTACGAGCTCCGGTGATAGCTCTTCGCGCTCGGCGACGAAGCGCATGGCGTCGGTGATATCGCCGCGACGCGCGTAGCGCATTTGTGTTGGTGCTTCCATCGTTCGACTCCCTACGCCGGTACTAACCGGATCAGGTTCTGAGGGACTTTCTCAGCCGGCGCTGCCGCCTCATTTGGCGAGGCTGCGATCTGAAGGGCGCTGGCACCCCTGTCTGCCTCAATATACACCGACGTTTACCTCTTGACGCTGCTCCCAATGACACCGACACTCCCTCGGCTGTGGCGCGACCCATCTGTATCCAAAGCGAGGATAGCATGGCTATTAACACGAGCAAGGTCCTGATCGGAGGCATCGTTGCTGGTGTCGTTCTGAACATCATCGACATTGTAGGCAACATGTTCATCTTCGCCGCCCGTATGAAGGCGGAGTCGGACGCGTTCAAGCCGGGCATGGCCGATCAAATGAATCGGCCCTCCGTATTTGTCAGCTACATCGTCATGGACCTGATACTCGGCATCGCGCTGGTTTGGACCTACGCGGCGATTCGCCCGCGCTTTGGTCCCGGGATAAAGACGGCCGCGTATGCCGCAATCCTGTTCTGGATCCTCGGGGGAATCTTCTACTCGGGTTACCTGCACATGGGAATGATGTCGACGGGACTATGGGTGCAGTTCGCGATCTTTGCACTGGTGAACTTCCTGCTCGCCAGCTGGGCCGGCGCCAAATTGTACACTGAGGCTGCGGCGTAGACGGGCACTACCGTCGAGAATATCAAAGCAGGATTTGTGAGCTAACAACGCTTGGAGCGATTTAGCTTTCCCGCCCGGAAATCGTCTATTGGGAATGGGAAAGCTATTCGCATTCGTTGGGTCGACTATCGGCGGATACGCCGGATGGGCGCTCGGCGCGACCGTTGGATTTACCACGGCCTTCATGGTCAGCATGGTCGGCACGGGGATCGGCTTGTACTACGGACGGAAGATCGCTCAGAACTACACCGGCTAGCGATACACAAAAAAGGCGCGCTCATCTGAGCGCGCCTTTTTTTTGCTTCGTGTATCGAATCAGACCGTCTGCTGAACCACCATCGACTGATTGAGCTTGAGCGAGATGCGCCCGCCGTTCGGAACGCATCCGTCGTATTTACCGGTAACGCCGGCGACTACCGCACCAGCCGCTGCTCCGGTCGCCGCTCCAATCACGGTCGACTTCGTCTTGTGCCCGAAGATCTGTCCCGCGATCGCGCCGATGATGGCGCCCGTCGCGACTTTCTTCGCGTCACTGCTGGCGTCGCCGTTGCGCACCTTTTCCACTTGCGCAGCGGTCACCACAGAGTTCACCGGATACGTCTTGCCGTTGAAAGCAATCGAGCGCACCACGAATTCCATCGTGATGTTGTCATTCGCGTTCTCGCTCCGCTTGAGCGATGTGAGCTCGATAACAGCGGTTGCTCCCGCCGGAATGGATACTCCGTTCGACCCTTGCACCGACTCGGCGACGCTCGCCGTAAACCGATCACCCACCGCGTAGGTATTCGTGCACACGCGCTGACCGGAATAGAGTGAGATCTCCGAGCCGCTTGCGATGGTGCCGAGCGCGGCCTCGGATCCGGCGTTGCTTTCGGTTACTGCATTGCCGTTGGAGGTAACAGGCGTCGGAGCGGGCTCGACTGGCTGCGGCGTCGCGCGTGGCGGTGTCGCCGCGACTCGGCGCGGATTCCTGCTCGGCGTCAGAATCTCGGACGGCGTTTGACGGCGTGAGACTTTGGGCGCTGGCGCCGCGGGGTTCTGTGCAGGTTCGACTGTTACCGGAACGTCCTTGAGCTGCGGCTGCGCCATCGTGTCGGCGTTCGCGAGCTGAAGGTCGTGAGCGAGCGACGTGTCCTGTGCTAGTGCGTCCTCAGGCCGGTCGCCCTGCTTGCAGGCACCCAGGGCCATCGTAACGGCAACGAGGACCGGAGTAGCGATCCTCGAGAAAGTTGTTGTCATGGTTGTCATCTCGGAAGCAAAAAAGGGATGCGGTCTAAATCCGCGACCGCATCCCGTCTTGCCTAGAAGTGCGGGATGCGGACTGGGAAGTTGCCGATACCGCCGGCACGGTTTCCGCCAACTCGGCCCGGGAACCGCTGGTTGATCGAAATCGGTCCGCGTGCGCGACGTCCATCCGTGCGCGGATCGCACTGGTCGCCGTCACCGACGGCGCCACCACGAATCACTGCGCCCAGAATGGTGCCGAGGATAGCCCCAGCACTCGACCCGGTGCTGACGCGTCCATCGTCACCACCAGACGACGAGCCGCTCGGATAGGATACCGCGACCGGCTGGGGACGCGGCGAAACAGGGGTCGGATCGTTGGCGACCGGCTCTGGAGCAACCGACTGCGGCTCACTCTCCGCTACGGTGGCGGGAGCTTCGGTCTTGACGACCTGGGGCGGCGCCTTCGGAGCCACGCGATGACGTCTCACGCGGGTGGAAGGGGTCTGCTGGCGGGCGGGCGGAGTCGTCCGTTCGATCGCAGAGACTACCTGAGTGCCCGCGTTGCCGGAGGCGTTGGCGAGGGTGATCCCGTCGTTCGAGGAGGCAAGCTCCAGGTCCTTCTTGAGATCATCGTTCATCGCCGTTTTCTTGTCGCCGCTGCACGCGGCCAGAAGCACGGCACCCGCTCCTGCAAGCAACAGATAGGTCTTACGCATAGAAACTCCTTCCCATCTACGGGAATGGCTGCTGTACATCGGTGCTCCCGGCGAAGAACAGATGACTCGCGCCGGCGCCTCTATAGAGGCACGGGCCAAGCCAATCGTTCCCCGCTGAAAGAAGGGGTTAACTAGGCTTTTTCCGAGGGTGTGTCATCCGAAAAAGACAGGCAGTGTCCAGAAGTTGAGACTGAGTTTCTGCCGCTTGTTGGGGCGGTGGTCGCCCTATAGCTTGGCCGCCATGGGATACCCTTTAGCCCGCTCTGCCCGGGCCTGGCTTCGAATTCTGTCGGTTTTAGGTGGTCTGGCCGCTGTGGGCTCGATCGCCGGAACGGTTGCCTGTTCCTCCCGGACTGGGGCAGACATGTCGGCATCCGAGAAGAAGGCGATTGCCGACTCCCTCAAGCGACTCGTGGCCTCGGCTTACGATCTCTCGAAGCCTGATCCTGTGAAGAACCTGATGAGTCTCTACCCGACCGAGGGACGTGTCATCTCAGCCAGCGGGGGCGTGATGACCACTTCCCGTCCGGAGCTCGAGAAGGGGATCAAGGCGTTCTGGACATACGTCGGCCAGAACATGAGACAGCCCCGGTGGGAGTGGACTTCGATGAACGTGGATGTGCTCGCTCCCGACGCCGCGGTGATGACGAGCACATATCGCGTCCCGCACGTGACGCCGATGGGTATGCCTCACGTCATCGGCGGTGCGTGGACAGCTGTTTTTCAGAAGCGGGGAGGTCGGTGGGTGATCATCCAGGAGCATCTGTCGGACGTTCAGAGCAATCCAAACATCCAGACGGACATGAATCCGCAGATGAACATGAACCCACAGCCCAAGCCCTGAGGGTTCTACTCCTCCGAGTCCCCGCCCGCCCCGCCAACAGATGATTTGAGCTGCTGGCCCATCTCGGCCTCGCCACTGATTATCGAGCGCCAAGTCAGCTCCGGACCCCTGCGAAAGCCCTTCTGTGTCACCTTAACGCCTTCAGGCGAGATCGCCACCATGTAAGCCTTGCCGTCGATCTCGATCTCGCGCTTCAGGGTTTTCTCGAGTTTTGTCGCCATGCCCCCTCCAGGGAGTTGTAGTGTCGGTTCGCGATAAAATACGCGTAGAGGCCGCCGCCTTCGAGGCCCCCCTTCCCAATGGTCGTTTTTTATCCCGCTTCCAGAGGGGCTTAATGTAGCCTGCTCCGGTGCTGGCTCGTCTATAAAACACGGAGATCCTATGGCTTTTATGGCTTTACAAGCCCCGGGCGATGAAAGCGCCCACCTCATATACGAATTCGAACGGCGCGCCTATCCGGTCAGGAACTCCCTGCTGACGATCGGCCGCGACGCTGCGAGCCATATTCTCATTCGCGAGCCTGCCGTCTCGCGCAATCACGCCGAGTTGAGATCGGAGGATGGCAAGTTCGTACTGCATCCGTGTGGCGTAAATCCGACCACCGTCAACGGAACGACGCTGGCCGAGCCGCGCTCCCTCGCCGAAGGCGACAAAGTCGAAGTTGGATCGGCCATCCTCACCTTCACCACCAAGCGGCTTCCACTCGGCGTCGCGGTGATCGAGCCTGCTGGCGCATCCAAGCGCGAGAAGGACATCAACTCACGTCGCAACACCATCAAGCACCCGATTCTCGCCGGGGATCTGGATCCCGATTCACCACGCCGAGTGCCGACCAATGTGATCATCGGCGCCGTGATGGTGATCATTCTGATTCTCTACCTGCTCGGCAGATAGCTCAGGCCGCAGCCGTGCTCGCAAACCTCGCGAGCACCATTCTCTCCAATTCGGCTTTCATCGGCTCGAGCTCTATCGTCTCGATAACATCGGCTGCGAACGCATAAGTCAGCAGCGTCCGCGCTGACTCCCGTCCTATCCCGCGGCTATTCAGGTAGAACATCGCCATCTCGTCCAGTCGTCCCACGGTCGCGCCGTGCGTGCACTTCACGTCATCGGCGAAGATCTCCAGCTGCGGCTTCGTATCTACGCGTGCCGTCGGTGAGAGCAGAAGATTGTTGTTGCTCTGCTTGCCGTCGGTCTTCTGCGCTTCGGGATGCACGTAGACTTTCCCATTGAACACGCCGTGCGAATGACCGTCGAGCACGCCTTTGTAGAGCTCGTGACTCGGACAGTTGGGCGCGATGTGCTCGATGCTGGTCTGGTTGTCGATGTGCTGTTTTCCATCGGTGAGATAGAGACCGTTGAGCGTGCAGGTCGCCGCATCTCCGTCGAGGGAAGTGTAAATGTTCGTCCGCGCCAGCGAGCCACCGACGGCAAACGAGAACGAGTGAAGCTGGCTGTCGCGCGCCTGGCGGATCTGCGTCGTGCCGACGTGGTATGACTTCTCGCTCTCACGCTGGATCTTGTAGTGATCGACGCGCGCGCCTTCGCCGAGCGAGATTTCCGTGACCGCGTTGGTGAAGTAGCAGTTGTCGCGGATGCAGATGTAGCTCTCGATTATCGAGGCGCGCGAATTCCGCTCCGCAATTATCAGATTTCGCGGATGCGAGACCGCTTCGCCCGCGCCCTCGGAAACGAACAGCATGTGAATCGGCTGTTCGACGACGGCATCAGCCTCAAGCTCTATGAACGCGCCGTCTCGAATGAACGCCGTGTTCAGCGCGGTGAAGGCGTGGCTCTCGAACGCCGCGATCTTGCCGAGATGGCGCTCAGGACGCGCGGTGCCCGAGCGAATCGCATTGGCGAGACTACTCACCCGAACCTTCTCGCCCAATCCAGCGTACGAGGACAGGTCTTCCGAGAACTCGCCGTTCACGAAGACGAGGGTGTGCCATGCGGGCTGCGCGAACGTGAAACGCCCGAGATCGGCTCGGGCCACCATTCCGGCGGTGCTTCCCTCTGAAGAGACACCCGCTTTGCTCGTCATCGCGGCGTGAAAGGACTGCTCGGCGATCCGCGCTACGCTGGTGAAGTGCCAGTCCTCGTTCTTCGTTGTCGGAAATCCGAGTGACTCGAACCGCGCCATCCCCCGCGCTCGCAGAGACTGAAGCCACTCCGGCGCCTCCGGTTGGCGCTGGAAGTCCGCCCGGTAGGTGTTGATTGGATTCGGGCTGCGAGGGTTCACTTGGTTCGCACCTTCCTTGCCGAGAACCACGTTGTCACGAGAGCCTTTTCTCGTAGCGACATCGCTCAAGCGGCGGCTCCAGCGCCGGCTTCGATGTTCTGCAGCCAGTCGTAGCCTTTCTCCTCGAGCTCGAGCGCGAGCTCTTTGCCGCCGGATTTAACGATGCGCCCATTCGCCAGCACGTGCACGAAGTCGGGGATGATGTAATTGAGCAGGCGCTGATAGTGAGTGACCACGATCGTCGCGTTTTCGGGTGATCGCAGCGTGTTGACACCCTGAGCAACGATGCGAAGCGCATCGATATCGAGTCCGGAATCCGTTTCGTCGAGGATTGCCAGTCGAGGAGCGAGAACCGCCATCTGGAAGATCTCGTTTCGCTTTTTCTCACCGCCCGAGAACCCCTGATTCACCGAGCGCGACAGCATCGCCTGGTCCATGTCCACGAGCTTGAGCTTCTCTTCGACGAGATCGAGGAACTCCAGAGGATCGATTTCCTCCATTCCGTTCGCTTTGCGAATCTCGTTGTAGGCTGAGCGGAGGAAGTAGGCGTTCGACACGCCCGGTATCTCGATCGGATACTGGAACGCGAGGAAGATTCCGTTCTGCGCGCGCACTTCGGCGTCCAGCTCGAGGAGATTCTGTCCGTTGTAGCTCACGCTTCCCTTCGTCACCTGATACGACGGATTGCCCGCCAGTACCTGCGCCAGCGTGGATTTCCCCGATCCGTTGGGGCCCATGACGGCGTGAACCTCTCCGGCGTTCACCCGGAGCGTGATTCCCCTCAGTATTTCCCGATCGCCTATTCCGGCGTGCAGATCATTTATTTCTAGCACGAAACCATTGATTGAATGTTGTTTGCAGCGCGTACACTGCCTGACTGAAAAGCGTCCAGTTTGCCGTGAACGGATATCCCGGTGTTCTGGGTCCGGAGCGGAGCCAGGCCCAGGCAGCACGGATTCTGTCGTTGAGATTACGGAAGGCCATTGGCTATCGGTGCTTCAGCCTACGCTTCCTTCGAGAGTGATGCCGAGGAGCTGCTGCGCTTCGACCGCGAATTCCATCGGCAATTCCTTGAACACCTCGCGGCAGAACCCGCTTACGATCATCGACACCGCGTGCTCGGCGCTCACCCCGCGCTGTTTGCAATAGAAGATCTGATCCTCGCCGATCTTCGACGTCGATGCCTCGTGCTCGAGTGTGGCGGTGTTGTTCTGGACCTCGATGTACGGGAAGGTGTGCGCCCCGCACTTGTTGCCGATGAGCATTGAATCGCACTGCGTGTAGTTGCGCGCGCCATCTGCCTTGGGCAACACTCGAACAAGTCCGCGATAGCTGTTGTTGCCTTCGCCGGCCGAGATTCCCTTGGAGACGATCGTCGAGCGCGTGTTCTTCCCGATGTGAATCATCTTGGTGCCGGTATCGGCCTGCTGCTTCTTGTTGACCACCGCAACCGAATAAAACTCGCCGACAGAATTGTCGCCCTGAAGAATCACACTCGGATACTTCCACGTGATCGCTGAACCCGTCTCGACCTGCGTCCACGAAATCTTCGAGTTGACGCCAGCGCACTTGCCGCGCTTGGTCACGAAGTTGTAGATGCCGCCCTTCCCTTCGGCGTCGCCGGCGTACCAGTTCTGCACCGTCGAGTACTTGACCGTCGCATTGTCGAGCGCTATCAGCTCGACGACCGCGGCGTGTAGCTGATTCTCATCGCGCTTGGGCGCCGTGCATCCTTCGAGGTAGCTGACCGATGCGCCTTCGTCGGCGATTATCAGGGTGCGCTCGAACTGGCCGGTGTTCGCGCTGTTGATGCGGAAATAGGTCGAGAGCTCCATCGGGCATTTGACACCTTTGGGCACGTACGCGAATGAGCCGTCGCTGAACACGGCGGCGTTCAGTGCCGCGAAAAAGTTGTCGCTGTGAGGAACGACGGTGCCGAGGTACTTCTCGATCAGTTCAGGATGGGTCTGGACCGCTTCGCCAAATGAGCAGAAGACGATTCCGTGCTTTCCCAGCTCTTCGCGCATCGTCGTCCCGACCGACACGCTGTCGAAGATCGCGTCGACGGCGACTCCGGCGAGCATCTTCTGCTCGTTGAGCGAGATGCCGAGCTTCTGGTAAGTGCGGAGCAGCTCTGGATCGACTTCGTCGAGACTCTGGAGCGGCTTGACGCTCTTGGGCGCCGAATAGTAGACGAGAGAGTTGTAATCGATTGCGGGGTATTTCACGTTGCCCCAGTGGGGCTCCTTCATCGTGAGCCAGCGGCGGTACGCCTTCAGCCGCCATTCGAGCATGAACTCCGGCTCGTTTTTCTTGGCCGAGATGAGTCGGATTATGTCTTCATTGAGGCCAGGCGGGACGGTATCCGTCTCGACATCCGTGACGAACCCGTATGCGTACTCGCGGTTGACCAGCGCCTCGATTCCCGAACTCATTCCAACTCCTTGGCGTTTCCATACATCCCTTCGTAGATTGAATCTAAAGCAATTCTGTCGGGATAGTCAAGCTGACCCCGACCAGACTTATGTTCTTGTGTTGTCAGCACTTACGCGGCTCAGAAATGTGCGCAGCGAGCGGTATTCCATTCATTAGAGCGGACGAAGAATCAGCGTTTGAGGCGGTTGCCTCTCTCGGGGAGCTTGCCGAAGGGACCGTTTTGCAGCGCGTGCGATCGAGTGGTGACACGATTTGCCTGGTGCGGCAGAACGGCGAAATCTCCGCTTTGAGCGATATCTGTACCCACCAGCATTTTTCGATGTCGCAGGGCGACCTGCTGGGCGATGGGACTCTGCAGTGCGCGTGGCATGGAGCCAAATACGATTGCAGGACCGGCGAAGTGAAGCAGGTGCCGGCTACCAGCCCCCTGCCGGTTTTTCAGGTCCGGCTCGACGGCGAAACGATCATGGTTGGGCCACGCTGCCAGAGGATCGAGGGAAAGTACGAGGCCTCCACGGTGCGGGTTAAATGAACCTCCGGTCAGACTTTCCTCTCCTCGCCAACAACCCCGGTCTCCACTACCTCGACTCGGCCGCGACTTCACAAAAGCCGCGGGTGGTGCTCGATGCGCTCCGTGATTTCTACGAGAACAGCAACGCCAATCCGCACCGTGGAGCGTACTCGCTTTCAGTGGAGGCGACGGAACGCTATCACGAGTCGCGAGTGCGCATCGCCCGCTTTCTTGGCTTACAGGATTCCGATTGTCTGATCTTCACGCGGGGGACGACAGAAGCGCTGAATCTCGTGGTCGGCGCGTGGGGACGCGCAAACATCGCGAGGGGTGATGAGGTCATTGTCACGGCGATGGATCATCACGCGAATTTCGTCCCGTGGCAGCAGCTCGCTCTTGAGAAGCACGCGAAGCTCAGAATCTGCGAGCTGACCGCGGACGGACGTCTCGATCTCGATTGCCTGCGCGATCTGCTCACCCCCAAAACGAAGGTCGTTACGTTCAACCACGTCTCGAATGCTCTCGGCACTATCAATCCGATTGACGAGATCGTGAAGCTCGTTCGGGAGCGCACAGACGCTATTACTGTTTGCGATGGCGCCCAGAGCGCGCCCCACCTTCCGGTGTCGTTCGATACGCTCGGTGTCGATTTCTATGCCTTCAGCGGACACAAGATGCTCGGACCGATGGGTATCGGCGGGCTCATCGGAAAGCGGGAGATGCTGGAGACGATGCCCCCCTACCAGACGGGCGGAGACATGATCGAGTTCGTGCGCGACGATCACACAACCTGGAACGTGCTGCCCCACAAGTTCGAGGCAGGAACTCCGAACACCGCCGATGCAGTCGGCCTCGCGGCGGCGGTGGATTATCTCGATCGGATCGGCATGGACCGCGTGCTGAAGCACGAGCGGTCGATGATGGCCGCCGCCCAGGAGCGGCTCGCGTCGATCGACGGCCTCCGCATCTACGGACCACCGCCTGGCGAGCGCAGCGGAGTCATCAGCTTCACGATGGCCGATGTGCATCCGCACGACCTGGCGACGATCCTGGACGGTGAAGGCGTCTGCATTCGAGCGGGACAACACTGCGCGCAGCCATTGATGCGGCGTCTCAACGTAGTCGCCACCGCGCGTGCCTCATTCTACGTCTACAACGACGAGGGCGACATCGACGCCCTCGTCGCGGGAATCATGAAGGCCAGAGAGATCTTCGGTTATGTCCAGGCCTGAGCGCTCGGCGGAGATCGCCGCCCTCTACCAGGAGCTGATCCTCGATCACTACCGGCGGCCCCGCAACAAGGGGACGCTCGAGCACGCCGATGCATCGGTTGAGATAAAGAATCCCGACTGCGGAGATGAGATAACTCTTCAGGTGGCTTTCGACGGAAACGGAATCGGCGATGTCAGGTTCTGCGGCAGCGGCTGCTCGATCTCCCAGGCGTCGGCGTCAATGATGACACAGCTGGTGAAAGGCAAACCCATTGAGGAGATAGACGCCCTGCGGAATCGGTTTCGCGAGATGATTCTCGGCGACCAGAGCGCGGTGACCGATGAGAAGCTCGGATCTCTCCGCGCCCTGTCTGGTGTGACGAGGTTTCCAGGACGGGTGAGATGCGCGCTGCTTGCGTGGAATGCGTTGGAGAGCGCGCTGGCGGAGCGAGGCGAGTAGCACCGGCCGGATCGTTCGCGAAATGAAAATGAAATTCGCGCGGCACCTTTTGTCGATCGCGCTGCTCCCCTTCACTGTGGCAGTTCTGATTCCGCTCTCGCTCGCCCGCAGCAACGACATTTCTCCGGCGCTCGGAGCCACCGTACCCCAGATACTTGGGCAGGTCATCGGAGTGCTCCTTCTCGTGGTCGGACTGGTCCTTTTCTCTGCGTCCCTGCGAAAGTTCGCGACCGATGGTGAAGGGACGCTCGCCCCGTGGGATCCGCCCCGTCGTCTGGTGGTTCGCGGACCCTACCGGTATGTCCGCAATCCGATGATTTCCGGGGTGGTGTCGGCGCTCCTCGGGGAGGCACTCTTGCTGCTTTCCCGGCCCCATTTCATGTGGGCTCTCATCTTTCTTGGGGTGAATTTCATCTACATCCCACTGCTCGAGGAACCCGGCCTCAGACTGCGGTTCGGGGATTCTTACATGGAGTACTGCCGCCACGTCCCGCGCCTGATTCCGCGACTACGGCCATGGCGGCCAGAAGATCGCTCTGGCATGGAATCCGCTTCATAGCGTCGCTCCATTTCCATCGTACCGACATGACAACTCCGATCTCGCCTTCCGTCCCCGAGCAGTATTCGACCTCCGTCCTGCCCCGGGACATTTTCCGGACCGTGATCGCATTAGCGATCGTCGCGCTTACCATTGGCGGCTGGATCTACGTTATGATGATCCCCGTAGACCGGTTCGCCCTCGCTGCCCAGACCAAATTGTGGTGGGTCGAGCAGGTGACGGGTTTCGTGCTCGCTCTTGTCTGCATCGGGATCGTCCTCCGCAAGCGCTCGTTCCTGGCGTGGGCGTTCTGGCTGACCATCTATTCCCTGCTGTTTGATGTGATGCGCCTGATCTTTGAATTCAAGGAAGGACAGCCGACCATTCCGGTTGCCCTGATACTCTACGCGCTATTCATCTGGCGCCTTCATCTCGCCCGGCGGACAGTAGCCGCCGAGGGACGTGTAATAGCGGTTTAGCGGTACCGGTCTAAAGGGGCTGATCCAGGCCGGAGTGGCGGACTCCGGTTCCATCGCTAAGTATTTATCGTGGTCAAGAAACCGATTGGCCAGCTGATAGTCGCGCTTGGCCTCATGATTCTGGCTAATGAATCCGCCGCTCAGGTTCGGCTGCAAGCGGCGGCATCCATCCAACGCGCTCAGCTCAAGCCGGATTCAGCCGAGGTCTCGGACCATGCGCGGGATCTTCAGGCCCGGTTCGAGCGCTGGCGTCGCCGCGCCTTGCCGAAGTTTTACACCGGCCCCGCGGAACACTGCATGATCGTTGGTCGCTTCTGCGAGTGGCATCCGCGCATTCAGGACTATGTCGTTCCGGAAGAAGGACGAGACATCCGTCGCGCGCGC
>Ga0193698_1000026_pt1 | contig 26571 bp, 23 predicted proteins | sample L3c1metaG_FD_165512 | JGI IMG/M metagenome (GOLD analysis project Ga0193698, IMG submission 165512) | Soil microbial communities from a riparian zone of the East river system, Colorado, United States - L3c1 | ecosystem: Environmental > Terrestrial > Soil > Riparian zone | place: USA: East River... | reverse complement strand
CCGATACGGACGCGAAGCGCCTGCAGCTCCCCGCGGCCAAATGAAATACATCCGCCTAAGCGTCGACGGTCCGATCGGCCGTATCACGCTGGCGCGCGCCGAGAAAAAGAACGCACTCGATCGTGTCATGACCGACGAGCTTGCGGAAGCCCTGTTCGCCCTCAGCGAAGCACCGGTCAACGTCGTAGCGATCGATGGTGAAGGCCCCGACTTCTGCACGGGCGCCGACCTCGCCGCCATCGAGGAAATGCTCGACGCGCCCCGTCAGGATCATATCGACGATGCAAAAGCACTCGGCCACGTCTTCCACACCATTCGGAGAATGGAAAAGCCGGTCGTCGCGCTGGTGAAGGGCAGGGCGTACGCGGGAGGCGCGGGTCTGGCATCGGCGTGCGACATTGTGCTTGCGCACGAGGAGGCGCGTTTTTCCTACCCCGAAGTAACTATTGGCTTCGTGCCGGCGATGGTGATGACGATGCTGAGGCGCTCGGTAGGTGAGAAGCAAGCTTTCGAGCTGATCACCACCGGCCGCGTCTTGAGCGCGGATGAAGCTCGAGAGATCGGTCTTGTCTCGCGTGTCTTCGCTGCCAAGGAGTTCGATCAGCTCTCGAAAGCGCTTCTGGACAAGCTGGCCGCCGCTCCCGCCTCCGCGATGGCCGCGACGAAAACTCTCTTCTACAAGCTCGACACGCTCGGATTCCTGGATGGAATCTCGGCCGGCATCGTCGCCAACGCGGACGCGCGCGCTACGCCAGCGTTTCGCGAGGGCGTTAAACGCTTCACCAGCCGCAAGAGAGAATAGATGAAGCCATTCACTACCGCCAAGCTCGCGCTGATGATCGTCGCCGCCGTACTGCTCGGGTGGGGAATTAGAACTGACGACAGCGCACTTCGGTGGGCGGGAATTCTGTTCTTGTTCATCGCGCTCATTCTGAGGTTCTTCAAGCCTCGAAAGCCCCGCGGCGCTCCGTGACCCGTCCGCGCCCGACGACCATCGTCGACGCGCCTCGCTTGTCGAAGAAGCTCGGGGTCGACCTCGTGCTCGCGAGCGAAACGCTGCAGTACACCGGAAGCTTCAAGTTCCGCGCTGCCTACAACGTCGCCTCCAACGTCAGCCAGACGCACATCATTACGGCCTCATCGGGAAATTTCGGCCAGGCGATCGCGTATGCCTGCGCGTTGTTCAAGAAGCGATGCACTGTGGTGATGCCGGCAACGGCGCCAAGGATCAAGGTCAATGCGGTGCGAGAGTACGGAGCCGAAGTCGACCTGGTCGACCTCAAAAAGAAAGGCAGGCTGGAGCGCCTCGGTGAGCTCGCCAAACAATTCCCCGAAGCGTACGTCGCAAGCCCCTACGACGATCCACTGGTGATCGAGGGGAACGCCAGTCTCGCGAAAGAGTTGTTCGCTCTCGGCCTGGATCTCGATTTCATCATCGCGCCAATCGGTGGCGGTGGCCTCACATCGGGATTGGTGAAGGCCGTCAAACAAAGCGGGAAGAAGATCGAGGTTCTGGCCGCCGAGCCGGCTCTATCGAACGACGCGGCCGAATCGTTTCGTGCCGGGCACATCGTGTCGCTGCCCGACGAGTCGAACACGATCGCTGACGGTGCCCGAGTGCTGCGCATGGGGGACAGCAACTGGGAGATACTCAGCCAAGGGCTTGCGGGGGTGATCGAGGTCTCCGAGGAGCAGATCATGGAAGGCGTGAGACTCCTATTCGGCCTCGCGAATCTGAAGGCCGAGCCAACTGGAGCACTGGCCCTCGGCGCAGTGCTGGCCGAGCCCGATCGCTTCAAGGCCAAGAGAGTGTGTTGTGTGATCAGCGGGGGGAACGCCGATCCCGCGCTCTACGCGAAACTGATCGAAGGCATTTGACGCGACCTCCCTCGTCGACGTCGCGCGGCGACACAACAATGACGGACGGGATGTCGCGTCACACCGGTCCACCGGTCGTCGCTAACTTTCGCGTGATGCCGTCACCAACCATTCAGGATGCGCGCAACCTGCTCAAGAGCGCGTTCGGCTACGAAGCGTTCCGTCCGGGTCAGGAGGCGGCCGTATCGGCGATCCTGTCCGGCCGAGACACTGTGGTGGTGCTGCCGACGGGCGGCGGAAAGTCACTTTGCTTCCAGGTGCCGGCGCTTCTCATGCCCGGCCTCACCGTCGTCGTCTCACCTCTGATCTCGCTGATGAAGGATCAGGTCGATGCGCTCACGGCGAGAGGACTGCCGGCGGCTTTCATCAATAGCACACTCTCGTCAGCGCAGGTTTCGGATCGGTTGGCGCGCGTGGATCGCGGCGAGATCAAGCTCCTTTACGTCGCGCCCGAGAGATTCGATTTCGGCCGGACCGCTGAACGGCTGCGCAACGCGGGTGTGTCGCTCCTCGCCATCGATGAAGCTCACTGCATCAGCCAGTGGGGTCACGATTTCCGTCCCAGCTATCTTCGTGTCAAAAAGGTTCACGAAGAGCTCGGCTCGCCAACGACGATCGCCCTCACCGCGACCGCGACGCCCGAAGTTCGCCGCGACATCAGCCGAGAGCTGGCGCTCAGGAATCCGGAGACGATCATAACGGGCTTCGATCGCCCGAATCTCACCTACTACGTCGTGCCGGTGAAGAACGACGCCGAGAAGGAGCGCCGGCTCGCCGAAATCCTTCGCAAGCACGACGGATTGGCCGTGATCTACGCATCGACGCGGAAAGCGGTGGACCATCTCACGACAGTGCTGGAGCGGGCGAAAATTCCGGCGGCCGGGTACCACGCCGGTCTCGATGATGCGAAGCGCCGCGAAGTTCAGGAAGCGTTCATGTCCGAGAAAATCCGTGCGATCGTCGCCACGAACGCATTCGGCATGGGCATCGACAAGCCCAACGTGCGACTCGTGATCCACTACTCGATGCCCGGAACTCTCGAAGCCTACTATCAGGAGGCGGGACGGGCGGGGCGTGACGGCAACCACAGCGACGTGTTTTTGCTCCACGCTTTCCCTGACCGCTTCACGCACGAGTTCTTCATCAAGGGATCGTATCCCGAGCGAACCGTCGTCGAAGAGACCTACGAAGCGCTTAGAAGATTGTCGGACAAGCAGGGGTTTGTCAGCGCCCAACCCGAGGATCTCCTCCGTGCGATCAAGTCAAGGGCGAGCACGAGGGAGATCGAGGGCGCGGTAAGGATATTGGAGAAGAGCGGGGCCGTCACGCTGAGCAGCGGCGACCAGACGCGCGTGCACGTCCGGCTCCTGGCCACGCCCGATCGTATCAAACGCGAGTTGACCGGCGAAGCAAACCCGGAGCTCGGATTGCTGCGTGCACTTTGGCGCGGAGTGGGTGCGGCACTCCGCACCGGTGCGGTCGTCGATCTCGACGGCTTGCCGCCCGGGCTTGGCGGATCCGCCTCGTGTGGGGCTCTCCTAGATGCTCTCGAAGAAAAACAATTCCTGACGTGGGAACGGCTCGGGACTGGTTCCTATCTCGCGGACAAGAGTGCGACACTCTCGAAATTCAAGATCGATTGGGAGCTTACGGACCGTCGCCGTGCCGCGGAGCTATCAAAGCTTCAGGCAGTTCAGAAGTATGCTTACGCGAAGGACTGCCGCCGCGGATTCGTGCTGCGCTACTTCGGTGATCCAGCGGCTCGGCCCCGCTGCTCCGGATGCGACAACTGCCTTGGCATCACAGCAGTTGCGGACCTGGAGGAAGGGGCGCCTCGAAAACAACGCGGCCGCAAGAGATCACAGCCGGACAAACCTCGATTTGCGGATGTCAGCGACGATGTGGTGATCGGAGCAGGGGAGGAACGCCTCCTCGCAGCGCTCAAGGCCGTACGCACCGCCATCGCGCGCGAGGAACACGTGCCCGCATATATTGTATTCTCTGATCGTACGCTTGCTGAACTCGCAGTGCGACGTCCTCGATCGCTCAACGCCTTGCAAAATGTGCGAGGCGTGGGACCGATGAAGCTCGAGCGATACGGCGCGCGGTTTCTCGCCGCGATTTCCGAGGCGGATGAAACCGAAGCGGCATGACGGTCGGGATTCCCTGACCGCGAACCCTCGTCGATGAAGTGATGACATTACAACTCAGTCGTGCTTGCGTGTCCCCCTTGTACGTGGTTGGAGCCGCCCTGACTTTGCTCTCGGCGCCTCAAGCCGCCTCGGCGCAACAGGCAGGCGTCGCTGGACAGCCGGTCAACGCGCCCCTCCCGTTCGATCCAGCCGTAACTGTGGGTGTTTTGCCAAACGGGATGCGCTACTACATCCGGGAAAACCACAAACCGGAGAAGCGCGCGGAGCTGAGGCTGGTTGTCAACGCCGGCTCGGTTCTGGAGGATGAGGATCAGCGCGGACTCGCTCATATGGTCGAGCACATGGCGTTCCGGGGGACGAAACGGTTCGCCAGGAATGAGATCTCGAGCTACCTCGAGTCGGTCGGCATGCGTTACGGTCCGGATATCAACGCGTTCACCAGCTTCGACGAGACCGTCTACATGGTGACGATCCCGACCGACACCGCCGCAATCGTCGACAAGGGATTCCAGATTCTCTCGGAATGGGCGCACAACGTCGCCTTCGAGCCGTCGCAAATCGAAAAAGAGCGTCCCGTAGTCATCGAAGAATGGCGCCTCGGTCAGGGCGCCGAAAATAGGATGCAGAACAAATGGTTCCCGGTGCTGTTCTCCGGCTCGAAGTATGGAGTGCGCACTCCAATCGGTGACAAGACGATTCTGGAAACGTACAAGCCGGCTACACTGCGGAGGTTCTACGATACCTGGTATCGTCCCGATCTCATGGCCGTCGTCGCGGTAGGTGACTTCGACAAACGCCAGATCGAGAGTCTCATCAAGCGATACCTCGGCCCCATAACAAACCCGGTCAACGAGCGGACGCGCCCACTCTTCCCGGTGCCTGCGCTCGACGGCACGCTTGTCTCCGTCAACAGCGACAAGGAAGCCACGCGCTCGGTCATCCGGCTTCTGTACAAGCAGCCAAAGAGAACCAACACCACGACGGCTACCTACCGGGAGCATTTGGTCGAGCAGCTGTTTGCATCAATGTTCAATGACCGATTCTCGGAGATCACCCAGAAGCCGAACCCGCCATTCATCAACGCGTTCGCGAATCAGGGCGATCTCGTCCGTTCCGCGGAATCGTTCTCTCTATCTGCCATAGTCTCCGACAACGGAATCCAGCGCGGACTCAACGCGCTCCTCACGGAAGGGGAGCGCGTGAAGAGATTTGGATTCCTTCAATCCGAGCTCGATCGTGCCAAGAAGGATGTGCAGCGAGGAATCGAGCAGGCGTACGCCGAGCGTGAGAAGACGAACTCGGACATCTACGCCGAATCGTACGTCTCCGCATTTCTCAGATCCCAGCCGTCGACAAGCATCGAATTCGATCTTGCCGCGATTAGCCGGTTTCTTCCCACGATAACGCTCGCCGAAGTGAACAGGCTCGCGGCGCAGTGGATGACTGACAGAAACAGGGTTCTCGCCACGACATCGCCGGAGAAGCCGGGAATCGTCAACCCCACTCGGGGAGAGTTGTTGCTCGCATTCGACGCCGTGAAAGGCGCAGACATTGGCGCGTACACCGAAACCGCGCCGTCTCAGCAGCTCGTCGACAAGGATCCAGCCGGCGGCCGTGTTGTCTCGCAACGTGAGATCAAAGAGATTGGAGTCACCGAATGGAAGCTCTCGAATGGCGTGCGTGTTCTGCTCAAGCCCACGGATTTCAACGCGGATCAGATCTCCTTCACGGCTTATAGTCCGGGCGGCGCATCGCTCTTGTCGGATGCCGCATACGTTGCGGCCAGCGCGGCCGATCTCATTCCTCAAACGAGTGGCGTCGGAAAGTTCAGCGTAATCGATTTACAGAAATTCCTCGCCGGCAAGCAGGTGAGTGTCTCGCCATCCATTGACGATCTCTCCGAAGGGTTTTCGGGCGGCGGCTCACAACGCGATCTCGATACGATGTTTCAGCTGGTGTACCTGTACTTTACCGAGCCGCGCCTCGACACTGCTCTGGTCAACACATTCCTCGGACGCTTCCGGGGCGTCCTCGCCAACCGGAGCGCCAGCCCCGAAGCTGCGTTCAGCGACACGCTCCAGGTCACGATGGCCCAGCACTCGGTTCGCGAGCTGCCCGTCTCCGCCTCCACGCTGGATCAGATCGATGCGTTCAAGTCATTCGACTTCTACAAGGACAGATTCTCCGATGCGAGCGGATTCACCTTTGTCTTCGTCGGAAACTTCAAGCTGGACTCGATCAAGCCGCTGGTCGAGAAATGGCTTGGCGGTCTGCCGTCGACCCGGAAGACCGAGAACTGGCGTGACACGGGCGTGCGTCCGCCCACCGGTATCGTCGAGCGAGTCGTCAAGAGGGGAACCGAGCCGAAGGCGCGCACAGCCCTGATCTTCACCGGACCGTTCGAGTACACCAGGCAGAACCGCTATTACCTGAGCGCCCTTGCTGAGCTCCTCAACATCAAGTTGCGCGAAGCGCTACGCGAGAATCTCGGCGGCACGTACGGAGTCGGAGTAAGTCCGAGTGCGACCCGAGATCCGCAGCCGTCGTATCGCTTCACGATCGGATTTGGCTCCGCGCCGGAACGACTCGAGGCACTAACCGCGGCCGCACTTCTCCAGATAGACAGCGTGAAGAAGTTCGGGACGACGCCGGAATATCTGACGAAAGTCAAGGAAGCCGCGTTGCGCGCTCGCGAGACCGCTCTCAAGCAAAACGGCTACTGGCTTTCGCAGATCGCCACGTTTGACCAGAGCGGCTGGCCGCTCGCCGAGATTCCGGATGGTGAAAAGCTGATCTCCACGCTGACCGCCCAGGATCTGCAGCGAGCCGCCGCGAAATATCTGCGCACCGACAATTACGTGCGCGTGTCGCTGTATCCAGAGAACTACCCAGCCGCCCAGAACAAATAAAGAGAATGGACGACTCGCTGTACTTCTCCGAGCAGCACCTCGCGGTCCGCAACATGGTCCGCGAGTTCGCCCGCAGCGAAGTCGCTCCTGTGGCGGCGGAGCTCGACGCCAAAGGCGAGTTCCCCTGGGCGAACGTCAAGAAAATGGGCGAGCTGGGACTGCTCGGAATTCCGTGGCCCGAGGAGCTTGGCGGCGCCGGACTCGACATCCTCAGCTACATGATAGTCATCAACGAGATGGCCAAGGTCGACGCGTCCCATGCGATCACGATATCGGCCCACACGACGCTGGGCACATCACCAATCGTGAATTTCGGCACCATGGCTCAGAGGAAGCGCTACGTCCCGCTTCTGGCGAGCGGGAAAGTGCTCGGTGGTTTCGGTCTGACTGAGCCGAGCGCGGGCAGTGATGCGGCAGGCACGCGCTCAACGGCGGTTCGCAAAGGGTCTCACTATGTCCTGAACGGCAGCAAGATCTTCATCACCCACGGCGGTGTGGGTGAGATATTCGTCGTGACGGCGGTGACAGATCCTGGTCAGGGGACGAAGGGGATCAGCTCCTTCATCGTCACCAAGGAAACCAGCGATCTCGACAAGGTCGAGGTGCTGGGGATCGGTCACGACGATTCTATTCAGCCGATGTCTGGGTTCCTCTCGGGGAAGAAGGAAGACAAGCTGGGCTGGAGGGCCTCCGATACTCGCTCGCTCATCTTCGAGGACGTCGAAGTGCCCACCGAGAACCTGCTTGGCGAAGAGGGCGAAGGGTTCAACAACTTCATGCGCACCCTCGACTCGGGTCGGGTTGGGATCGCGGCCCTCTCTCTTGGCATCGCCGAAGGAGCCTTCGAGCAATCGCTCCGCTATTCGACGTTACGCAAACAGTTCGGGCAGCCCATTTCGAGCTTTCAGGGGATTCAGTTCCAGCTTGCCGACATCGCCACCGAGATCGAAGCCGGCAAGCACTTGATGTTTCACGCGGCGTGGCTGGCGCAGAACAAGCAGCCGTTCAGCAAGCAAGCCGCAATCGCGAAGCTCTATTGCTCGGAGCTCGCGATGCGTACGACGATCAAGGCCATCCAGATCCACGGCGGTTACGGCTACACCAAGGAGTATCCGGTCGAAAGGATGTTCCGCGATGCCAAGATCTGCGAGATCGGCGAAGGCACGTCCGAGATTCAGCGCATCGTGATCGCGCGGCACCTGCTCAAGGAGCTGGCCGATTGACCTATTCCGAAGTCGCCAAACGTCTCAGACTTCCGCTCGGCTTCCTCCTCGGCATCACTTATCTCATTTTCGCTCGACCCACGCCGCTGACCTTGGCGGTCGGCGGCACGATCGCTCTTATCGGCGTGATCGTTCGCGCCTGGGCTTCGGGACACATCTCGAAGAACGAGCGCCTCGCGACGACGGGACCCTACGCGCACACTCGGAACCCGCTGTACTTCGGAAGCTTTCTGATTGCGGCCGGGTTCGCGATCGCCGCTCACTGGGCTCTCCTGCTGCTCGTGGTGGCGTTTTTCGTCCTGATCTACGCGCCTACGATGCAGCGCGAGATGGCGAATATCGCGGGGAGGTTCCCGGAGGCCTACGGAGCTTATGTGGCGAACGTGCCGGCGTTCGTGCCGAGACCGACCCCATGGAAGGCGACCCATTCTGAGGATGAGGGCGGTTTCAGCTTCGACCTCTACATGAAGCACGGCGAATGGAAGGCGGCGCTGACTTACGTCATCGTCATCGGCTGGCTCATCTATAGAACTGTGACCGGAGTCTGATTCGCGGCGTCACATATCTGGCGAGCGCGCCCAGTTGACCCGGGACGTCAATCATCGCGCGTAAGTCGTTGTCACCGTTGCGGAAACACCCAGATTGGCGGTAGATTGTCCCCACTGACTGTTGCTCCACATGCATGGGGCACTCGCGCGACTCGCGGGTCCCGAACACATGGATGGGGAGCGCCGAAAGGTGAATATCCCAGAAGATCATAACGCGGCCCTGTAGCACGACCGCGCGGACTTTATTGGACCGTCCTCAACTTCGCTCGCCGAGTCGCCGAGCGGGGTAGAGAGGCGGGCAACAATGAAACGAGAAATCCTCATCAACGCGGCCCCGCGTGAAACGCGGATCGCGATTCTGGAGGATGGGAAGCTGGTAGAGCTTCTCGTCGATCGTCCAGACAACCGACGAATGGTCGGTGACATTTACCTGGGTCGGGTTGACGCTGTGCTCCCCGGCATCCAGGCTGCCTTCGTCGACATAGGCACCGAGAAAAGCGCCTTCCTCCACGCCTCCGATCTCGTCCGGCAAACCGCTGACGAAGCCGAGGATGAGGACGAAGATGACGACGAAGACGAGCGCGACGAGCCCGTCGAAAAGAAGAACGGGAACGGCAGCAACGGGAACGGGCGCAGGGCCAAAGCTCCGCCGATCCAGGAAGCGCTAAAGCGCGGGCAGGAAGTCCTGGTCCAGATCTCGAAGGAACCTATTTCAACGAAGGGACCTCGAGTCACAGCTCAGATCTCGCTCGCCGGCCGTTTTCTGGTCTACATCCCGGACTCGTCCAAGGTGGGTGTGAGTCGCAAGATCGGCTCATCGGCGGAGAGGGCGAGGCTCAAGGAACAAGTCCAGAGCATCCTCCCCGACAAGTCCGGCGGCGTGATCGTCCGCACCGTCAGCGAAGACGTTACACCGGAAATGCTCCAGCGTGAGCTCAACAGCCTGATGGCGCAGTGGAAGAAGATCAAGCGGAAGATGCATTTTCAGAAGGCGCCGTCTCTGGTCAATCGCGAGAGTGGGCTCACTCGGGGACTCGTCCGGGATCTTTTCAGCGACAAGGTCGACAGCCTGACTGTCGATACGAAGCAGGTCTACAACGAGATAGTCGGCTACCTGAAGGAGATTGCCCCCGATCTAATTCCACGGGTGAAGCTCCACGAGGCGCAGGTCCCGCTCTTCGACACCGCCGGAATCGAATCAGAGATCCGCGACATCTTCAAGCGCCGCTGCGATCTGCCTTCGGGTGGATACCTGATCATCGAGCCGACGGAAGCGTTGGTTTCGGTCGACGTGAACTCGGGGCGTTACACCGGCAAGAAGGATCCGGAGAAGACCGTTCTCAGGACGAACATGGAGGCCGCGCAGGAAGTGGCGCGCCAGCTCAGGCTTCGCGACGTCGGTGGAATAATCGTTTGCGACTTCATCGACATGGAGACGAAGGGGAATCGTGACCGAGTGCTCCAGGAGCTGAGAGTCCATCTCTCGCGTGACCGCGCCCGCACCAAGGCGTTCGCCGTGAGTGACCTCGGCCTCATCGAGATGACGCGTCAGCGAGTCCGCCAGAGCCACTACCAGTCGTCGACGGAAGCGTGCCCGACGTGCAGTGGAACGGGGCGCGTGCTCACTCCGGAGACGATCGTTCGCCGCATGGAGCGATCGGTGAAGCGAATGGCCGTCGAGGGACGTCGCGACAACCTGCTGGTCAAGCTCCATCCCGATGTCGCGATGTATGTGCTGGAGCAGGAGCGCGACCTGGCGCAGAAGCTCCAGAAGGCCGCGAATTTCTCGCTCGAATTCCGCGACGATCCGCTGCTCAAGCCGGACGAGTTCAAGCTGGTCGTCAAGGCGCAGGGCAGGGATGTCACGCAACAGTACGCCATCGCCTAACTGGTAGTCAGCGCGGCCACTCCAGCCGGTCAGAGAACATCGTCCGGTAATGCCTGTACCATTCGCTCTGAAATATCTCGGCGGGGTCGTACCGTCGTTTGGCCCTGAGGAAACCCGGGAAGTTCGGGTAGCACGCCAGCACCTGTCCCCGTGTCGCGTGCCGATGATAAGTCAGGTAGTACGACCCGTCATTGTCGATCGCCAGATCCATCAGAGCGCGAAACGCATCCGCTGAGCGCTCGAGAGACCGTGGATCGTGGTCCGAGTGCAGGTTGAAGACCACGCATGCCCAATCCTGCCGCGCCCAAGCCAGGTAGCTCTCGTCGTCCCGCTCGATGAGTCTTACCGTTCCATAGACGCAGTTCACATCCGTGCGGCGAAACTCCTCGGCGGCGGACCGCATGAAGGAACAGAGCTGATGGCGCGGAACGTAGATCTCGGTGATCATCTCTGATCCGGGACATGCGCCGAGCCTCGAGTCGAGCTCGCGGTGGTAGTCGTCCGAGTACGTGCTCAGCTGATGCCGGTCGGACCAGTAGACCTGACCGTCCGTCTTGAGGTAATGCTCGGAGTAGAGCTCCCAGCAGCGCGATTTGTCGGTATGCGCGAGAGTGAGCAAGTTTCGCCAGTCGCCGGGAGAAAGGGCTCGCTGGGCCTCAGGCACTACGGTTTGCGGATGGACCGGACGGTAGCAGGAAAAGACGCCAAGCCGCAGGAAATCAGGCGACGCATCGTCGATCGCGAACTGGAAATCACCGTAAAGAAACCCATCGGCGATGCGGCGATCGAATGCCGCCATCAGATCATCGATCTCGATCACCTCGACACGCCGTTCGAGCTTCTGGCGGGGAACGAGTCGAAGTGTCACGCTGACGATGATTCCAAACAGCCCGTAGCCGCCGATGGCCAGGCGAAAGAGCTCACGGTTTTCGCGTCGGCTGCAACGCAGCAGCTCACCGCGCGCGTTGACCAGCCGGAATGATTCGACGTCGGAGATGATCGGACGCATTGCCAAGCCACGCCCGTGCACGTTGGATGACAGTGCTCCACCAAGCGTGAGCCGGTCGGCGCCCGTTTGCTTCTGCGCGATGCACCAGGGGCGCGCATCCCCAACCTGAAGCAGCTCCAGCGCGGCAATCAGCTGCGGCCACTGGATTCCGGCACCGACTTCGATCAAACCGTTCACCCGGTCGAAAGCCCCGATCCGATCGAGTCCGCGCGTGTCCACCAACGTGCCGCCTCGCGCGAACTGCTGGCCGCCCATCGAGTGTCTGCCGCCGCTCGCGCAGAGCGGACGGTCCGTATTGGCCTCCTGCACGAGCTCGACTACGTGCTCGACGTGTGCTGGCCGCAGGACCTCCGCGACCGCGGTCTCATTCAGGCCGGAGTGTATGTCGTTGACGAGCTTCGGCGCGGGTATGAACGCCCGGGCAGGGAGGGCTGCCCCGTAAGATATTCCTTCAATTGTGCTCGAGTTCGGAGCCATTTGGACCCCTCGTTATGTCGTTGCGCGAAGGGTACGACTTCGAGGCAATCCAGGGCATCCGGCAAGTGACGTAGGACCCGCGCGGCCGCTACTTAGATGGGCACACGCACAGGTTGACCTGCGCTCGGGGACGGCTTAACTTATCAGGCTGTACCGAACCACCTAACCGCAACAGATACCATGGCTTACGCAATCATACGCACGGGCGGCAAACAGTTCCGCGCCGAAGCTGGAAAAACGATCAGAATTCCGACCCTTCCGGGCGACGCAGGCTCCAAGATCACGTTCGACGACGTCATCCTCGGCTCGGACGGTGACAAGACCCACGTTGGCGCACCTGGGCTGAAGGGCGCGCAAGTCACCGGCGAAATTGTGAAGCATGGCAAGGGCGACAAGATCGTCGTCTTCAAGATGAAGCGCCGCAAGAACTACGCGAAAAAGCAGGGCCATCGGCAGGGCTTCACCGAGGTCCGCATCAAGGATATCGCCTTCGGCAAGAAGAGCGGGGGAGAGAAGTAATGGCACATAAGAAAGGCGTAGGCTCATCGCGCAACGGGCGCGACAGCAATCCGCAGTACCGCGGCGTCAAGAAGTTCGGCGGTGAGAAGGTCGTCGCCGGCAACATCATCGTGCGGCAGTGCGGCACCAAGTGGCACCCTGGGCGCAACGTCGGACTCGGCACCGATTTCACGATCTATTCGCTGATCGACGGCGTCGTGAAATTCGAGCACAAGAACAAGACGCGCTACAAAGTCAGCGTCTATCCAGACGTAGAGACGAGCGCCGCGTAAACTGCCCAGAAGTCGAGAGCCCCTTCGGGGGCTTTTTTCTTGTCCGTATTCACCCGCCCGCAGCCCCAAGCCGCTCCGCTCGCCGCCCCCCGCCGGTAGTCTTCAGTTGTAGTTCACCGTGGAAACTCTCGGCTGCGGTTTTGCGTAAGATTAAATGCAGTATCCCTATACACGAGACGACTATGGCACTTCTTGATAGACTGAAACAAGAGCTCGATCGCGCGGGCAAAGCGGCGCAGGACGCGTTCGACGACGGCAAGACGCGACTCGAGGCATTCCGTACGCGTCAGCTGGCGGATAAGTCCGCGCAGGCGCTCGGCTACGCCGTCTATCGCGCGAAAAAGAGCGGACGCGATCTCGACGCAGCTACCTACGACCGCCTGGCGGCGACGCTCGAGACTCACGACACCGAGGCCGCACGCCTCGAAGCCGACATCGAGCTCAAGCGCCAGCAGGCCGCCGCCTCGCGCAGCGCAAGCGGGACCGCGCCGACCGAGAGCGACAGCTACCCAAGCTCCCCGAGCTGAGAATCGTTCCTTGCAAAAAAGGCCTCCGGAAATTCCGGAGGCCTTTTGTTTTTTCTTGTATCCCCGCGGCTATTGCGAGGGAGGATTGTTGTGAGTGCTCGGGAGCGTTTTGTATCGCCCCATCAACATGTCCTGCCGGGTCTTGTCGGTGTACTCATGACCGCGGATGAATACGTGCTCGACACGGGTCGTGAACTCGAACGGATCGCCACTCCACACCACGACGTTGCCTTCACGTCCAGGCTGCAGCGAGCCGACCCGATCGGCGACGCCGAATACCTGCGCCGGAGCGAGAGTCACCGCGCGCAGTGCGTCGTCCCACGTCATCCCGTACGCAACGGCATTGCCGGCTTCCTGCTTCAGATTGCGGACGTTGAAAGCCTCTTCGTCCCCGCCGCCGGCATTTCCGATGAGCGCAACCTGCACGCCTGCCTTTCTCAATAGCGCTGCGTTCTCCTGCCGCTGACCAAGCGCCGCAAAACCCGCGGGAATGTTGTTCATTGCGCCGGTCAGAACGGGGATCTTCGCCGCGGCGAGCTTGTCGGCCATCATCCAGGCTTCGGCGCCACCAGCGATTATCAGCTTGACGTTGTACTCACGGGCCAGCCTCATCGTGGCGTCGATGTCAGACTCACGATCGACGGTGACTACGAGCGGAAGCCTGCCCTCGATCACGGGAATCATCGCCTGCAGGTCGAGCCTGCTCGCTGCGAAAGGCCGAGTCTGGGCGCGATCGAAGGCGTCGCGGTGAATCCGGAAGAACCTCGTATCATCGAGCAGCTCGCGCAGCTTGACGATCAACTCCCCGCGCGAGTTGACTCCAGCTTGCTGCGGGTCGCCGATCTCGGCCACCATCGCGATGGGAGCTCTGATCATCATGTCCGTCGTCGTCCCGGGAACCACGTCGACGAGGGCAGCCTGACCGGCTACGAGCCCGCCCGTAGGCATGACAACGAAAGTGGTGACTCCCTCTTTCCTTGCCGGCGCGAGATTCACGGAGTTCGGGTTGAGTCCTTCCCACACCGTGAACGCCGCGGCGATGTTGTCCTTGCCACGAGCGCTCATGTCGCGAGTGTCGCTGACCTGAGAGACTTCCTGCACGCCGAGCTGCGTCGAGGAATTGACGAAACCTGGCGTGACGATCTTACCTGTCGCGTCAATGCGCTGTGCGCCGGCGGGTATCGCCACGTTCGCTCCGACAGCGGCGATCTTCCCGTTGGTGATGATGACCGTGCCGTTTTCAATCGGCGGTCCGCTGACGGGATATACTTTGCCGCCGGTGATTGCGATCGTCTGCGCCGCGAGAGGCAGCGATGCTGCCAGCGCGAAACTGGACGCGATTACGAGTCGGGTAATGTGCCTGTATGAATTCATCGGTTAATTCCGGTTGAACGGTACGAAGCCGAGCTCGAAATCCGTGCGCCATTGCTCGGAGGGATCCTGTCTGTCGTATAGCATCGCGCCATCGATCCAGACCTTTTCCGGCCGCGCGTAGACGCTGAACGGATCGGCTGACCAGAGCACGAGATCCGCATTCTTCCCCGGCTCGAGGGAGCCAATCTTGTCGTCGAGCCCAAGCGCCCACGCTGGGTTGATCGTCAGCCACTGGATCGCGCGCTCTTCACTCACCGGAATGCCGAGCTCGGCGCCGGCGGCCATGGCCTTGGCCGCTTCCTGATTGAGGCGTTGCGACCCGGAAGGATCGTCGGAGTGCACTATTACTCTCGCGCCGGCGTGGTCGACGAGCGCCATATTTCCCTTGACTGCATCGAGCGCTTCCATCTTGAAGCTGCCCCAGTCCGCCCAGATTGACGCGCTGATTCCTTCCTTGGCTAGCAGATCCGCGATCTTGTAAGCCTCCACTCCGTGATGGAACGAGCGGATCTTGTAGCCGAACTCGTGCGCGATGTCGATCATCTGCGCCATCTCATCGGCGCGATAGCAGTGGTTGTGGACGAGAATGTTCCCGCGCAGAACCTCGGCGAGAGTCTCGTTGCCGAGATCACGCGATGGCGGATCTCCCTTGTGATCGGCGTTCCACTTGTCCCACTTCCGGCGGTACGCCTCCGCATTGATCCACGCGGTGCGGTAGCCGGCAACGTTGCCCATGCGCGTCGAAGGTCCGCGACCCTGATAGACTCTCTTTGGGTTTTCGCCGCAGGCCATCTTGAGGCCGTACTTGGCTCCTGGAAACTTCATCGACTGCACGGTACGGCCCGGAACGACCTTCAGCACGACACTTCGTCCGCCGATGAGATTGGCGGATCCCGGTAGCACCTGGAGAGTGGTGACTCCCCCCGCGAGGTTGCGCGGGAACTGCGGATCCTGTGGCCACACGGAATGCTCGGCCCAGACGTACGGTGTCGACGGATTCGTCGCTTCGTTGCCGTCGCTGAGCGCGTTCACTCCGGGCGCGGCGTACACTCCCAGATGCGAGTGATCGTCGATGATGCCGGGAGTCACGTACTTGCCGGCACCGTCGATGACGAGCGCGTCCGCGGGAGCATTAACGGTGGCACCCACTGAGACGATTTTCCCATTCTGCAGGAGGATCGCCCCGTTTCTGATCAGGGGTCCGGCGGCGGTAAAGATGTTGACGTTCCGAATCACCGTCGTCCGCGCTGGGAACGGCACGTAGGTGCTGGGGAACGGATCGGCATTGGGCGTGGACGTACCGCCTCGACCGACATTCGACGAGTCGCGGGCAGGTGACGGCGAAGTCGTCGATTGCGAGGGAGCGGACGCGCAGGCTGAAGCGCCCGCTAATAGAAGACAAAAATATGCACGCATGTGAACGATGTTCCTCCGAAAATGAGCGATTGGTCGCAATAAATTAGCGCACTTACCAGGCGTATGCGGCGAGCTCCGCGATGCGGTCGGTGCAGATGGCGTCGACGCCAAGAGCGTACAGAGCCTCCCACTGGGCGGCGTCATTGGCGGTCCACGCCACGACTCTCGCTCCCACCGAGTGTGCTTTCGCAACGATGTCTTCGTCGATGGTATCGACTTCCTGCCAAAGATCTTCCGCGGATGCAGCGGCAAGGGAAGCGACCGGATCGATACGTCGTGAGACCTCCAGCACACCCGTGCGGATCGCCGGGAACGTGCTCTTAACAATCTTTACGATTCGATGGTCAAATGAGTGCACCGCGCAGGTCGTCTCCGACTCGCGTATGCAGCGAGTGACGAGCGCCTCGATGTTGGGGGCTTTTATCTCGACATACACGATGACTCTGCGTCCGATCGCGGCGAGCGTTTCAGAAAGGGTGGGAATGCGAGTCCCGTCGGCGAGAGGGAATTGCTCCAGCTCCGCCGCCGAGAGCTCGGCGATGGCCTGATGCGACGGTCGCTGTTGGTGTCGGGCGTGGACTACGGGGTCGTGATGAACAACGACTATTCCGTCGCTCGTCGCGTGCACATCGAGCTCAATGCCATCGGCGCCGAGCTCGATGGCGCGCTCAAACGCGGAGAGCGAGTTCTCGGGATGAGTCTGGTGCGCCCCCCGGTGGGAGATCCGTTCCGGTGGCTTGCGGCTTGGGCGTACGGTCAGGTGTTCCTCGCGGTAGTAGCTTTGTGCTCGATGAGCGCGAAGCAATGAGACCTATACTACGGGGTCAATTGGCCTTAACGGCAGGGGGGCCGGAGCGTCTACCGGATGAGGCTCCATGACTCCCAGCCCCGAAGAACGGCCCGAAGAGACGGATATGGAGCTTATCAACCGTTGGAAGGCCGGCGACAGCCGGGCTGCCACGCGGTTGGTGGGGCGTCACTCCCAGGCGCTCGCTCGTTTCGCGGCGAGCGCGGGGGAGCGGGAAGGGATCGAAGAGTTGGTGCAGGACACGTTCGTGCGCGCGTTCGCTTCACTGGATTCGTTTCGGGGCGAGAGCACGATGAGGACCTGGCTCTTTACGATCGAGCGAAGGCTGATGCTCGATCGAAGAAGAGCGGAACGAAGGAGCCGCGAGACGGTTCCGATCGAAGAGTCGGATCATGTGAGTGAGTATGGTGCCCTCGATGCGCTCATCGCGGACGAGGTGCAGGAGAGGGTGAGACGATCGCTGGAAGCGCTCTCTCCAACGCAGCGCGAGGTGTTCACGCTGAGGGTACAGCAGGGTTTGTCATACAAGGAGATCGCGGAGATCGTGGACAGCACCGAAGGCGCGGCGCGGGTTCACTACCACAATGCGATACGGACGGTAAAGGAGTTTCTGAGCGATGAATGACTGCACCGATAACGACATCAGAGAAATGCTTCCCGATCTGTTGCACGGCGCGCTCGGCGCCGGTGCGGTAGAGCGCGCGGAAGCGCATCTCGCATCTTGCGAGGAGTGCAGGGCGGAGCTGGAAGTGCTTCGCATGGTCAAGAGCGCGGCGGTATTCGCGCCGACGATCGATGCCGATCAGGTAGTGAGGCGGATTCCGCCTTACAGCAAGATCGTTCCGGCAGTCGAGGCGCCCGCGCGGTCGCGTCTGGTCTCGTGGCTCGTCGCCGCGACCGTCGCTATCACCGTTGTCGGCGTCGGGTCGATGCTCGTAACGAAACAGGGTGCGACGACGGCTCCGACCTCGGTGGCGACCAGCCTTCCTTCGGCCACGATCCCGGCGCAGCCGACGCCGGTAGCGTCGAAGACGCCGGCTAGCGGTGCGTCGTCAGCAGTTGCGGTTGGAACGCAGCCGTCGCACACCCACGCTCTCGCTGTCGCTGCCGATGTAGATGGCCTCACCGATGGGAATCTCGTACAGCTGATGAGCGACATGAATCGCTTCGACGCGCTTCCGGCCACGGAGTCGGATCCCGTGATCTCCGTGGACAGCGGCTACTAACTTGTGCAGGATTTGAGATGATGAAGCCAATGCTTCGACTCGCAGTTCTCGCCTTGTTCGTCTCGGTGGTGCCGGCTCGCGCGCAACGTGTCAGCACGCCAGCACCCGGCAACCGCCCCGCTCTGGAGCAGCAATTCAAAGAGCGCGCGGCCAAGCTTACACAACAGCGACTGGGATTGACGGACGCCCAGCTCGAGAAGCTGGAGCAGTCGAACGCGCGGTTTGCGCCGCAGCACCAGCAACTCGCCGCGCAGGACCGTGACATCAGGAAACAGCTCCGGCAGGAGATGACAGCAGGGGATGCCGCGAACCAGAAGCGCGTCAGCGACCTTCTGGACGCGACGCTGCGCCTGCAAAAGCAGCGCATTGCGCTGGTGGAATCAGAGCAGAAGGACCTCGCGGGGTTTTTGACTCCAGTGCAGCGTGCCCGCTACATCTTTCTTCAGGCGCAGTTCAGGAAGCGCGCCCAGGAGCTTTCGGGGCAGGGAGCCGGGACGAATCAGGGCCTGGGTGGCCAGCGGAGGCGTCGACCAATAGGCAGGTAGCCCGACCGTGGCTAATTTGTAGTCACGCCCGGGTGGCGGAATCGGTAGACGCAAGGGACTCAAAATCCCTCGGCCTATGGCCTTACGAGTTCGAGTCTCGTCCCGGGTATTTTGCTTTTGGACCTCTGGAGGCCAGATGAGATGGGTCGAAATCACGGACACAACCGGTCGCGTTGTGTGGATTAACGCACAGAATGTCGCCTACGTTCAGGATTTTCAGACCTACCGGGCGGTTCATTTCGTCGGCAGCAAAGACAACTATTTCCAGGCGAAGGACTCCGCCGAGGATCTGGTGATGATGCTTCGGCCCCCTGTTTGAGGCGGGGAGGTCTTTTCTCCCAGCGGCTCAGCCGTTCGGCCAATTCTTGGCACGAAATTCCCTCTTGAGCAGGCGTCTATTTACGGCCTCGGCCCGAGTTCCTCAGTGGCGCGCCATGCGCACCGCAGAGTGGGACGAGGCGAACGCCTTACTCTCGAGGTTACCATGCACAACGCACGCTTTAGGGTGATGGCAGGACTGGCGGGGGCGACATTGTGCCTCTTCGCCGCTACCGCCTCCGCTCAAAACCCGACCACTACGACGCCTGATCCCAACGCGCAGGGAACGGTCACGACGCCGCCTCCGACGAACCCTGCCCCAACGGATCAGGCGACGACTCCTACGACGACGACCGATCAATCCACGGTCTCGCAGACCACCGCGACTGACGCCACCACGACCACGACAACGCGCAGCTTCCCAGGCGGTACGCTTGGCATTCTCGCCGTTGCCGTAGTGGTGCTGCTGCTGTTGTTCGGCCTCTTCCGCGGCCGCGATAAAACCATCGTCAAGGACACCTACGTGGCGACGCCGCCGGTGACGGGCGCTCGCACGGTGACCACGAGCACGACGACCACCGATGACCGCATGAATCTCAATTCGCGCGCGGCGTCGGGACCCGGATCGAACCCGGGCGGAATGAACGATCCAAATGCGCGGAGCTAAGTCGCACCATAAAAAAGAGAGGCGCGGAGAAATCCGCGCCTCTCTTTTTTTGCTTGCGACTATGGTTCTGTGGGTGCGAGCGTCGGACCGCTCCGTCCCCTAATCCGTCGGACCGTTCGCTTCGTCAGCTCGCGAACCCGATCCGGCAGCTCGTCGAAGTACGTGTAGAAGACCGGCGTCACATAGAGCGTCACCAGCTGAGAGAACGCCAACCCGCCCACTACGGCAACTCCGAGCGGCCGTCGGGATTCTGCTCCGGCACCCTGGCCGAGCGCGATTGGAAGCGTCGCCATCAACGCGGCCATCGTCGTCATCATGATTGGCCGGAACCGCACGGACGCTGCCTGCACGATCGCCTTCTCCGGCGAAATGTGCTGCGTTCGCTCCGCTTCGAGCGCGAAGTCGATCATCATGATGGCGTTTTTCTTCACGATACCGACGAGCAATATCAGACCGACGAATCCGTAGACGTCGAGCGGCATCCGGAAAATCAGAAGCGCGAGGAGCGCGCCGAATGCGGCAAAAGGAAGTCCGGTGAGAATCGTCGCGGGGTGGACGAAGCTCTCGTAAAGGATTCCGAGAACCATGTAGATGACGAAGATTGCCAGGATGAGGAGGGCGAGCAGTCCCTGCTGGCTGTCCTGGAAGGCCTGGGCGGTTCCCGAAAAGTTCGTGGTGACCGATGACGGCACGGTGAGCGCAGCCGCCGCTTCGACCGCGACAGTCGCAGTACCGAGGGCAACCCCCGGCCGGGTGTTGAACGATATCGTCACCGACGGCAGCTGCCCCTGGTGCGTAATCGAGAGAGGCCCGACGTTCTGCGTCAGGTTCGCGACGGCACTGAGCGGCACGAGATCCCCCTTCTGTGACCGCACGTACAACATTCTCAGCGCGTTTATATCGCGCTGGAATTGCGGCTGCAGCTCCATGACAACCATGTACTGATTGTTGGGAGTGTAGATCGTCGACACCTGCCTGGATCCGTAGGCATCGTACAGCGCGCTCTCGATCTGCTGCGCGGTGACGCCGAGTGATGCGGCTCGGTCGCGGTCGATCGCAACATTCACCTGAGGGTTTGCGATCTGGAGATCGCTCGTAACGTCCTGGATCTCCTGGATGCCGCGCATCCGCGCTTCCATTCTCTTCGCCGCCGAATCGAGCGTTGCGATATCCGGACTCTGCAGCGTGAATTGATACTGGCTCTTCGAATTGCGGGCGCCGATCTGGATCGCAGGCGGTACCTGCATGAAGACGTTCATCCCGGGGACGCCCGACAGCTTCGGGCGCAATTCGTTGACGATCTCGTCAGCGCTCAGCCGCTTGCCGTGTGGCTTGAGTCCGAGAATGAGACGTCCCTGATTTCCACTACCGCCTCCTCCGCCTCCAACGGACGACATGAACCCGGCGATGTTTGTATCTGTTGCCACTATCGCCGCGATCTGTTGCTGGTGGCGGACCATCTCGGGAAACGACGTTCCTTGCGCCGCCTCGGTGGTGGCTACGATCTGTCCCGTATCCTGCGTCGGGATGAACCCCGTTGGGACCAGCTTATAAAGAACGACCGTGCCCACGAGTACAGCCAGCGAGAACATGAGCGCGGCGAATCTGTGCACCATGACCCAGCCGAGGCTCGATTCGTAGCGGCCGAGGATCCTCTCGTAGATTCTCTCCGACGCGTTGAACAGCTTGCCATGCTGATGCGACGGTGGCTTCAGGTACCGGCTCGCCAGCATCGGCGTGAGTGTCAGTGACACGAAGCCGGAAACGAGAATCGCCGTTCCTATCGTGACTGCGAACTCGTGAAAAAGCCGGCCGAGAATGCCGCCCATGAAGAGCAGGGGAATGAATACGGCGGTCAGCGACACCGTCATCGCCAGGATGGTGAAGGCGACTTCAGCCGATCCGTCGTAAGCGGCCTGCAGGGGTTTCTTTCCCATCTCCATGTGCCGCACGATGTTCTCGAGCATGACGATGGCGTCGTCTACCACGAATCCTACCGCCAGCGTGAGCGCCATCAGCGACAGGTTGTCGAGGGAGAATCCGAGGAGGTACATCACCGCGAACGTGCCGATGAGCGACATCGGCAGCGCCAGGCTCGGGATGATCGTCGCCGAGACGTTTCTCAGGAAAACGAAGATCACCATCACGACGAGGAAAAGCGTCAGAGTGAGCGTGAACTTCACGTCGCGGACGGATTCCTGGATCGGAACCGACCGATCGTACAACGTATGGATCTCCACGGCTGGCGGAATCTGCTCGCGCATCGACGCTAAGAGTGTCTTCACGCCGTCAGCGACCTGGACCGTGTTGGTCCCAGGCTGTCTCTGGATTGCCAGAACGACAGCGCGGTCGCCGTTGTACCAGCTCGCGACTCTGTTGTTCTCGACGTCGTCCATCACATTGCCGAGCTCTTCGAGCCGGACCGGCGCCCCGTTTCGGTAGGCCACCACCATCTGCCGGAATTGCTCGGCGTTCTGCAGCTGACCGTTAGCCGTGATCGTCGACGCGCGATTGGTTCCCCACAGCGTTCCGGTCGGCATGCTCACGTTCTGATCGCCGATCGATGACGCCACTTCGTCGATGCCGATCCCGCGATTGGCGAGCGAGGTCGGATCGAGCTGGACTCTCACGGCGTATTTCTGGCCGCCGAAGACTTGCACCTGCGCGATCCCCGGAACCATTGAGATGCGCTGCGCCATGAAAGTCGTGCCGTACTCGTCGAGCTTGGAGAGCGCCATCGTCTTGGAAGTCAGCGCGAAGTAAAGAATCGGCTGGTCGGCGGGGTTAACCTTGCGGTACGATGGCGGCAGAATTCCCTGAGGAAGGCTGCGAAGCGTCTGGGATATCGCGGCCTGAACGTCCGCCGCAGCGGCATCGATGCTTCGGTCGAGCGAGAACTGAATCGTGATCGAGGACGATCCGAGCTGGCTCGACGACGTCATGTTGTCGATGCCGGCGATGGTGGAGAACTGTTTTTCGAGCGGCGTAGCCACTGACGAGGCCATCGTCTCCGGGCTGGCGCCGGGCAGATTGGCGTTCACCTGGACGGTCGGGAAATCCACTGACGGCAGATCGCTGACGGGAAGTCTGCCGTAGGAGACCGCACCGAAGAACAGAATTCCGATCATGACCAGCGCCGTCATCACGGGCCGGCGAATGAAAAGCGCAGTCATCGAGCTACCCCCTTTATCGACACCTTCGATCCTGCAACCAATCGAGACTGACCATCCACTATCACACGCTCACCTTCTCTGAGTCCGCTGGCAATTACGGAGACTGAATCAACAGTGCGCGAGACCTGAACCGGACGCTGTTGCGCCTTGGTCGCCGTGTCTATCACGAACACGTAGGTGCCTTGCTGCCCCGTCATCACGGCCGGCGCAGGCAAGGTCAACGCGTTGGGATCGACATACAACTGGAGCGCCACGTTCACGTACTGCCCGGGCCACAGCGTCCCCTCCGGATTCGAGAACCTGGCCTTGAGAAGAACCGTTCCCGTCGTCGAGTCGACATTGTTGTCGACGAATGCGAGCGTTCCGTCGAGCGGTACTCCCGATCCTTCGGAGGCTGTCGCGCGCACCTGCAGCGCGTTTCCGCCGCGATAGTATCTCTGGATATCCGGAAACTGACTCTGTGGTACAGCGAACCTGACCAGGATCGGCTGTATCTGGTTGATCACGACGAGCGGTGGCTGACTGGTCGTCCTGACCAGATTGCCCTGTCTCACCAGCAAGCTTCCAGTTCTTCCGGAAATCGGCGCGCGAATCGTGGTGTTGGCGACGTCGAGCGACGCGCGTGAGACCGCGGCCTGATCGGCCGCGACGGTTGCTGCCGCCGATGCCGCGGTCGCCTCCGCCTGATCGGCTTGAGAGCTTGTGACATAGCCTTCCTTTACGAGCGATGCGTAGCGGGCGGCATCACGTCGCGCGTTCGCCGCAATCGCTTCGTCCCGAGCCAGCTGGGCCCGCGCCTGCTGGAGCGCTGCGACGTATGGCCGGGCATCGATCTGGAACAATACCTGTCCGACCTGAACGTTCGCGCCCTCGGAGAAAGTGACCTGATTGAGGATTCCGTTCACCTGGGCTTCCACCGCGACCGTTTGCATCGGCTCGGCGATACCATTGGCCGTGACGACATAAGGAATCGTCGCCCGCTTCACGGTTGTGACGCTCACCGGTACTGTCGGCTGGCGTGGCGGATCCTTCTTGGAGCACGCGGCAATCGCGAATAGCGCAACGGTGACCGAAAAGGCAGACAGACTGCGAATGCTCATGGGCGAATAGGATCCGGAACGGGACGTGACGGGGCTGAGTCTGTCGAAAAAGAGAATGGCGTATCACCGCGCACGCCGAGCACTCCGGCGTCGCGGGCAAGCTGCGCGAGGGACGTATACCATTGCCACCGCGACTGTACCTGTTGGGCTCTCGCATTTGCCAGGGCCGTCTGTGCAGTCAGAAGGTCGATGATGCTGCCCACACCTTCGCGATAGCGTCCCGCCGCGACTTCGACGGACTGCTGCGCGCTCGCAAGCAGATCGTCGGCGGTTGCGACGCGAGCCTCGGCGGTTTGCAATGCGTAGTAAGACACGAACACCTGGGTGATCACCTGCTGTCTGGTCTGATCCGCGAGGGCGGTCGCAGCCTCTGCCTGGGCCCGCGCGGCCGCGACGTCGTACTGGTGCGAGAACCCGTTGAAAATCGGAATTGCAAGACCGAGCGAGACGCTGTACGAGGGCCCCGCGAATTGCTGCGGACTCGAGTAAATACGCGCCGCATTGCTGCCGAGTGTTAGTGAAGGGAGCTCCGCTGATTTGGCTACCCTCACCTGCGCCGCCGCTGAAGCAGCCTGCGCGCGCGCGGCTGCGAGGTCGGGCCGGTTTCGAAGCGCGTCGTTGATGACGCTGTCCACGCTCTGGGTAATCATCCCGACCGGGATGTCCTTCGGCAAAGGCTCAAGCTCGAATGGAAGATTTGCAGGTAAGCCAAGAGCTGAGGCGAGGGATCCGCGAGCGGCCTGAAGGTTTCCCTGAATGGTCTCGAGATTGAGCTGCTCCTGGGAGAGCGCGGTCCGCGCCTGCAGGACATCCGCGATCGTCGCGAGCCCAACTTTATTTCGCCGGTCCGCAGCAGTGAGATTGGCCCGTGCTTCGGCGATTGCGGAACGCTCCGCGCTCAACAAGGCGGAAGTCGCCATGTACGTGAAATAGGCGACCTGCGCCTGCAGAACCGTGTTCTGCAGTGTGGCGTTGTGCTCGAGGTTTGCCGCAAAGAGACTCTGTCTCGCAGTCTCGACCGATCCGGACCTCCCACCAAAGTCCAGCAATAGATAGTTGAGTGCGATCGAAGGTCCGTACTCAGTCCGCTTTCCAGCGGGGCGCTGCAAAGTGGCAGGGGATTGTATCCGGGAGAGCGTTCCGGATCCGTTGACGGTTGGATAGTACGCTCCACGCGCGGAGCCAAAGAGACTCGCGGCGGCACGAGCCTGCGCCCACGACGCGCGCGTTGCCGGATTGTTTCGGAGCGCCAGATCCACGACGTCGACGAGCGAGAGCTGACGAATCCTCTCCTGTAGATCCGCTGGGACGACCGCGGCAGCGGCCGGAACAACCAGCGGCTCCGACTTGATGGCTCCGGGCGGAACCTTCCATGGTACGTTCGGTGACGGTGGCGCACCCGCTACGCCACTCACTCGGGGAGGGTTGCCACACGCTGCAATACCAAGGAACAAGAGCGGAGAAATCGCTTGGAGAAATCTGGTTAGGTGAGACATTATTCCCAATACGGCGTCGACGGTGGTTCTGCTGGCACGGAACAATGGTTCTGCGCGGGGCCACGTTGCACTACATTTGGCGATTCGCATCGATATTCAGGAGCCAATGACGAAGTATAAGTTCGCGAAAGTCCCGCCGCGCGGCGAAGGGATAGGGTTCAAGGACGGCGTTCTTTCCGTTCCCGACAACCCAATCGTCCCGTTCGTCGAGGGCGATGGGACCGGCCCCGACATCTGGCGTGCCTCGGTGCGCGTCTTCGACGCCGCGGTCGAGCGGGCTTATCAGGGCAAGCGGAAGGTCGCGTGGATGGAGGTGTTCGCGGGCGAGAAATCCTTCAAGCAGTACCAGGATTGGCTCCCCCAGGAAAGCATCGACGCAATGCAGGAATTCCGGGTGTCGATCAAGGGACCGCTCACGACTCCCGTCGGCGGTGGAATACGGTCGCTCAACGTGACTCTGCGGCAGGTCCTCGACCTCTATGCGTGCATTCGCCCAGTACGGTATTTCGAGGGCGTCGGCGCTCCGGTAAAAGAACCGGAGAAAGTTGATATCGTGATCTTCCGGGAAAACACGGAAGATGTGTACGCCGGGATCGAGTGGAAGGCCGGGTCGCCCGAAGCGGAGAAGCTCGCCGCGTATTTACGCAAGGAGTTCAAGAGCGAGATCAGGGAGAAGTCCGCGCTCGGCGTGAAGCCGATGTCGGAGTTCGGTTCCAAGAGGCTGGTCGAGATGGCGATCCGATACGCCATCGCCAAGTGCAAGGAGTCGGTGACGCTCGTGCACAAGGGCAACATCATGAAGTTCACCGAAGGTGCGTTCCGCGACTGGGGCTACGAGGTCGCCCGCGAAAAGTTTCCCGACGACACCTGCACCGAAGCCGAGCTGACCAAGGGCGGACCGACGGCGCGAGCGGACGCAATCGTGATGCGCGACCGGATCGCGGATTCGATGTTCCAGCAGCTGCTGCTGCGGCCGTCGGAATACTCGGTGATCGCGACACCAAATCTCAACGGCGACTACCTGTCAGACGCTGCGGCGGCACAG
>Ga0193698_1000025_pt1 | contig 27290 bp, 23 predicted proteins | sample L3c1metaG_FD_165512 | JGI IMG/M metagenome (GOLD analysis project Ga0193698, IMG submission 165512) | Soil microbial communities from a riparian zone of the East river system, Colorado, United States - L3c1 | ecosystem: Environmental > Terrestrial > Soil > Riparian zone | place: USA: East River... | reverse complement strand
AACTTTCTTCGATTCAACGGCGTCCAGCTCGTTGGTGAAAGCGAAGTTGAATTGCGCTGGAGTGAGCGAGGTCGTCGAGTTGTAGCTGAACGGATTTCCAAGGATCGGCAGAGTTGCCCGGATCGTCGCGAGGGGGAGAACGGGGACCCCGGCTGGCTGCGCCGAGTCGAGGAGAACCGCCGCGGACCCGAGCCCGCGATCGACCAGCATTTGCACGATTAGGCCACCGAACGAGTGCCCCATCAGGATCGGCTGGCTGTCGAGCTTACGAATGATGCGGTCGTAGTGATCAACGACCGTCTTGAGTTTGAGCCCTTTGAGCGGTGACGGATCTTTACGAATTGCCTCGACCTCTCCCTCCAATCCCGGCCACGACGGAGCGAGGACTCTGTATCCCGCCTTCTGATAGCGATCGATCCAGCCCTCCCAACTTCTGGGGGTCAGCCACAGCCCGTGAATTAAAACAATTGTCGGCTTGGCATCCTGGCTTGCAGCTGCGCTCATGGCGCCTCCCTTCAGAGAGTCTTCCGATCGCGACGAGAAATTCGTCACTCTCTATCATACCAATCAGTGGCGATTGCGGTAGGTCATGGCGAGCCTATTGCGAGTTGGTGGAGCTCTCGCGTAGCGCCAGGGAATTGTCCTTGGTATGATGAGAAGCATCCAGGCCTGAGGTAGAAATGACACAGTCCGACTCCGCTCAGCGATCGCCAGACATTCTCTCCGCCGGCACGCCGGCTCCCGACTTCGCGCTGCACGCCACGCCCGATCAAGTGCTCCGCTTGAGCGAGCTTCGCGGACGCCCGGTCATTCTCGTGTTCTACCCGGCTGACTGGAGTCCGGTATGCGGCGACCAGGTGGCGCTCTACAACGAGATTCTTCCCGAGTTTCGCGAGTATGGTGCCGAGATCCTTGGCATCTCGGTCGACGGCGTTTGGTGTCATGCCGCGTTCGCGCGTGATAGGAATCTGCATTTCCCTCTGCTCGCCGACTTCGAGCCGAAGGGTGCAGTGGCGCGGCAGTACGGCGCTTACCGCGAAGGCGATGGAACGAGCGAGCGCGCGATTTTCGTGCTCGACGCCGACGGGATCATTCATTGGAGCTTCTGTTCCCCGATCGCCGTGAACCCGGGTGCCGATGGAATCCTCCAAGCTCTAGAATCCCTTCCTCGCAAGACGGCGGCTGCGAACGCGGAATCCGTCCGTGACGAGCCGGCGGAGGCGCGGCCATGAGCGACGGAGAGCTGACGCCACCGGTGAGCGCGCTCGATCACACCGCGGGTCCTGACGACGCTCCCGTCACGCTGGTCGAGTATGGTGACTTCGAGTGCCCTTACTGCGGGATGGCCCACCCAATCGTGCAGGCAGCGCAGCGAGAGCTCGGGAGCCAGCTCCGTTTCGTGTTCCGCCATTTTCCACTGGCCGAGGCTCACCCCCACGCGCGGCTCGCGGCGCAAGCAGCTGAGGCGGCTGGGGCGCAAGGCCGATTCTGGGAGATGCATGACATGCTCTTCGAGCACCAGGATGCGCTCGAGGTGGAAGACCTCGTCGGCTACGCCAAAGCACTCGGTCTCGACACTGAGAAGTTCGCGCGCGACCTGGAGTCCGGGACGTACGCGAAGAAGGCGCGCGATGATTTCCGTAGCGGCGTGCGAAGCGGTGTGAACGGCACGCCAACATTCTTCGTGAATGGAAGTCGCTACGACGGGTCGTGGGCGAACGGGGAAGCGTTCATCAAGGCGCTTCATGACGCCGCGCGCCAGGCGGTCGAAGCGTCCGCATAAAAAAGCCCCACCGCTCTTGGGCGATGGGGCTTTGATCCTCAGTCGGGGCGACTGGATTTGAACCAGCGACCTCCTGCTCCCGAAGCAGGCGCGCTACCGGGCTACGCTACGCCCCGAGTACAAAACATCGATAAGCTGTGGAGAACTCACATCTTAACAGATAAGCGCTGACTGCGGGAGCCTCGCGGCGCGACGCATAATCGCCGAGATGCTGCGCACGGCAACGACTTTTCTGCCTTGTTGCGCTTCCCTGTAAACGGGTGAGTATTGCCAAAGCCCCCCAGTTTAGGTGAGCGGTTCGGCTTTCTCCATCCCTCCCCGGAGACCAAGCATGCATTCCAGCCATCGTACGCGTCGCGTTCCCACTCCTGGACGGAAGATCCTCTTCGCGTCTGCCGTCCTTGTCTTCGGCCTCGTCTTCAGCCCCAGGGCGATCGACGCGCAGGAAACTGCGACGCTAACCGGCAAGATCACCGATCGCGTGAACAATCAACCGCTCGCCGGGGTTCACGTCAGGGTGCCGGGCACAGCACAGGGTACGGTCTCGGGCGGTGACGGTACGTATCGGCTCACGGTTAATCCTGGCCAGCATCCGATTCTTGTGAGCTACGTCGGCTACGGCCCACGGCGTGATACGCTTACCGTGGCTGCAGGTGAGACAGTGACCCGCGACTACACGCTCGACAAGGGAGTCACCGAGCTCAACGCCGCGGTCATCATCGGCACGCGCACGCACGACCGCACAGTGCTCAACTCTCCAGTGCCGGTCGACGTTCTCACGCCAACGGAGATCCGCCAAACGGGAGCAGTCGAGACGAGCCAGATCATCCAGCTCCTCGCCCCTTCCTTCAACTTTCCGCGACCCACCGTCGCTGACGGAACCGATCACATTCGTCCCTCGACTCTGCGCGGGCTCGGACCGGATCAGGTCCTCGTCCTCATCAACGGAAAGCGTCGCCACACCAGCGCGCTCGTGAACGTCAATGGCACCGTCGGGCGTGGGTCGACTGGGGTCGACCTCAACGCAATCCCCGCCAGCTCGATCGAGCGCATCGAGATACTGCGTGATGGAGCGGCGGCCCAATACGGATCGGACGCGATCGCCGGAGTCATCAACATCATTCTCAAGTCGGACGAATCGACCGACGCGGAGTACGAAGCGGGCCAGAACTATACGACGCTCCAGCGCCTTCCAAGCGTCAAACCTCTGACCGATGGTGACGTGAGCGCGGTTTCCGCGAACACCGGAAAGCTTTTCTCCGGCAACGGATTCCTGCACGTCACAGGGCAGTACGAGAATCGTGGCTCGACCAACAGGTCTCTTTATGATCTTCGCCCACAATACTTCACCGGCGATCCGCGCAACGCTGACCCTACGCGAGACGCGCGCGGGCTTCATTTCCGTCAGGGCGATGCGAGGGCGAACGATGTCGCGTTCTTCGCCAACAGCGCCCTCCCGGCATTCAGTAGCGGCACGCAGGTATACGCGTTTGGAGGCATTAGCCACCGGAATGGGCAGGGCGCAGGAAACTGGCGCATGCCGAACAACAACAACACCGTTCGCTCGATTTATAAGGACGGATTTCTGCCGATGATCAACAGCTCGATCGGTGATTTCTCGGGAACGGTCGGAGTGAAGGGTGAGGCGAAGGGCTGGAGTTACGATCTGAGCGGCATCTACGGCCGCAACAAGTTCGATTTCGACATCAGCAACAGTGTGAATCCGACGCTGGGGAACGCCAGCCCGACGAATTTCTACGCCGGCTCTCTCAAGTTTGGAGAGGCGACGGCCAACCTCGATCTCGTACGGCCCTTCACGCTCGGCCGCTTCGCCCCGCTAAATGTTGCCGTTGGCTTCGAGGCACGGCGCGACAGCTACGGCATTCTCGCGGGAGAGCCCGACTCGTACCGGGACGGCGGCGTAAAGGTGCTCGATGGCCCCAACATCGGAGCGCAACCAACCCCGGGATCGCAAGTCTTCGCGGGATTCCAGCCAGGGGACGCTGGCGACCACAGCCGCACCAATCTCGCGGGCTATGTCGACCTCGAGGGCAGTCCCTTCGAGAGGCTCGCGCTTGGGTTGGCGGGCAGGACCGAGCACTACAGTGATTTCGGATCGGCGACGATCGGAAAGGTGTCCGGGCGGTTCGAGTTCTTTCCCGGCTATGCCATTCGCGCCGCATTCAACAGCGGATTCCGCGCGCCGTCGCTCGGCCAGGAGTTCTTCTCATCGACTGCCACGAATTTTCTCAACATCGGCGGCACCCTGACCGCGGTGGAAGTTCGCACGCTTCCGGTCGAGAGCGACGTCGCAAAGGCGCTTGGTGCGCAGCCGCTCAAGGCCGAGAGATCTCAGAACACAAGCGTCGGACTTGCGCTCCAGCCGCTATCTAACCTCTCGCTCACAGTCGACCGCTACCACATCGTGATCGATAACCGCATCGTGTTCTCCGGGAATTTCACCGACACGTCGATAGTGAGATTCCTGGGGGAGCAAGGATTTCCCGGCGTCGGGAGCGCGCGCTTTTTCACCAACGCCATCGATACCAGGACCAACGGCATCGACGTCGTGACGAGATACGCCGTGAACTTCGGCGAGGCGGGCGTCACCGGCTTCACTGGCGGATACAATCACACTGTGACCGTGGTCGCCAAGATCGACAGTTCACCCCCGGCGCTGAAAGTCCAGAATTCAGTTCTGTTCGATCGCCTCGAGAGAGCGAGGATCGAGGAGGGCCAGCCCCGCAAAACCATTGCTTTGACGCTCGACCACACGATTCAACGCTTCAACGTCACGCTTCATACGACGCGGTTCGGCGAGGTGGGTTCGCGTGGTATCACCAATCCAGCTCTCGACCAGAAGTACAAGGCGCGGTGGATCACCGATGCCAACGTGACGCTGCCTCTCGGGAGGCAGGTGGGAGTCACCCTCGGCGTGAACAACATCGCCGACGTCTACCCATCGGAGAACATTCCGGCAAACAACAACAGCGGAATCTTTCCCTACAACGGGATTTCGCCGTTCGGGTTCAACGGACGATTCATCTATGTCCGCACCCGCTGGGAGCGCTGATTGGAAGGAGTAGAACAAGGAAGGGGCCCTCGGGGGCCCCTTTTTTTGTCCCTTTGGCTCCCGTTTTTGATCAGGAATGCAGACTGCAAGAGGCCTCGCAAATCGCCACGAATCGTCCATTTAGCGCATATTTGTGATATATCTAAGTCGCGTAGCCCCAATAGGTTAGGTTTGGTGGGACCGGACAATTCCAGAGCCCTTTTTGGCGTTGCCGGATGCCTGAGAAGGCGTCTTTATGGTATCGAGGACGGCTTCAAAACCAACTGTCGGCTGTCGCTCACACCGTCAACTTTCTGGAGTAATTACCCAATGAACGCGACCCGTTTTCTTCTGGCCGCAATGGTGCTGGGAACAGCCATCGCTGGCAACCAGGCATATGCGCAGACCTGCAGCGGCAACGCTGGAAGCTGTAACCTCACCAACACCGCGTCGGCAACCGTCAATGCGCTGGTCAAGCTCGGCATAAGTGGAGCAGCAACGACTCTGACTTCGCCCACGGCGGATCAGATCGAAACCGGCGCAAGCATCGCCGATAACGGCCCGACCTTCACCATCAAGGCGAATCGCAGCTGGACGCTCAACATCAAGACCAGCGCGGTTTCCAACTGGGGATACGTTGGATCATTCTCCGGTACGAAGCCGATCAGCGATCTGACCTGGTCGAACGCGTCTGCTGGTACCTTCGCCAACATAAGCGGAACCGATGCTCTGTTCCTTTCCGGAGCGGGCGCGACGAACGGCTTCGCGGCGCAGGCGTTCTTCAAGACCACATGGGCAGCGGGTTTCACGCAGCCCAGCAATGCTCCCGGTGTCTACAGCTTGCCGGTCGTTTTCACCCTTTCGGCTCCGTAATCCTCGGACGCCGCTGAATTCCAACCGCTATTCCTTCACGGGATCAACTATATGATGCGCAACAAGAAAGGTTTTACACTCATTGAGCTTCTGATCGTGGTCGTCATCATCGGCATTCTTGCCGCGATTGCGATTCCGAAGTTCGCGAACACGAAGGACAAGGCGTATGTCGCAGCGATGAAGTCTGACCTGCGCAACATGGCGACCTACGAAGAGCAGTACGCTGCCGACAACGGTGGTGCATACTTTGGTGGAACCGCGACTTCGGCAGCGCCCCTTCAGGGCTTCAGCCCGTCGCAGAACGTGACCGTAGTGATCGTGAGCATCCCGGGCCCGCCGCCTTCATGGACCGGAACCGCGACGCACTCGCAGTCAGCGAAGACCTGCAGCATGGTCAACGGCGTTATCACCTGCGTCTAAGTTTCAACGATCTGGTTTAAGAAAACGGGGACGGTCGAAAGGCCGCCCCCGTTTTTTTATTGCTCCGACGCGATTTCGATCGCCGACTACGTCAACGTACGTATTGGGCTGCGATTTAGGGATGAGCAGACTGTTGCGTCCACCACAACATGTCCCCTGGAGGCACTCTCATGAAACGCATTGCCCTCTTCTCGCTCGCCGCCGCCCTCTCGCTTGCCGCGTGCGACAAGGCCCCGACAGCCCCCGTACGTCCCGCCGTCAGCGGACCCAGCGCTGAGCTCGTCATCAACCGCCAATTTCCGATCAATGGTACCGCGCTCTCGGATTGCGGCCGAGAGGCCGTCCTGGTGAGCGGGACTTTTCACCGTGTGCTGACGATCACGAACGACAACGCGGGCGGGTATCACGTCAACGACCACTTTGACTACACCGGGTTGGAGGGAACCGGCGTCATCAGCGGCAATCAGTACGTTGCTCGTCAGATCGGATTGGTGAATTTCAATGTGCCCGGCCCGACCATCGGTTTTGAGGTCACCCAAACGACGATGTTCACGCTCATCGGTCAGGGGACTACGCCGAACGAAGTACTGACGGCGCTCATTCACTACACTGTGAATGCGAACGGCGAGCTGACGACGTACGTCGATAACTTTCGCGTGAAGTGCGAATGACCAGCTAAGCAAAAACCCTCCCGCTCGCAAAGAGCAGGGAGGGTTTTACGCGCCCGGAGAGACTCGAACTCCCAACCTTCTGATCCGTAGTCAGATGCTCTATCCAATTGAGCTACGGGCGCTTACACCAACTTCTGATTGTTCGGAGAGAGTCGAGTTTTCATCGATCTGGTCGGTCACTCTCACTGCCTGCATGGGCGGTACAAGACTCGAACTTGTGACCTCCACGATGTCAACGTGGCGCTCTAACCAACTGAGCTAACCGCCCCTCCTCGCACCAGAGAGCGGGAAACGGGACTCGAACCCGCGACCCCAACCTTGGCAAGGTTGTGCTCTACCAACTGAGCTATTCCCGCGAACAAACAACCGTTCCACGCCGCCACGCTGCCATGGAGGTGAGGGGAATCGAACCCCTGACCTCTTGAATGCCATTCAAGCGCTCTCCCAACTGAGCTACACCCCCGGCCCTTTCCCCGACGCTCCGGACAACGCCCGACAGGAACCGCGAAGGATATCCAAGGGTAGTATCGATGTCAAGAAAATCGCACTGGCACAAATGCCAACGGCCGGTATCTTGCAGCGCTTCTATTGCCTGAATTTTTCGATTACTAAAAAGGGCTTTTGCTGTCGCTCTCTCAGGCTTTCGAACCAACACTAATCCGCTCGCATTGCTGGCCCCAACAGGCTGCATTCGAATAAGCATTCACAGCAGTATCCAAGAGGTATGCACCAATGGCTGAAGTAAAGCGTCGCCGGAAGACGACCGTCACCGGAATCGCGCCGAGTGAGCCCGAGAGGGACATTCTCGATCAGTACCTGTATGAGGTCAGCACTTATCCGCTGCTCAAAGGTACCGAGGAGATCGATGTTGCCCGTCGGATTCGCGCAGGCGATCCAGACGCTCTCCAGGAGCTCGTGCAGCGCAACCTGCGCTTCGTGATCTCCGTGGCGAAGAAGTACCAGAACCGCGGCATGCCGCTCATCGATCTGATCGGTGAAGGCAACGTCGGCTTGCTCACCGCTGCCCGGAAGTTCGACCCGGACCAGGGTGTGAAGTTCATCTCGTACGCAGTGTGGTGGATTCGCCAGGCGATTCTGTCGTCGCTGGCGCGTCAGGGCCGGACGGTTCGCGTTCCACTGAACCGCACCGCCGATCTCTCGCGCATCATCAAGGCGTCGGAGATCCTGCGCCAGAAGATGCGCCGCGAGCCAACGCCCGAGGAGCTGTCGCAGCTCACCGGCCTGTCGGTCGACGTAGTGCAGTCGCTCGCCGCGCTCAACACCGGCGACGTGCGTCTGGATGCGCCGATGGATCCGGAAGGTGATCGCTCGCTGATCGAGCGTTTCGTCGCCGACGAGATGCCCGACACCGAGGAGGAAGCAATGAATCGCTTCCTCAACGACGAGATCGAAACCGCACTATCGACGCTTCCCCCGCGGGATGCGAAGGTGCTCCGGTTGTACTTCGGACTCGAGGGTGGGCGCGAGCACACTCTGGAAGAGATTGGATCGCTTCTCGGTGTGACTCGTGAGCGCGTAAGGCAGTTGCGCGATCGCGCGTTGAAGCGGCTCCGCGAAGGGGATGTTGGGCGCGCGCTGGGGTCGTTCGCGGCCTAGGCCTCTGGTGGGACTAATAGAACGGGACGAGCAAATGCTCGTCCCGTTTTTTTGTCTAACTGCAACCTAGAAAGACACAGATGCGGGAGATCAGAAGCACAGATTCGAGTTGTGAGATCCTCGCAACTCACAACTATGCCTCTGACCCCTCGCATCTGTGTCTTTCTCATTTGGCGGTTGTCAGCAGCCTAGCCCTTTCCCTTCAAAAGCTTAACTTCACTTTTGTGATATGATAAAGTTGATCGACGTCTACAAATCCTTCGGCCCCAAAAAGGTCCTCGAAGGTTTTTCCCTCGAGGTCAATGAGGGCGAGACCATGGTCCTCATCGGCTATTCGGGCACGGGCAAATCCGTCGCCATCAAGCACATCGTCGGATTGCTCGAGCCGGATCGGGGGACCGTCTGGGTCGATGGGAAAGAAGTGCCGAATCTCCCGCGTGATGAGCTGTACGAGCTCCGATCACACATCGGCTACGTCTTCCAGTTCGCCGCCCTGTTCGATTCGCTCTCGATCGGCGACAACGTCGCGATGGGTCTGCGCAAGGAAGGCCGGCTCAGTGAGCCCGACATCATGAAACGCGTCGGCGAAGCTCTCGAGCTCGTCGATCTGCCTGGCGTCGAATCCAAATTCCCCGCCGAGCTCTCGGGCGGAATGCGCAAGCGCGTCGGGATTGCGCGAGCCATCGCTCGGCAGCCCAAGTACATACTCTACGACGAGCCGACGACGGGACTCGACCCGGTCACCAGCGCGATCATCGACCAGCTCATGATCCGGATGAGAGAGAAGCTGCGCGTCACCAGCATCGTCGTCACGCACGACATGCGCAGCGCTTATACGGTCGGATCCCGGATAGCGATGCTGTACGAGGGAAAGGTTCGACAGGTGGGTACCGTCGACGAGATCCAGCACACCAGGGATCCGCTCGTGCGGCAATTCATCGAGGGGAAGCCGGACCTGGATACAGTGGAAGCGGGAGTCTGACGTGACTTCAACCGCCGATGCCTCGACGTTGCCATCGCTCGTCGTTCATCTCGAACGGGAGCGCGCTCGCGCGCTCGTTCGCGGGGCGTTTCCCCGGCGGAAGTGGAAGATCATCTCGACGCGCTCCGCCGAGGAGCTCGAGGCAGTGTTCCGCAGGGTGCTCGTGGACGCGGCCCTCGTTGATCTGGGTGCGCCCGATGAAGACATCTGGAAAGCAGCCGCATTCGCCGCAGAATTTCCGAGCACGCCATTCTTCGCGATCATGCCGCTTCGGCCAACGGATACTCCCGCCGCCGCGCGGTGTGCCGCACTCGGGTTCGTAGACTTCATCGTCGACGGCATCGACGACAATGCGGCGCGCGATCTCGTATCCCCCCACGCTTTTTCCACGCGCTTTCGCCACGCTCTCGGCGATCCTCCTCCCACCCTTGGACTCACCACGCAGCTTCAGCGCAGCGCATGGGAAGTGATCGTCGCACACTCCGGCCGGCCCGTGACAACGAAGCATCTCGCGAAGGCTGTCGGCCTGAGTCGAGAGCACCTGAGTCGCAATTTCGCCAAGCCGGGCGCGCCGAATCTGAAGCGCGTAATCGATCTGGTACGGTTGATCGCGGCCGCGGAGCTCGCCAAGAATCCCGGGCACGACATCCGGGACATCGCGCGCATCCTCGATTTCGCATCTTCGTCCCATCTCGCGGTGACCGCGCAAAGGATTTTCGGAACCAGGCCCGCTTCACTCGCGAGGCTTCGGACTACCGATCTCATTGATCGATTCGCGCAGGGGAGAACCCGGAGCCGGACGTGAAAACGAACAACAACTGAAGACTACCTGCTGGGGGCGATGGGCGGAGCGGCTAGGGGCTACGGGCTGCGGCCCAACTCTTCCAGAAGCTCTGTTGTTGCCCCGGAAGTGAGCTTGTGATAAATTTCACAAGCTAAAATTACCCTCCCGGCAGGGCACTTTTCGCCCCGTCAGACCAGGCTTGAGAGCCCAGAAATCATGGCCACTGAAACCATCCTTCGCCCCGGCGAAATCAAGGACATACTCCTCCGCGAGATCCAGGCGGCTGACCTCCACGAGCTCGATGTCGAGGAAGTCGGAACCGTGCTCGAGGTGAAAGACGGAATCGCGCGCATTTACGGGCTCGGCAAAGCGATGGCCGGCGAGATGCTCGAGGTCACCTCGTCCGAGACGGGTGAGAAGATCACTGCCCTGGCGCTCAATCTCGAGGAAGACAACATCGGCTCCGTCGTGCTCGGGGACTATCTCCAGCTGAAGGAAGGAGACGAGGTTCGCCGGACCTCGCGCGTGCTCGAAGTTCCGGTTGGACACGAGCTGGTCGGACGAGTGGTCGATCCCCTCGGCCGTCCGCTCGACGACGCGGGTCCGATCAACGCCAAGCACACGCGCAAAGTCGAATCAGAAGCGCCGGGAATCATCGTGCGCCAACCGGTGAAGGAGCCGCTTCAGACCGGTATCAAGGCGATCGACTCCATGATCCCCATCGGCCGCGGACAACGCGAGCTGATCATCGGCGATCGTGGAACGGGCAAGACTGCCATTGCTGTCGACACGATCATCAATCAGAAGGGCACCGGCGTCATCTGCGTTTATGTCGCCATCGGCCAGAAGAATTCGACCGTTGCCTCCGTAGTCGAGAAGCTCCGCCAGGCGGGCGCGATGGAATACACCATCGTCGTCGTTGCCAGCGCGTCCGATCCAGCGCCGATGCAGTACATCGCGCCCTACTCGGGCTGCGCGATGGCTGAGTACTTCATGTACGACGAGGGAATGCCGACGCTTTGCGTCTACGACGATCTCTCGAAGCAGGCCGCAGCGTACCGTCAGCTCTCACTCGTGCTTCGCCGTCCTCCGGGTCGCGAGGCATTTCCTGGCGACGTGTTCTATCTCCACTCGCGCCTGCTCGAGAGAGCCGCGAAGCTGAGCGAGGATGCATCGGTCGTCGACGGCAAGAACATCAAGAAGCCGGGCGGCTCGCTGACCGCGCTTCCCATCATTGAGACGCAGGCCGGTGACGTCTCCGCATACATCCCGACCAACGTGATCTCGATCACCGACGGACAGATCTTCCTCGAAGCAGACCTCTTCTTCGCCGGCGTCCGCCCGGCGGTCAATGTCGGAATCTCCGTCTCTCGCGTCGGCGGCTCGGCGCAGGTGAAGGCGATGCGCTCTGTCGCCGGAAGACTGCGCCTCGACCTCGCCCAGTACCGTGAGCTTGAAGCGTTCTCCTCGTTTGCATCTGACCTGGATGCGGCGACGAAGAAGCAGCTCGAGCGCGGCGCGCGCACGGTGGAAATCCTGAAGCAGCCGCAGTACCGCCCGATGTCGGTCGAGCAGCAGGTCGTGGTCATCTACGCCGTCACCAACGGCTTCCTCGATCAGATCGCGGTGAACCGCCTCAAGGATTGGGAGAAGGGCTTCCTCGAGTTTGTCGAAAAGGATTTCCCGCAGGTGCCGCAGCGCATCCGCAGCGAGAAAGTTCTTTCCAAGGAGAACGAGGCAGACTTGCGGCGCGCGATCGAGGGCTTCAATCAGAAGTTCAGCCCGCCGAAGGCGTAAGACAGAATGGCGAAGGGACGCGAGCTGAAGGGACGGATCAAATCCGTCGAGAACACGCGGAAGATCACGCGCACGATGGAGATGGTCGCCACCTCCAAGATGAAGCGCGCGCAGGATCGCGTCGTTGCCGCGCGTCCTTACGCCAACTCGCTCACCGAAGTCATCGCCAATCTCTACACGCCTGAGTTGGCCGAGCGCTTTCCTCTGCTGCGTCAGCCGGCGGAGATAAAGAAGGCGGCGGTGGTCGTCCTGACTACGAATCGCGGACTGGCCGGCGCGTTCAATGCCAATCTGCTCAAGGAAGCGCGCTCCCTCCTAGCCCGTCTCAAAGATGAGAATGTCGAGCCCGAGCTCCATGTGATCGGCAAGAAGGGACTCGGCTATTTCCGCTACGTGGGTCGCGCGGTTGCATCGAGTCGCATCGACATCACCGATCGGCCAACCGCGCAGAACGCTGCGGAGATCGCAGATCCGTTAATCGAGCGCTTTGCCTCGGGCGAGATCGACGCCGTTTACGTCGTCTACGCAAAATTCCAATCCGCGCTGTCGACTCCGCCGTCGACCCTCACAGTTTTGCCGGTGACTCCGCCCGAGAGAAAGGGACCGCAGCCGGATTACATTCTTCTTCCGTCGGCGGAAGTGATCCTCACCCAGCTGCTACCATCGTACGTGCGCAACTCGGTCTATCGCGCACTCGTCGAAACTGTCGCTGGAGAGCAGAGCGCCCGCCGGACCGCGATGAAGAACGCGACCGACAACGCGGGTGAGATGCTCAACGTTCTACGCCGCACATTCAACCGCGCCCGCCAGGCGCAGATCACGCAAGAGATCGCCGAAATCGTCGGCGGTGCCGCTGCGTTACAGGGGTAAATCATGGCTACTGCCGTCCGCTCCGAGAAAAAGAAGCTTCGCCCGACCGAAAAGAAGGCCGTGAACGTTGGGAAAGTCGTACAGGTAATCGGTCCCGTCCTCGACGTAGAGTTCGAGTCCGAACACCTGCCCGAGCTTTACAACGCGCTCCGTATTCGCGGCAAGACTGACGCTGGTCTCGACATCGACGTCGTCGTCGAAGTGCAGCAGCACATCGGCCGCAACCAGGTGCGCGCGGTCGCGATGTCCTCGACCGACGCCGTCGTGCGCGGCATGGATGTCGAAGACACCGGCTCGGCGATCATGGTGCCGGTTGGAGCGGCGGCGCTCGGCAGAATTCTCAACGTCATTGGGCAGCCAGTCGATAACGGTCCGCCGATTCCGGAAGATGTCGAGCGGTGGCCGATCCACCGTGCGGCTCCTGCCTTCGCGGATCTCGAGCCCAAGACTGAAGTGTTCGAGACGGGCATCAAGGTCATCGACCTCGTGGCGCCGTTCGTGAAGGGTGGAAAAATCGGACTCTTCGGCGGCGCCGGCGTCGGCAAGACCGTCATCATCATGGAGCTGATCAACAACGTGCAGAAGGGGCACGGCGGCAAGTCCGTGTTCTGCGGCGTGGGCGAGCGCACGCGCGAAGGCAACGATCTCTACCTCGAGATGAAGGAGTCGGGCGTTCTCAACTCGACGGCTCTCATCTACGGGCAGATGAACGAGCCGCCCGGTGCGCGGCTTCGCGTGGGACTGAGCGGACTCACCGTGGCGGAGTACTTCCGCGACGTCGAGAACGCCGACGTGCTCGTCTTCATCGACAACATCTTCCGCTTCACGCAGGCTGGGTCCGAGGTGTCGGCGCTGCTGGGCCGCATGCCGAGCGCGGTGGGTTATCAGCCGACGCTGGCGACGGAGATGGGAGATCTGCAGGAGCGGATCACCTCGACCAAGAACGGATCGATCACGTCGGTGCAGGCGATCTACGTCCCGGCCGACGACATCACCGATCCAGCGCCGGCGACTGCGTTCGCCCACCTCGACGCGACGGTCGTGTTGTCGCGCGCAATCACGGAGCTCGGCATCTATCCCGCCGTCGATCCTCTCGCCTCCTCGTCGCGAATCCTCGACGCGCAGTTCATCGGCGACCGGCACTACAAAGTGGCAACGGACGTTCAGCGCATCCTGCAGCGGTACAAGGAGCTCCAGGACATCATCGCGATCCTCGGAATGGACGAGCTTTCGGAAGAAGACAAGCTCGTCGTCGGTCGGGCGCGCAGGATCCAGCGCTTCATGTCGCAGCCGTTCGCGGTGGCCGAGCAGTTCACCGGCATCCCGGGGCAGTACGTGAAGCTCGAGGAGACGATCTCCTCGTTCGAGCGCCTGGTGGCCGGTGAGTTCGACCAGTATCCGGAGCAGGCGTTCTTCATGCAGGGCGCGATCGACGGCGTGGTCGAGACCGCGCAGCGTCTCTCGAACGCGTAGCCAATGCTAAAGGTGTCGGTGATCTCGCCCGAGGCCGTGCTGTTCGAGGGCGAGACCGATTCGGTGGTCGCGCCGGCTTACGACGGGGAGATCGGAATTCTTACCGGCCACGCCCCGCTGATGGCGCTGCTGGGGGAGGGTCTGCTCCGTCTCGGAGGGGGCTCTGGACGGCGCTTCAACGTGAGTGGCGGGTTCATGCAAGTGTTCAACAACGACGTTCGCGTCGTGACCGAGAAGGCCACCCCCGCGGGTTGACCGACAGGGCGGTGATTTTCGCCGCCGCAGGCCTGCCGCCCACCTCCTGCCTCTAGTGGCGGCCTCGCCTTTCCGTATATAGTATTTACCGCCGGGAGAACCCCCCGTTCTCCCTCTGAGCGGACAATCACGATGCACACACGAGACGCGGCCCGCTGCCGTGGCTCCCGTTTGCATTTCGTCCGCCCAGAAAGCGAGTGGCCATCTGCGAAAGGAGAGGTAACGAGGAAATGATTCGTCTACGCCAGATCGTGTCGTTCGCAATCGCCGTGTTCATTCCGGCGCTGGCGATCGCCCAGGGTACCACGGGCACAATCACCGGTACTGCGCGAGAGGAGGGATCGGGAAAACCGATACCCAACGCGCGCGTCACAATCGTGGGCACCGGCATCTCCGTTCCGACGAGAGATGACGGGACTTACATCATCCGCGGTGCACCGGCAGGGGCGCGCGAAGTACGCGTGCTCGCGCTCGGACATGCCGCCCAGAAGCTTCCCGTTACTGTTCCGGCGGACGGATCAGCGACGCTCGACTTCACGCTTTCGGCGACAGCGATCCAGCTGGAGCAGGTCGTCACGACCGCTACTGGACCGCAGCGAAAGGCCGAAGTCGGAAACGACATTCCGAGGCTCAACGCCGTGGAAACGGTCGCAAATCACCCGGTCACGAACATCACCGATCTCCTCAATGCGAGAGCTCCCGGCGTAGAAGTGCTCGCCGGCGCGATGGCCGGAACTGGTCAAAAAATCCGCATTCGTGGAGTCAACAGTCTCTCGCTCAACAACGATCCGATCGTGATCATCGATGGGATCCGGATGGAGAGCTCGACCGGATCATCCGCCATCGGCATCGGTGGATCAAATCCGAGCCGGTTGAGCGACATCGATCCAAACCAGATCGAGAGCATCGAAGTGGTGAAGGGACCATCAGCCTCGACGCTGTACGGGACCGACGCCGCGAATGGTGTTATCGTGATCACGACCAAGCGTGGTCGCGTCGGTGGCGCGCGCTGGGAGACTTATCTCCAGCACGGCAGAGTCTCGGATCACAACACCTATCCGACGGCTTACACGGCCTTTGGGCACTCGCCACAAGGCGCGCTGCGCACGACCGCGCTCGGCAACTGCTCGCTGCCGAACATCTCGCTCGGCACCTGCATCCTCGACAGCGTTCTGTCGCTGAACATATTCGCTGAAAAGGATCTTACTCCGCTCGCGCCCGCGTATGAGGAAGAGTACGGCGCGGGTGTCTCGGGCGGCTCGGAAACGCTTCGCTACTTCCTGCAGGGCAACTACAGCGGAGAGCAGGGCGTCTACAAGGTTCCCGAATTCGACATTCCGCGCATGATGGCGAAGAATGGCGGGTTCATCCCCGGCGAGCAGCTGCGGCCTAACGCTCTGACGCGCGCGACATTCCGCGCCAACGTCAATCTTCAGTTGTCGCCTCTCGCGGACATCGCAGTCTCGACCGGGTTCATCTCCAGCTCTCAGCGCCTGCCGCAGACGGAAAACAACACAACCGGACTCACATCCAGCGCGTACGGCGGTCCGGGCTATCGGACCAACGGCTTCATCTCCGGCAGCACGACTTTGCAGCGCAACGGCTACAGAGCGTTCACGCCGGGCGACATGTTCCAGGAGACCGTCGGACAGGACATCAATCGCTTCATCGGGAGCCTCAGTCCGAACTGGCGTCCGCTCAGCTGGTTGACGACTCGCGGTAATTTCGGAATCGATTTCGTGAATCGCGTCGACTCCGACCTTTGCCGTCAGGGTCAATGCTCCGACTTTGGAAGCAGCCGTCTGGGATTCAAGACGAACGCGCGCACGAATTTCTTCCAGTACACGTTCGACGCGAGTGGAACGGCGCAATTCAACTTGACTGACGCGGTCTCTTCGAAGACCACATTCGGCGCGCAGTATTTCCGCAGCATTTTCGCGCGCAACGCGGCCTTGTCATCAAACCTTCCTCCGGGAGCGACCACTGTCACCGCCGGAGCGGTACCGCAGGCAGACGAAGCTTCGACTTACAAAGTCAACGCCGGCACTTTCATGGAGGAGACTTTCGCTCTTCGTGACAGACTCTTCGTGACGGGCGGCTTCAGGGTCGACAACAACAGCACGTTCGGAACGAAGACCGCCTCGGCTTTCTACCCGAAAGGCAGCGTTTCCTGGGTCATCTCGGAGGAGCCGTTCTTTCCGAAATACGGATTCCTCAGCCAGCTCCGGCTGCGGACGGCCTTCGGCCAATCAGGTAACTCTCCTGGCTCCAATGACGCCCTGCCGTTCTTCACTGCCGCAAACGCGAACATCGCCGATCAGGGCACCGCGGCAATCACGTTCAACGCGGTCGGAAACCCCGACCTGAAGCCAGAGCGCGCCGCTGAGGTCGAAGCTGGTGTGGACATCGACATGTTCGATAACCGCGCCTCGGTGACTCTGACCGGCTACAAGAAGAAGACACGCGATGCTCTCATCCAGCGGATTCTTCCTCCATCGGCCGGCGTGTCGACCTCACGGTTCGAGAATCTCGGCTCGGTGCAGAACAGCGGATTCGAGGCCAGTCTTCGGGCTCAGGTTCTGCAAAACCGCTGGGTCGGCGTGGATGGATTGTTCAACTACGCGATCAACAACAACAAGCTCCTGAAGCTCGGCGGCGTGCCGCCTATCGTTGGCTTGGACATCCGCGAGGTGGAGAATTACCCGCTGTTCGGGTTGTGGCAGCGCAGGATCCTCAGCTTCAACGACATCAACAGCGACGGAATCCTGACCGCAAACGAAGTCGTCGTCAGTGATTCGGCATTGTTCATCGGGCGTACGTCACCGCACGTCGAGATGAGCTTTACTCCAGGGCTCGATTTCTGGGGCAACAAGTTCCGGTTAACCGCCCAGTTCGACCACAAGGCCGGCTACTGGATCAAGAACTCCAACGAGCGCATCCGCTGCAACCAGCGCCTGAATTGCAGCGGACTCGCGAATCCCGAAGCTCCGCTCTGGGAGCAGGCGCGCGTAGTTGCATTGCGCGATCATCCCTCGAGAACCGAGGGAGGGTATTGGGAGAAAGGTGATTACACGAAGCTTCGTGAGGTCGCGCTCACCTTCACTGCCCCTGACGAATGGCTCCAGCACCGCTTCACGCCAGGCAACAGGCTGAGCATTACTTTGGCCGGCCGAAACTTGAAGACGTGGACGCGGTACACGGGAATCGATCCGGAAGCGGTTACGGCGCCAGGTGGCTCGCCAGCGAGCGCTGAAGTACAGGATGGGTTCCAGGCTGCAGCACCGCCACGCTATGTAACACTCCGTTTCAACCTCGGCTTCTGACGCGCGCTAGCGCTTACCCTACAGGATAAACAATGGCAAATGTGAAATATCGCGCGCGCCTCAAAGGAGCCTTTGCGCTTCTCTTGACGACCGGCATTCTTGCGGCGTGCAATAAGGACAAAATTCTCAACGTAACTGACCCTGACATCATCAATCCGGAGAATGTGAACTCGACGGAAGGGGCCGAGGCTCTCCGCATCGGAGCGCTGTCGAGGCTTTCGGACATGACGGCGGGGCTCATCCCGGGCGGCGGATCACTGGGAGAGGGCCTTTTCTTCTTCAGCGGTGCGGTGGCCGACGAGTGGCGTTCTACCGACACGTTCGTGCAGCGCGACGAAGCCGATTCGCGTGCAATTACCGAGGCCAACACGGCGATGACGGTCGAGGCGCGAAGCGTCAACCGAACACGCGTGGCGGCAATTCAGTCGATTCCAGTTCTCAAGCAATACAAGCCGAACAACGTCTCGGATGTCGGCCAGATGTACTGGCTGCGTGGGTTTTCCGAGCTCTCGATAGCGGACAATTTCTGCAACGGCTCACCAATCAGTGCATTGGACGCCAGCAACAGCATTGTTTACGGCGAGCCTGAAACCAATGTGCAGATCTACAACCGGGCGATCGCGAGCTTCGACACCGCGGTGCAGAATGCGCCGCCGGTGGGAGCTACGAATCACGATAGCCGCGCTGACACAGTGATCTGGATGTCCGCTGTCGAAAAGGCGAGAGTTCTTCTCGATCTGGGCAACTTTGCGGCGGCGGGCACGACGATCAATGCCGCCGCGGTTCCCGACAATTTCAATTTCAAGATTGCATATTCGCAGGCGACCAGTCAGGACAACCAGATCTGGGCACTGAACAACAGCGCAGGCCGATGGATGGTCGCGAATAACGAAGGGCCGCTGGGATTGAACCCCGGATTTGCCAACGACCCGCGAGTTCCAATTTGCATCGGCGGAACGGGAACCGCCGCAGCGCCCGGCCAGTTCGGCTGCAAGAACTTCGACGCGAACCAGACGCGCGCCATTTCATTCGACAACAACTTTGGCGCGGGGACTTTCCTGGTGCAGCTCGTCTTCCCAACGCGTGAGGCGGATGTCTCGATCGTCACCGGAGCGGAAGCACGGCTGATCGAAGCGGAAGTCGCGCTTCGTAGCGGCGACCCGGTCACTTTCATGGCGAAGATCAATTTCCTGCGCGCGAATTTCGGCACGTTCAAGCAACCCTCGAATCCGTGCTCTGCGACGGTGCAGGTCACGGGGTGCCCGACTGTTCCAGCCGGTGGCTCGCTGCCGGCGCTCGCTGATCCGGGCACGCAGGCCGGTCGCGAAGATCTTCTCTTCCGTGAGCGCGGTTTCTGGCTCTGGTCGACAGCGCATCGGTTGGCGGATCTGCGCAGGCTCGTTCGGCCGACAACGGAAGGCGGCTTCGGACGCGCCGAGAACACGATCTTCCCGAACGGTCCGTACTACAAGGGCGGCACGTACGGCACTGACAAGTTTCTGCGTATCCCCCAGGCGGAGCAGAACAATCCGCAATTCCACGGCTGCCTGGACTTTAACGCGTAAGGCTTCAAAGCTAGGAATGCGAAAGAGGGGAGTCGGAAACGACTCCCCTCTTTTTTTTGTGCGACGCTTTCGCTAGCGCGGGCTCACTCGATCCGTGTCCAGATCAACATGGTGCCGCACTCGGCTCGATAACTCGCGTACTGTATTGGAGTCTCGTCCCGGCTGGCGTAGTACTCGATGCCCTGGATTGTCGACGGTGGAATCGAGTTGATGTTGAAGAGGGCCTCTCCAACTTCCGCGGAGAACACGCGCACGTTGTCCACGTATACCTGGGAGTAGCAGGCTCGCGGAGCGCCTTTCCTCCGGTCCATTGCGTCGCCGCCACGCCCCGAACCTCCGGTCCACCGTGAGGTCGCGACTGCGCTTTCGCCCCCGTATCGATTGATTCGAATGCCCGGCAGCCTCGCAACGATCTCTCCCAGCTGACGATCCCTGTTCTTTTCAAGGTCCGTCCGTGAGAGAAAAGCGCCGCCTCCATGCGTCTTACGATCCTCGAATTCCAGGAACTTGCCGTACTGCCGCGCCGTCCCTTGCACGTTGACCGTATCCAGCGACACGGCCACCGGAAGCAGTGCGAAGTCAGCAGCGAGCGTGTCTTTGCCGGAGAAGCGCGCCTTGATGGCCATCGCGGTGAATCCTACCCGGCGGATATCTACCCGAAACACGCCCGCCGGGATGCCCCTGAAAAGAAACCGGCCTAGTGAGTCGGTCCGCGCCGCGAGGCTGAGCGTGGGAATGGTGATCTCCGCCCCAGCCAGCGGTGGCGAGGGATCGCCATCGGCAACCACGCTGCCGAGGAATACGGACTGCGCCGCACTCACGGAGGCGAGACATGGTAGCGCGAAGATCATGGCAACGCGGACCAGGTGCATGGGTAGAGACTAGGACACGGCCCCGAATTGTGCAAGAATGACTCGGCCACCGAGCGGTGAACGACAAAAAAGAGCCGGCTGTCGAATGACTGCCGGCTCTTTAGCGCTGCGTTGTGCCCGGCGCTATTTCACGATGAGCGTAGCGAAGGCGCCGGGGCTGGATCCCGGCGTGTTGCTGACGAAGAAGTACGAACCGGGTGTCGTGAACAATCTTGACTGAGCGTCCTTGCCGAAGGCGTTGGTTCCGGTCGGTACGCTGCACAGTCGCGGATTCGTGGCGGTTATCGGCCCCGGGTCTCCGATGTTACCCGTGTTGCCGGCTGGAACCGTGGAACCCCCAGGCGCGGTTGGGGCGGGGCCGGCGGCGGCGGGATTCGCGAACACGACATTGAAGCATTCCGTACTGTTCGGAGTGGTCGACACAGGATCAGGTGGACTCGCACCGATGACTGGCCTGAAGGTTTGCGCAAAGACGGCCGTTCCGAACACGCCCCACGTCACGACTGCACCGGGCCTTCCTTCGGCAATCGCTTCTGTCGCCGAAACCGTGGTCGTTGGCGGGAAGAAGATGATACCTTCTCCGGATGTAGCAGTGGTGATCGAAACCGTCGCAGTGACCGGATCGGTGATGGTGATCGGGAACGTCGCGGTCTTGACCACGCCGCCGACCGAAGTGCTGGCGGTAATCGTCGCTGTGCCCGGCTTCACACCGGTTACAATCCCGGTGGCGCCGACTGTGGCGATGGACGGATCGCTGGTAAAGAATCCCGGCCGGCCGAGACCCGAGGCGTTGGTGGCAGCGCGCTGCGTCGCAACCGTCGCACCGCCGGCGTCGATGTAGTTGACGGTCAAGGTGTCGTTCGATCCGGCGCCGTTGGTGGAACGTGAGGACGTCAGCGTTATGCTGGACACCGCGGGTGGTGCTACACCCGCCGCCAGAACCGTTACCGGAGTCGTGTCCGCAAGCGAGACTGAAGGAACGCTCGTGCCGCCTGGGATGTTCTGAAGCGTGCCGATGATGTTCGTCGTCCCCGCCTTTGCCAGAGCGGTTACCACGCCGTCGTTGGTCACAGTCGCCACGGTTGGATCGGTAGACCTGAACGTGATGGTTCCGTTGTAGGTCACGGGATTCCCAGGCGTCAACGGATTGCAGTTGGCTCCGCCGCAGCTTCCGTCATAGGCAGTCACCGCCAACGTCTGCGTGCCGCCCTGAGCCAGCGTTGCCGACTGGGGCTCGACTCTGACGTAGTAGAACTGGGATGAGTTGAGGATGTCCGTCATCTTGTCGTTTTCGCACGCGACGACAAGCAATGCCGCAACACCAAGCAAACAAAGTGTTTTCATGAGTCTTTTCCTGAGCGTGGGAAACTGGTAGGGGCCGGCGACCCAATATGATAGGGCTCCAGCGTTTGATAGTAAAGGTGACGGCGAGCAGTAATTGGAGAATGCCTGCGAACGGCGCTTTTTGGCCCGTCAGGAGGGCAATCTTGGCTTGCGACTTGCCCCTTTGGGGGACATAACATTATCTCAGATAATCGATTATGGCAGATACATCCCACCCACCGATCCTCGTCGTCGACGACAACCCGGACAACGCCCACATCATTCGTGATTATCTCGAGTCTCGCGGGTACCCGATCACCGTCGCCTACAACGGCGACGATGCCCTGAAAGCGTTCGAGCAGGTAAAGCCGGCGCTCGTTCTTCTCGACGTCATGATGCCGGGTCGGGATGGATGGCAGGTCTGCCGCGACATCAAGCAGCACCCCACCCTGGGCCGGAACGTGCGCGTGGTGATGGTGACGGCGCTCGACGACTGGGTGAACAAGCGTCAGGCGCTCCAAACGGGCGCCGACGACTTCGTCGAGAAGCCGTTCGAGCTTGCCAAGCTCGCTTCGACCGTGGAGCGAAACATCAAGCTCCTCACTCCCGCCGCCGCTCGCTGAGCGTGGACTACCATCAGCTTCTGCGTGATTCGCTCACGCGTCTGCCAACGGTAGCCGCAACAATCGATGGCATACGGAAGGCTGTGCAGGACCGCGGCGAAGTCGTGGTCCTGTATTTTAATTTTGACCGCTACTCCAAGGTCGAAGAGGTCTACGGCTGGGAAAAGCTCGATAGCGTCCTCGAAACGACCGGCGAAGCAATGCGTGACTTCCTCGCCAAAAGCTCACTTGCCACATCGAAGCTCATGGTCGCGTTTCCCAACGACGACGACTTCGTGTTCTTCCACGTGCCGCAGGAGGACACGCCGGCCGCCACCGATCAGGAGATCACCGACCTGACCGCGGGGCTCAAGGAGACGGTGTCCGCGGAGATCGAGCGCGTACACGGGGAGGACATCGCCGCCCTGTTCGACATTTTCGTCGGACGCTCGCTCGTCATCTACAACCCGAAGCTCCGGCTCGAGCGGCAGATCTATCGCGGGATCCGTGAAGCCGCCAACGCTTCCAAGAGTCTCGAGCACCGCGAAGAGGCCAAGAAGCTCGGCGATCTGCGGGAGACGCTGCGCAACCGCGGGCTCTACATCGAGTACCATCCCATCATCGTCACCGACACCGAGAAGGTCTTCGGCTACGAGGCGCTGGCGCGCGGCACGATGCGCAGCATGCGCAGTCCCGAGGTGATGTTCGAGATCGCCGCGCAGTCTGACCTCATATGGGATCTGAGCCGCCTGTGCCGGGAGCGCGCGATCGAAGGGATGGGCAAGCTGCTCAAGGATGGCGAGCTCCTGTTCATGAACGTGGATCCGGCGGATTTCGCCGATCCGTCATTCGACGTGAAAACGCTGCACGTCAAGGATCCGACGCGCGTCGTCATCGAGATTACCGAGAGAACCGCGATCAAGGACTATCCAAAGTTCCGCGGCCGACTCAAGGAGTTCCGCGACCACGGATACCGCTTCGCTGTCGACGACGCGGGAAGCGGCTACGCGGGCCTCGGCTCCATCGCGAACCTCGAGCCGGACTTCATCAAGCTCGATATGTCGCTGATCAACTGCATCGACCAGAACTTCATCAAGCAGAATCTGGTTGAGACCATGGTCCGCTTCGCGAACGAGCACGGCGCGATGGTCATAGCCGAAGGCGTCGAGCGCAAGGAAGAATACGACATGGTGAAGTCGCTCGGTGTCCATCTCGTCCAGGGCTTCTTCGTCCACAAGCCGAGCACGAGTGCGGTCGGCTATCGGCCGCCCATCCACCCCGCGCCAGCGCCGGTCATTTCCGAGGAAGCAAAGCGCTGACGAGCGCGAAAGACCGCTCGGCAGCCCCAAGGCCTTGCTGAACCATCGCGCGCGCAGCACCACCAGCCGCATCGCGAGCGGGAACCGAGCCGAGCCACTCCCCAAGGCGAAGAGATAGATCCGCCACTTCAGAGATTTCGGCGCCGCCACCGGCGGCGATGAGCAACCCAGCGTCGCGACTCTTTTCGTTCCGCGGTCCGAACAACACTGGGATCCCGAACGCCGCGGGCTCGAGCACCGAATGCAAGCCGGCCGGCTGAAACCCGCCTCCAACGTAGGCGACATCACCGAGCGCATAGAGGTCGCCGAGAATCCCGTAACGATCCACGAGGATCACGTCGACGTCCGGCGCGTCATCCTTCTCGACGCGCGCGAGCGTTAGACCGGCGGTGCGAGCCCACTCCTCGATCGGCCTAAAATGGGAATCATTCGCTTCGTGCGGAGCGATGATCAACCGCGCATCGGGAATTTTGTCGCGGATCCTGACCCACGCCGGAAGAAGGTTCTCCTCGTCGGACGGCCAAGTTGAGCCCGCAACGAGCGTGGGCCGCGCGGAGCGAAGCGATTGCACGAGCGGAGTTGCCGGCCGTTGCGCGCGCGACCAGACCTGATCGTATCGCGTGTCGCCCGTCACGCTGATCCTGTCGCCGCGGACGCCCTGCTCGCGAAGCCGCTCTGCATCCTTTTCGTCGATCGCGCCGACGCGATCGATCGAACGGTACGCGTCGCCGAGCAGCGCGCGTCCCCACAGGCCACGCCTGCCGGATGATTCGGGAAGGGTGGCGCTGATGACTGCCACAGGCACTCGCGCCGCGGCGGAACGCTCGGTGAGCGCGGGCCAGACATCGAGCTTGCTGAACACCAGCGCACTCGGTCGGAGCGCCGAGAGTATTGCGTCGGCGTCGTCGAAGGTGTCGAAGGGCAGGTAATCAACAAAGTCAGCGCCGAATGAGCCGGCAAATTTCTCGGCGCTGGGGGAATAAAAGGTGTAGGCGATCTGCGCGTCTGGACGGCGCGAGCGAACGAGCTCGATGACGGGGAGTGCCTGAAGGCCTTCGCCGACCGAAGGCGCATGGAACCACACGAGAGGTCGTGAAGAATCGCGGCTGCGCGTTCCCCACTGTTTGTAGCGCTCTACGATGTGTCGCCTGGCGCCCAGTCCGCGGCGGAACTTGGAATCGCCGGCAGGTACTGCGCGGGCGAGCGCGTTCGCAATCGCACCCGCGACAGCATAAGGAACTCGCAGCAGCGAATTCACGGGAGCGAATTCACGGCAGGTATGTTCTGTACGCTACGACGTCGGCTTCTTGCTCTTCGCGAGCGCGGAATCGATCGCGCTGCGCAGATTCTCGATTGGCTGATTGCCGACGAGGAGCTTGTCGCCGATTATGAAGCTTGGCGTCGACGCCGCACCCGCGACGCGGGCACGATCCTGGTCGGCCATGATCAACGGCGTCATCTTTCGCGATTGAACGCACTGCCGCCAGCGCGCGGCATCGACACCGGCACCTCGAGCGAGCGACTCGAAGAAGGGGGCAGGCGCCGGCAACGTTTCCCACTTCGCCTGGTTGGTGAAGAGAGCATCGTGCATCTCCCAGAACTTTCCCTGCACGCCGGCGCACATTGCCGCCTCGGCCGCCGGCAGCGCGTAGGTGTGCTGCGCGAGCGGAAAATTGACGTACGCGAGCCGTACCTTGCCGGTCTTTACGAATTCATCGCGCAGCTTCTGATAGGTCTCCTCGTGCCACTGCCTGCAGAACGGACATTGGAAGTCGCTGACCTCGATCACCCAAACCTTGGCCGTCGGGCTTCCCTGAATTCTGGCGAGGTCGGCCCTCACGTCGTCGGAATCCTTCTGAATGGCCGGGACTGCGACGGTCGGCGTCTCGCTTGGCTTTGCGGCAGCGCTCTCCGCGGTCTGGTTCGATCCATTGGCGCGGGCGCAGGCCAGCACGAGCGTGAGAGCGCTGAGGGCGCGGACGCGGTTGACTTGAGAGGGAATCATCTGCTAAATAGACCTCCTGCCAAACCATGAAATCAAGGGAGAGTAGATCTTTACCCCTGTACTGATGGGCTTTTCCTCGATCGCGACTCTGATCACAGTCCTGCGCGCGGTCTCCGTCTTCCTCCTGCAAGGCTTCCAGATTCCGGCCCCGCTAGGCGTGGTAAACGACTACGCCGATGTAATCAAGCCGGACGCCGAGGCGCGCATCGAACGGATCGCCGAGGAAGTGCGGTCGAAGTCGAGGGGCGAGATCGCCGTCGTGACGCTGCCCGACATCGGCACGCGCGACGTTCAGGAAATCGCGACGCAGATTGGGCGGCAGTGGAAGGTGGGCAAATTGGGCGATCCTGGCGACCCGACGAGAAACGCGGGCGCGGTGATCCTCATAGTCCCGAAGGAAACGAGCAGAGACGGGCGCGGGCATTGTTTCGTTGCTACCGGATACGGCTCCGAAGGGTTCATCACCGATGCTACCGTGGGCGCCATTTGCCGCGAAGCTACGCCTGCGTTCATTGCGCGGGACTACAGCACCGGCCTCGAGCTCGTCACGCTCAGAACGGCCGAGCGATTCGCGAAAGAATTCAACTTCTCGATCGACACTTCGTTCGTTCCGCCAACGATAACGACGCCGAGCTATGACACTCCGTCCGGCGGTGGTGGGGGAGGGCTCCCACCGTTCGCGTACTTCATCGTCTTCCTCGTCGTTCTGTCGATCCTGAGCAGCGGACGCAGGCGGGGAACAAGAGGGTGCGGCGGCTGCTTGCCGATTTTCATTCCAACCGGGGGTTTTGGTGGCTTCGGTGGAGGCGGCGGTCGTGGCGGGTGGAGTGGTGGTGGCTGGGGCGGCGGAGGAGGAGGGGGTGGAGGCTTCGGCGGATTCGGTGGTGGTGGTGGTTTCGGGGGCGGTGGTGGCGGGTCGAGCTGGTGACGAAAAGGACTTGGAGCCATGATGAAACTTGAGGAACTGGTAAAGCAGCTCGAGCTCGCGTACGGAGAGGGGCTGCGCTCGGTCGTGCTCTTCGGCTCCGCTGTCGCGGGCGAGCACAACCCGAAGAATTCGGACTACAACGTTCTGGTGGTCGTGGACGCGCTTCCGCTGGAGAGACTCCGTGCCGTGGCGGCGGTATCGAAGGCGTGGGCGGAGGGCGGGAATCCGCCACCGCTCACTTTCACGAACAGCGAGTGGCGGTCGTCGGCGGACATCTTCCCAATGGAGTACGCGGACATCCTGGAGCGGCATCGCGTGCTGTTCGGCAATCCCCCTTTCGATGGGATCAAAGTCTCGCCATCAGATCTGCGTCTGCAGGTCGAGCAGCAGACGATGGGGAAGCTGCTGCAGCTGCGTCAGGCGACGATGGGAGCGGGCGGCGACTCGCGATTGCAGCTCGAGGTGCTGGAGAAGAGCCTCAGCACCATAATGGTGATTTTTCGCGGCATCTCACGGCTACACGGACAGATGCCGTCGCAGGATTACGAAGAGCTGGCGCGGCAGCTCGCGCAGCGCGCCGGTTTTTCGCCCGACCCCTTCATCAAGGTGATTCGTCACGTTCGCGGCAGCTCGAAGATTCCACGAGAGGGCGCGGCGAGGATACTGGAAGGTTATCTGGCGGCAATGGAGCGGCTGGTGGCTTATCTGGACGAGTTTCGGGGGTAGATTATTGTCTGTTGGGACGGACAGCGTGTCGTCAAATCACCATTTGAGGA
>Ga0193698_1000024_pt1 | contig 27622 bp, 26 predicted proteins | sample L3c1metaG_FD_165512 | JGI IMG/M metagenome (GOLD analysis project Ga0193698, IMG submission 165512) | Soil microbial communities from a riparian zone of the East river system, Colorado, United States - L3c1 | ecosystem: Environmental > Terrestrial > Soil > Riparian zone | place: USA: East River... | reverse complement strand
TATTGACCTCATCTCTTTATCTATGCGGGCAAACTTATCCTGTGCTTTGATGTTTATATTTCTTACGCCTTCCTGATAATGCTTATTTAATGCGGCAAGACCTGTTTCGTAATCCTTGGCCGCTTGCTGAAATTGTTGTTGAGCTACCTGTGGGTCAATTTGGCCTGATTGTACCTGATCCTGAATTGCTTTTACTTTTTGGGAATAATCAGTACCTATTTTTACCGCTTCTGGTTTTATGCTTGTATTTAAAAGTATGCCTCCCTTTTCCTTCGTATCAGCTTCAAGCAAATCAATATTGCCTTTTTGAACAGCCGTGGCTTTACCCAATACTTCCTGACCATATTTTGAAATGTCAATTCCTGATTTCTTATATTCTTCAGTTCTGTACTTTTCACGTAACGGTTCGTCTAACTGATATTGTCCGGCTTGCTTCAATGCAGATACCAGTTGATCCCTTAAGTACTGACCTCCTTTTTTTTCTTTTACTTTACCGTCTAAATACTCACTAGCTTCTCCAATTTTAAAATTTCCCGATTCATCGAAGAAATTTTTATACCCACCGCTATCAATTAAATCTTTTACTGGCTTATATATTTCTGTAGCATTCGCTTTAAGAATATTATCATTTTCTTTTTTTGCCAGATTGTAATCGTCTTTGCTTTTTTTAATAGCGCCTTCACGCCAGCTTACGTCAATCTGTGCTGCAAGAGGTATTGGAGCTTCGGCCCCAGCTACTTTGTCATATTTTTCTCTTAGATTTTTTAATGAGGCTTCTACAGTACTTAAGTCTGCATTTGTTTTGTCTGTAGGTTCTCTAAAATTACTCTGAAGTGTCTGATCGGTTTGTTTCGATCTTAAGAATGAATTTGAAGGAGATATGGATTGGGAACCATTGCTTAAATCGCTGCCACCAGTTTCTTCTTTTTTTTTTACAACATTATCAAAAGCCGAAAAATCTACTCCTGTAGATTCCTTTTTTAGAGGGGTCTTTACTGCGCTGTCGAATGCGGAAAAATCAATATCTTTTTGTTTTACACCCATTAATCTATTTTTTTATTCTCTCTTAGAAGTTTAATCGCCTCTGCCTCAGTCTTAATATTTGGATTGGCATCCATAAACGCTTTTATTCCTTTTTGAATATTTGGCGCATAATCCAGAATTCCTTTTTCTGGCTGTTGACTATTATTGGCGGCATCTTGTTTGTTTTGGGATTCGTTTAATTTTCTTGCACCCTGATATACCCCTCCTAATTTATCATAAAATTTTTGAACAGTATTAATAACCTTCCCTTTATTTTTAGTCCCTTCATTTCTACCAACTACCGCACTTACCCATGTGCTTGTATTAACTGGTAAACTTTTTTGAATAATCTCAGCTCCTTGTGGGCTTTTTTGTATTTCACCTTCATCATTTTTCTTGTAATAAATAAGAGACATTTGGCCGGAAGTCCTGTCAATTAATACATCGTCTGGCGGATTAGTTGACTTCCCGTCTTTATCCAGAGTAGTATATTTTTTAATCAAATCAGGGTCTGAAACAGTTCCTAATTGTTGCCTATTCCCCTTTGTATCAATAACAAATTTTAAATTTTCTGGTCGTGTAGCATTGGCCACTACATCGCCTATTTCTATTATTGCCCCTTGTGCTTGGCTATCATCTTCCTCATTTCCTGATTTTATCCTCTCCCACCCAAGCCCCTCCATTGCTTTATTATGCCTTCGTGTTTCATCCAAAGATTTATCTTGCTGTGCCAATGTTTTATCTTTAAGATAATTTGGGTCTGCTTTTACCTCATCCTTGGTTGTTTTTATAATATCCTTAACCTTCCCTTTATCATCTTTTGTACTTCCATAAAGATTAGTTCCTATGTCTTCCCAGAACTTTTCAAATGGAACATAACTATCGCTCTTTGGGTCTTTCCTATCTGCCGGTAAGGTATCATATTGTTTTTTAGCCCATCCTTTTATTGGCTGATTATTTTTATCTGTTTGCATATTTAAAGAAGCATTCCATTTGCCTATATAATCCTGAAATGGGATTTTACTTGTCGTTGTTTCTCTTAAATATCCTTGTCCCGGAATTGGCTTACCAGTTGCCTGATCGAATCCTACCATTGTGGTTTGTTGTTCCGGACTATATTGTTTTTCAACTTGCCCTTTTAATGTTTCAGCGTATGAATTGGCATCAAAAACAGGTTGAAGGCTTAGCGTATACGCCTGCCTGCTACCAAGTGGCGCTTTTTTATACCCTTCTATTATTGATTTATTTTCATCGGTATTTAATTCATTGTTATCTACAACGTATTTTCTGTTTGCTTTGTCGAATAAATTGTCCTGCTTGCTTTGGGTTGCTCTACTTAAAAGATTGCCGTATGTTTTATTTACTTCTGCCCAAGCCTGCGGATTTCTGCCAGAAAAAGCGCCAGGATTATTGGCTATCTGTTCGTATAATTTAGCAGCATCTTTTTGAAGGTCTTCTTTATCTTCATCCATCACATCAAGTTTCTCTACGTCATGCTGGTTTTGATAAAAGTCGCCTAGTCTCTTTTGAAAATCATTATATTTACGCCAATCATTTTCTGCTTTGAATTGCGCTGCTTGTGTTAGATTTCGGACAAGCTCGGTCTGGCTCGTAACCGCAGTATCGGCTACGGGAGTCATTGACTGCCCCGCACTTGCTAATTCGCCTAAAGATGGTTCCGCTGCCATTATTGAACTGTATTATAAATTGATCCCCATTCGTTTCTGTCTGCTTCAAATCCTGAATAATCACCATAACTATTATTGTTATTATTCTGCGCTATATTGGGGCTATTTCTTCCCTGAATAGATGGCGTTATCCCCTGATAAGCAGATTCAGCTTGAACAGGCTGAGAAGCTACATAATCACTTCCCCTTGGCGTCCCTGCTATCCTGTTTGTTCCTTTTAATAAATTAGCATTTGACATACTTGTTCCAAGTGCTGAAATTGAACTAACAGTAGAATTTATTCCTTCCCACTTATTCTGATCCGCTATTTGTTGGGCCATCTTTAATTCTTTCATTTTGTTTTGATAAGTCCTGTCGTCATTTAATGACCATGCCATATTCTTTTGTCCTGCATATTCTTTGTTTGCCTGCATGAAATTCTGAATGTTTTGTAGCTGCACTTCTGAATCTTTGGCTGCTGTATTACTTACTGAGCGGGAGTAAGCGCCATATAATTTTGAAATATCGCTTGCCCCTCCACCCAATGATTCAATTGCCCCAATTCCGGTAGATAGCCCTCTCTGGTTTTCAGTAGTAAGATAATCTTTAGCAGAACTTGTAAATCCCTGTCCCGCTAATCCTGCTGCTATATTTTTGTTTTGAGAATATTCTGGTTGTATCTGATACTTTGGTTGGTTTAAAAGCGCAGCCTGCCTCTTAGCATCTTTTTCCTGCTTTGCCGATTTTACGGATTTATAAATACCAACACCAGCAGTTACCACGGCAGCACCTGCCGCTACCCAACTCAAGGCATACCTCCTGTTGTTAAACTAAAATTAATAGCCATTTTCTACCTCCTTATTTATTTCAGACAAACCATATTTGCTTATTTTATCAAACCTATTTTTTGTTTCATTATCTAATAAAACGTTATCGTGTTTTTCTATAATCAAACCTTCTATTTTATTTACTGCATCTGTAATAGACTCTATAGTGTCATCTAAAGGACTAATACAGACAGGATGAAACGTTATCCATATAGTATCTTCATGATTATATAAAACCCTCCTTGTCCCCGGCTTTGTTATTCCAGTAAAAGGTGCTTCAATAAGAATTTCTCCATCGTTATCAGTAAATACAGACACTTTCCCTTTAGACACAACGTACGGATGCTCTGTTTTATGTATTTTACTTGTTATCATTGAACCTGCTGGCATAAATATTTCCCTTATGTATAATCCTGGAGTAAACCTATGAACTAATGGGCATTCTATCGTTGGATAGTCTTTTAGGCGAAGTTCTAATTCGTCAATCTTTTCATCTGTAGATGTTTCAATATCTGAATCAATTAAAGCTACATCTGTTATTTCTTCGTCATTACCCATATATTACAGATAGGTTAAATAAGTTATTGATTTAGTTACGTTACTTATCTCAAATCCATTTTTTACCATAAAGCCAATTGCCCTTTGATTCTCATTCCATAGGGGGCATCTTACCAAACCCTTCAAAAATGATTTTACCGATTCTACCCATCCAATTAAAATTTCCTTTCTTCGGTAATTAATATTTATTCCAAATGAATAAAGTATATTCTTCCCAATATCAATTACCATAAATCCTATTATCAAATCCTTGTACATTATCTTAAAACAAGTCAAATCAAGTATCGCATTGCCGTCACCTATATTCTTCATATTCCTATCCACCATTGTCCGGAAATCTCCGGGTATCTGCTGATACTTATTGAGTAATTCAGGGTCTTGACCAAAGGCAAAAACCACCAATGGTTCAAGTTCTGAAAAATGGATTTCCTCAAAGTCTACCTTAGTCTTTAAGTTCTCCTGTAAGTATATCTGTTTGCCACTCATTGCTTGATATAAAGATATTTATAAATTGTTGTATTTCTATTGAAAACTGCTCAAAAGCAGGTCTTATGAACAATTGATATTGTGTTGTCAAATTACCGTTCACAATAAGACTAAAATAAGCAGCTAAATTCCCTTGTGCTGTTTCCAGTTTGTACGGGATTACATTGTCGGTTACTTTTTCAGCTTCCATATTACAAAATGCCTCTACTGCAAAACCACTCTTGCCCACGGTAGCTGCAATTAACTTCCTTGACTCAAGGACAATCCCGGTTATCACCCTGCTGTACTCTATTAGATATGACTGGTATAATGTCATTTTTTGTTGCTGGGGCTATCGCTCATTAATTGGAAAATATTGCTTAATTGGAAATAATCATTTAGCTTATCTGGTTGCCCGGTAAATCTTATTATAGCATAGCGCCCTGCGATTCTTTTGCCATCCTGCAAAGTTGATATTGGACCGTTATAACTAGACATATCTCTTAAAAAACTTCCATAATAAACATTTTCTTTTTTTGCTATCTGATTTGCCGGAACATAAGAGAAACTATTTTTTTCATTGTCATAAACCATGTCTATATAAAGAGAGTTTGGCAAAATGTCTTCTGCAAAACTCATGAATATTTTTACTACTTCCGGATGTGCATTAAAAGCAACTATTATCGAAGGTGCCGTTTGTATGCCATAATAATTAAGATAACTTGTATTGGGGGTATTTAAATGATAGTATGGTTTGCCGGCAGCAAATGTTATCATTTCTACACCACTCTTTAACCCCCTTAATCTTCCGAATGCTTCCGGGGTAAAATTGGCTTCTGAAATCCACCGCATTTGATCGAAGTCAAAACAAAATGTTTCCTGATTTTTAATATCAATATTCCTCCTGTTGTTTACATAGGACTGAGCTTTATTACTATTAATCCTTCGTGGCCTGAATGTAAGATAAAGCCTGTTTGTTCTTGCGTCTATTCCTGTTATTACATCAAACCTGCTATTGGTTTTATGGGCTTCATTCCACGATTGAATGAACTGTGTTTTTTCTACCAAATAAGAATTTATACCAAAATGTCTTCCATCCTTATCCTGCAAATCTGTAATATCTCTTGCGCTTCTATAATCACACATCACCAGTGATTCATTTTTTCTATCGTACCAGCAAACTATTTTATCAATTACACTAACCGTTCCTGTATCGTCTGGACTCATACCAAAATTGCTCCCAATCTTAGGTATGGGACGTGAAAGATTCTGACTTGTATTAACCACTACCTGCCCCTGTTCATTGGCATAAGCATATTGAAAATCGTAGTTAGTGGTAAACCAATCATTCTGACAAATAAATAAAACAATGCTACGCTGAGAAATTACGGCTAATATTTGCCCGTAATTGTTATTTGAAAAATCTGCCACATTGCCACGGAAAGACCCGAGACCATTTATTATTCCTATGGTAAGGTAAGTATCAGACTTTGTTATTTCCCCTATTTTCCATACTTGCCTTGCATTATCATTTCTGAAATGTTTCCGTCCCCCGCTTGTAAGGTTAGCTCCAAAAGAGTCGCTTACATTTGGACTTGCGAATACATGGTTAAAGAATTTTGTCCCGTCCCCAGGAACTGCAATGTTTCTTGAAAATAAATAAGTGTCCCAATAGGATAGGTTTATTGAAGCAACATTATCATAAGTTGGCGTTCCCCCAACAAATCCAGTAAATTCAGCCACTTCCCCTTTTATAACAGGACTCCATTGAAGTTCACTATAAGGTATTTTTTCTGTCTGCTGAGAAGGGGTATATAATTCTATCCAGAATCCTGTTTTTTTCAGTAGAACATTAAGCCTTGCGTCATACCGTATATACAATGTAATACTAGCATTGTTTTGGGTAGTTGCCAGCGTATTTACATTTGAAACAGGATTTTCTATTGTACTTATAATTATTCCAGAATTAAGTGCTGCTTGATTATAATTAGTTCCAAGCACCTGGAAATCCATTGGATCACCATAGGTAGCCACATCAAATAATTTACCAGCCCCGTTGTCAAGTATTCTTAACCTATCCAGAGAGGTAAACTGCCAGTTAGATAAAAGAGAAAAATTATTTGCTACATTGTAGTTATACAAAGAGTCTATTACAATACTTACAAACGCTGCGCTTGTAGGATCGCTTACTACTGCTCCATTTGCGTTTACATAATTTATCTGATCCCCTACCCATTGAAGATACCTTGTAATATTTAATTGGGGGGAAACGTATGGAGCAAACCATTTAATGTCCGGATTGCTTTGGTCTATCTGTAGCGGGCTATTTATTAATAATTTAAAATATGTTGCCGTAACCGCCCCTGTCTGAAGAAAAGATGGAACGGTAACATTTTTTATTACGTTTACCGCCATTAATCTCCCGGCTAAATCTGCACCAGCAAACCCTATCGAATAAGACGAATTTTCTTTTAAAGAAATCTGAGAACCACCTTCTGCATTTACTCCAAGCCTTATACAAACCGGATATACTCTTGAGTTAACCTGCTGATCGTTGTTACCACATGGGCTTACTCCTACTGGATTTAATGAGCATGGGGCAAGTGTTTCATCATAATTAAATAACGTAACAGAACCACATCCTTCGATAAATATTCTAAAATTCCCTCCGGCATTAATGTATATATTAGATACTCTTGGTGTATTTTGCCCGTTATGGGTAATTAAAATAAAATACCCGTTATTGTCCGTATAAACCGTTGATCCATCTTTAACGGAAACGCCAATATTTGAATAGCCTATGGTGCTATCAATATTTGTTATCCGCCCATAGATAAGCACCCTGTTAGCGCCTCCAACCTGCCCACTATTAAAAGTAGATAAATAATTTATATTGTCCGGCTTCCACCCTATTCCATCTTGAGCCGTATCAGTATGCAATAATCTTGGATAGACGCAGTTAAACCTGCATATAAAATCTACATCGGCAACTCTTGCGTTGGCTATCTTGGTATAACAAAAATAAAATCCATTCTTATCGGTAAAATGCCCTGCGCTAAGTGCGTCATACCCACGGTTTAGCTGGTACGGAAACAATTCTACCGGAACCGGATTGTCAATTGATTCACGCAGATACCCTTCTAAAAAAGCATATTTACCGTTACCGGCCTGAGTTATATACGGGCAATAAATATAAAACAAATCAGCGCCATTACCCCACACATCGACATCGGTTGCAGTGCAATCAACTTCCTGTTCTTTTGAAAATGATACAATCGCATTTGGCTTTATAGAAGTAAGTTCTAAAGTTTGTGATTTTACTCTTGAATTGGCAATCCCTTCTACATAGGTACTTTGACTTCTGTAGTCCCCTGAACTTGCTACATTATGTCTACCAAGTGCTGCAATATATTTCCCCGCAGGAACCTGAAAATCAAAAACGCAAACAAAATATCCTTGAGCATTAAAAACATTCTGCATATAAATCTTTGCATCATTGTTCATGCCATCTAAAAGACCGTCTATCTTAACCAGTGTATTGTCTGCGTTAACCTGATACCACGAGCCATCGGTGTAGTATGGAGTTCCTTTGAGATAACAACGGAAAGCATCTTTGTCTGCAAAGTCAAGTTTAAACGCTTTACTTTCAGCTACAATAATTGTTGCCAGGTCGGTATCATTTCCTTGATCCACTCCGCCAAAACGCATTTGTTTATCATCTCCAAGATAATATCCTACCTGAGAACAAAAGTTGAATGTATCCCATCCACGGCCTATATAAGCATACAGCCTTATATTTCTTAATTGTGTGTCGCAGGTATTTTCGTCTTTTGTATTAACAACTACATCCATCTTTTCAATTAACGAAGATGGTGCATTGTTATACCCATAACGGTTATTCGCAAGGGCCAGCGCATCATCTAATACCGCCTGCCCTACGCTAAGTTGCGGTATATCGTTCTGAAGTCTTAAAAATTCAGTCTGATCTATTATATCGCAAAGCCTTGTATTGTCGAAAATATAATCAAATGTATTGTACACTGGATCATAGTTTCTTGATGAAAATGGATTTGTTCTTAGCCAGTAATCTGTATTTAGAACCCCCGCTTCGTGCCCGAATTTATAAACCCGTTCAACCCAAAGCCAATCCCCCCACGTAGTTGTATTGGCTATTGACTGCGTTTTCATGGCAGACTTACGGACAAATACATCTACGAATTCAGTTAAAGGAGAACCGGCATAATATTTAACAGATATATTTTTGGGAAGATTATCCGGATTGTTATTAAAATCTTCTGATTTTATGATAACCGGCAGAGACATTGCTCCGGGAACCGTAATCCTTCCATCTGTATTTCCAAATCTGCAACAAAACTGAAACGCTTGATCTATTAGCCTGTTTACCTTCCCGGCATCGGAAGGACTATTAGGCAATGCCTCGGCAATAGCATTAATCATCGGCGGTCTGGTAGGCCATTGAATTAACTCTTTACGGTCAAAATGGGGTTGCTTTAAAGTCCAGTATGGGAATAACGAAGCATCGAATCCATTTGTTTTTCTTGAAGCTACAGTAAGAATCCATTTCTGCCACGAATTACCATCGGTAATGGTTAATATTTTTTCGACTATTTGTTTTTCGCTATTATAAATAATTCTAAGGTTCGCCCTATGTTCATCCATGAAATTTTCCTGTTCATCGGTAAATTCCAATTCAGGGTCTTCAATTATCTTAGCCCACTCAAATGTATTCCCGTCTATCACATAAATTCCATGCTTCCCGTTTCCATTGAAGTTTCCATAATATATTTCCTGAGTAGTATAGCTCTCATATTGGAAAACAGTTTTATTATACCCTTCTCCGTTATCTGGTAATATTACATTTTGAATTGGAAGATTACTACGGGTTGGTGTGAGTGTCAATACATTTTGTCCTTCGCCTGTTGGATTATTTAATCCGATGCTCAAATCAGGATTCCCGTTAATGCCGGTTTCAACTCCTTTCAAAAAAGAAGCTTCATCTGGAGTCAGCTTTTCGTAGCTGCTATCAGTATTCACATATCTGGGAAGTATTTTAAATTCCTGCTGCATTAATTAATACTTGTGCTTCCCGAATACAATCCTTGTCCTCCCCAATATTGATTCAGGGGCAAGAAACTAGGAACATAAACGGGAGGCGTTAATATCATTCTTTGTTCTGCAATTCTATATTTATTTAATTCAAGTAACATTCCCCACTTAAGCCTTGAGTACTCTGTTTTATATTCAAGAGCCAGTTGTTGTTTATTATCATTAAACCTGCAATCCCACCACATTAATCCTGTTATAAAAGTATCTATAGCTATGAATGGTATCTGTAAGTCCGTAAGATTGGGCGTATCGTAATACCGCACAAGAACCTTATCCCATCCAAAATTTGGAGGGAATATTAGCCGGTCACCAAGTTCTGAGATATTATAAATATTATTACAGCCAGCGCGAAAACCTTTAGGAAAACACCCGCACTGAACACTGAACCAGTCAAGTTTTGTGCTGCACCAATATATCCAAGTGTCGTCTGTTGGATCGGGGCCGCACCATGCGTTACCGCCTACAGGAATTGGACTATTGCCTTGCACTAATCCATTATTATCAGTAAAACCGCAGGCGGCACAAACATTATTTATATTATCTTCTGTATCGCAGCAACAACCATTGCTATCTACTTCTACTTCGCACAATTTTTTTTGTTCTGTTCGTAAAATAGTATCTACCCAAACATTGTCTTCGTATATACGTTCCGGATACTGTGTTTCTTCATAAAAAAATCCATTGGGATTAACCCCTTTACGGTCAACGCAGGTAAAACTTATCGGGGTATTGTCTGGCAAAAAATCACTTCGCACTTCAGTAGTTGCCACATAGCTTTTTATAACACTACATAATTTATACCCGCATTTGTGTTCGCATTCACAATCTTTAGCTGCATCTACTTCCCATATATCAGACTCCTTAATATTGTCATTTCGATATACCGGGAATTCAACTCCACAATAAACTACATTGACTGAAGATAATTGCTGAAACCCGCAGGGAAGATTTATTGAGTTTGTTCTTTTATTTACCTGAAAATATTCCCTTTTTGCAACCTTCATTGTAGTGAGGTTCATATCAGCAAAAACATACTTAGCCCATTTAGCAATACGCAAACGGTCACGCTTTTGGATGTCTCCCGATCCCAACATTTTAAGGTCTATAGCCTCTTTAACCGGTATGAATCGGCTCATTTAAATCCCTCCCTTTTTTCTAATTCATGTTTCAACTGTTTCTGTGTTTCCCCCGTAGCATCATTGGTCTGAAGAAGTCTTGCAAGAACTACTGATGCTGAAGAAAAAGCTATGTCAAGCGATATATCAATTTCGTCTGATTCATAAGTAGCCTCTACATCTACGGCCTCTATGCAGGGCGGAATGCCATACGTATTTAATCCGCGTCCCTTAACAACATAAAATTGAAATTCTGCATAATCTGGATCTGTAGCATAAAAGTTTTCTTCTCCAGGAGCCACTTGCGTAATTTCTCCTACTTCGCCATTGCCGCATCCTGATTTTCCAGCTACGGGATAAACGTTTGTAAAATGCGAATTTCTTGGTAGTCTATACAAATCAAATTCAGCCATATCCGCCCTCCGCATTCCGACAATATTTGCTTCCGGTAAAGGAAATCTTTTTACGTCAAGCAATGGGGATGAAAAGAAATAGTCTGGCTCGTTATACCTGTTTTCTTTTTTTGAGGCATAATACATTTCCCTGAACGAATTAGCAACAGACATCTTTAACATCTGCTGTACATCGGCCTGATGGAATGTTTGCTTTTCCACCTTTGCTCTACCGCTTTGGAATATTTTCCACACAGTTTCCGATAATTCGATTAACCTCATAACTTCTTGTATATATAATAATTCAGGTAAACCAGACAAAACATATCAACTACCCAAACAAATATTTCCTCCCAATGAAATCCATAAACACGTACTACAACAGGCCAAAAGGTAATGGTTCCATACAGCGAGCTTTGGCATTTAACGCATGAAAAAATTGGCTTAGACCACCATTTTTCTTTAGCCTTTTCAAACCATTCTGGATTTAATTTATAGAATATATTTCCATCACACTTCCTTCCTGTATTTAAATCCTCCCAACACTTCCCCTTGAAGCATTCGTTGACGCCATTAATAAATAATGCCTGAACAACCATGAATAATATGAACTCAATTAAGATATTTAACATTTATTAATTTTTGCAAGAAAGTTTCAACTTCTAATTTAGAATAAAAAAGAACGCATTCAAGTCCGTTAGCTTCACAATAATTCCTTTCTTCTACTTCTATCCAATCCCGCCGTTCTTCGTCCGAAATAAATTCATAAAGACATTTCTCAATATAATATACAGACTTGTATTTTTTTTCAGAAATACATGATCCCTCTAGTAGAATTCCCTGATTTTGCATAAGCCTGAATACTCCCATATTAAAACAGCCCTGCTGCATTTAAAAGTTGAGAGAACTCCGAAATTTGATTGTCTCTTAAATATGCCGAATACAAAGCCAAAACTCCTTTTACCAGATATTCCGATGCTGCATTATCCCATTCCGATTCTACGCTCAGTGCTAAATTAAAAATATATGTATCATCTGGCTGTACATCATAGCCGTAACTATAAACATTTTCCTTTTTTACAAACCTTACCTCTACTTTTCCTATATCATAGGGGCATACTTTAAATCTATCGGGGCCGAAAAAACATCCTATAGGATTCCAGATAGTTGGATAATTATAAGTAGATGTTGTCCGGTAATCCCACTCTTCCTGAGATAACATTTCTACCGGTCTGCTACTGCACCCTGATTTTAATATTGAATTTTTAAATGAATTGGCGTCTATAGGAGCATCTCCGCATTCCCCTGTTTTGTCATTCCTTGCACTGATTCCAGGAGAACCAAGCATATTTCTGTATTCGGCTGGCAGGATAACATATCCATCTGCCACATTTATTTTCTTAGAAAGAACGAATGGGCGCAACACATCCAGACTTTTTGGATATATACTGACTCCTTTATCAATAAGGAAAGATGTTACGATATTAAAATGTTGCGAAAAAATGGATGGGGCGTACTGAAAATTAGCTTCCTTGTTTCCAATAGCTAATACACTTTGTAAAACATAATCAAGTGATCCTTTATTCGCCACATTATTACCTTTTTAAGTTTTAAGTCAATTGAATAAACAGCGCATCCCCTACAACAAAAGAATTAAAATCAAACGTTATCGTACCTACACTAAGCGGTTTAGAACTTACCAGTGAACCATTCTTTCTAAGCGTAGCCGTTCCTACACCTGCTCCTGAAATAGTAAGCTGTATGGTTCCAGAGAATGCTATATGGGTTCCGTTCTGTCCCTGACCCGGCGCAATAGTTCCAGTCAATGTAAATCCTGTTATGTTAGCCACTCCGGTTATTGTGCTTCCAGAAGTAAGATTTAATATGCTTACGTCACCGCAATTCTGCGCAAGTGCTGCACCAACCATCCCGGTTACTGTGTTAAGATTATAAATCAAAGATGAATTTACATAAGCGTACCCGGTTATCGGAGTTGTAAGTCCTGAATCAGAATAGATTGTTACACCGCTTGCTACTGCTGCGCTGCTATAAACCGTTGTTCCGGACTGTGCGCATATAGTATTATAGGTATTGCTCAGTTTTACTACTGTTGTTACATAGCTGCAAGTAAGCCCTGTATCGGCCCCGACTACTCCGGTAGCATTATTAAGGTTATAAATACTTCCTTCGGCAACAGTTCGAACATAATCGTATCCTGTCACTGGCGTTGTCAATGAAGAATCAGAGTATAATACACCCCCTATTGAAAATGCTCCATTGGTATACAGCGTCTGGCTTGCTTCAGAACATATCGTTCCGGTATTGTTCCCTAAAGCATACAATCCTTCAGTTCCTGAATTACAAGTGGAACCCGTATCTGATCCGACTATTCCAGTACCAGAATCAATGGTAAATATATTTCCTCCGGTGGTTGGGGATATATAGCTATAACCGGTAACAGGTATTGTAAGGCCTGCATCAGTGTACATAACCGTTCCAGACCCAAAGGATGAACCGGAATAAAGCGTTACCGGCGTAGCACCGCAAATAAGATACACTGTATTGCCAAGTAAATAGTTTGCTGTAAATATTGAAGAAGTTGGTACTGTTACAATCTGTATAGCTCCTGCTCCGCCACAATTATTAAAAACTTTAACGTTGTATGACTGGCCCGGAGTAAGACCTAAAATCTGTACCGGTGTTGATCCGTTAATATTTCCATTGGGGAATATATGTATCGTTGAGCTTACCGTAATCCAGGTTGAGGCGCTTGTTAATTTATACTGAAGCGTTACGGCCTGTGTCGCTGAAGGAGTGGCGCTCCATGTCAAACTATAGAACGCAATATTGCCGCTTACAATTCCAGTACTAATTGAACTAACGTCTGGGCAAGTAGCCGGAGAAGAGCAATCAATGGCACAAAACGCTGTCTTTACATTTGCAAACACATTTACAGCTTGTATTACCCCAAGCGCAATCTGCTGTACGGTATATGACACACAGTCCCCGTTTTGATCCAGCCCACTTAACCTTGCTAGTCCGCCACTAAAAGAAGCAGTTACATTGTCCTGATATATTGCCTTTAGTTTTTCGCAGGTAAGGCCGGTTAACGTACTTATTCTTGACGCTATATTACAAATGGCCGAAGCTACTGTTGAATTAAAATCACTTTGTTTTGAGTCCGTTCCGAGTCTTGTTGTAACAACGGCGTAATTATAATCCAGCGAACATATTGAGAGTGCAGAACCAAGCACCATTTGAAGTGCGGACAATTCGCATAAATAATCAATCATTGCCTGAAGTATCTGTACAAGAGTGGCGTTTGTTGATTGAAACGAAACAGTAATGCCGGGGCTTGATACGGTAAATGTAGAAAGTGTATTTGAATTACCGGTAGATAATACCGTTAATGTCCCGCTGCTGTAAATAACCGTAAATACTCCAAGGGAAAGACTATCCAGCCATGATTTTATTCCTGCGGTATTGGTAACAAATAATACAGGGGCCGCATAGGTGGTTCCGTTAATTACAATATTAGTAGCCTTCGTGGTTCCATTTAATCCTGACAGGCTGAATACATAATCTGCCAACGAAAGATTTATTACGCATTTCCCATCCAGACCATTAAGATCAACTCCGGAAGAAGTTATAAGATCATTTAATTGCTGAAGGAGTGTTGGACTAGCTGCTATTGCATCAAGAATATAGCCGGCCTGAATAGTATAATTAAATGTGATTACATATTTTATGGTATTGGAAACCGTTGTATCAATAGCGATTGACCATGCGCTATCCCCGGTATCTCCTTTTGTTACCTGATAAACGTAAGAGCGGATATTATACGTTTTTGTATTTCCTACGGTAGTTGGAGTGGCGATACTTGTTCCCCCTACACCGGCTAACACAATATTTGTAACAGAAGGATTTATAGGGGTCATTTCGTTCTGACCAATAGAGGTGTCCCCGCAATTACAACTTAATGTTTTCTTTATAAAATCAGCCTGCACTGAAGCGTCCTGACCATTTATTTCTTTTGCCAGACCTATAAGAAATACCGGTGTAATGTCAGCCATTTTTTGTGCAGCCGCCTTACCGATAGCGTTATTGCAATTCTTTGCTGCTTCATTCTGAAGGTTCACAAGGCAGCACATTAAATCTCCAATCCGGTTAGCGCACGTAACATCAAATTGGTTGGCCGTTCTATAAACCACTTCTACATAAATATCAGTAGCTATGTTATACGTTGCCGTACTGTCATTGTTTATACGGTATTGCCCGGTATAAACTACATCATTTGAAAAAGGTGTTCCGGTAAACGCTATTGACGAAATGGTTCCTGTTGGGTAATAAAGAGTTCCCGATTTGCTAACCGTTGTATATGGCGTAAGATTATCATAAACAAAAAGAGTAAGTTCTTTTACAGTAAGTACGTTGTCCGGACAATTGGCCGTAACTTGAAATACTCCGGGAACATATCCACTTTCACTAAAATCTACTGGTTGGCAAACTATATAATATTCAGGAGTTGTTTGATACACCGTCCCATCCTGATCTTTTATAGCTCCTATTACTTTATATTTTTGAAAAAGGAAAACATAGTCTGAATAAGAAAGATCAAGAGTAAATTCCTGTTCCGTAGAGGGAACTATATATTTTGTTGGATCGGTAAAATCAATGGTTGTTAAATCTGCTCCGCCGCCATCAACTAAAGAAAATGAAATGCCTAAAACATTTAACACCCCAGACCCTGAACTTCCGTTGTAGCTACTTGCTGACGTATCGAAAACAACTCTACGATTTATAAGGTCGTAGGTAACGCTAAAGAAGAAATTAGCTATGTTAGAACTGTTAACGGCTATCTGAGGCATTTAAAAAAATTTGAACTAATTAAAAAGGCTTCCCGGAAGAAGCCTTTAAATCCTTACGGAATATATCATCTATTCTTCATTTTATTATGAGCTACAGGCCGCACTTTCACCAATCGTATCGGTACCATTCAAAAAGGCAGCAAATTGAGCAGCGGTGTAATAAGTGGTTAACGTATAATGGCTAAGGAAACTGAAATTACTTCTCATTACCGCTTTGTTAATATACAGTCCTACATAATCAGCGGCAAAATCATCATGAGCACCAGCACTACCATCATCGGCGCGGTATATGCAAAGGCTATTCAATGTTGGCCCTGTCATTTGTGGTGGTGATCCACCATAATTATTAGCTACAACTACAGGGACACTTCCGCAGCAGGCATCGCAGGGCGATTGGAAGGCTGTAAGCGTTGTAACGTCTACCATTACGTCCTGGTTATCCTGTTCAATCCAGAAGCCGGTAAGGATATTGGGGTCTAACAATTCATCCGATGTAGGATTAAAGGTAGGCTCGTATAATATCACCGTGCCGTCACCGGGAGCAAGCATTCTTTTTAACCACACAGGTCTTGGCGAAAACGCCTGTAATCTTTCGCAATTAATTGAAATCATTACAGGGGCGAGATCATTACCAACGTAAATGCCGGTCGTACCGTTGTAAATGACGTATGCGTTTATCAGATTTGGCATGATGTATTATTTTTTTAAATTTTCTGCTATTTGTTTTATCTGGAATGAAATTGTCCACGCTTTTGCATCAAGGAAATTATCAAGCACCCACTGAATCATTTTATCTTTTTTCCCTTTAATGCCATCCACAATTGTCTTTTCCTTACTTTCCCAAAATACTATTGTTCCCGGTACTGACAAGTCAATCTTCTTGTCACTTTTCATGAATTCAAAGGCGTTTGAAACTACCTTTTTATATTCTTTAACTACACTAAGGAATGGTTCTGGCTTAGCGTCTGCAAGAGCCTGCAAATACCTGTACGTATTCATTTCCTTTGGAGTTTCCGGCGAAATACTTCCTACTACAGTAAGAAGATTTAGCAATGATTCCCCGGTATTATCCATGGCTGCATCCGCTACGATATTAAGAGCTTCGCGTTTTGAATCAAACTGAACTTCACTTTTCATCATTTCTTCTTCAAAATCTTTTTCCCTTAAAAGGTAAGTTCTCAATTCAGGACTTCTACAAACACTTGATTCGTTCCATGTATGAACCCGTAACATCTGACACAGGTATGGTTCTGTTTCGGGATCATAAAAATTATCTCCGCTTTGAAAAAATAAGAATGCTACTTCTGCCGCTGCTTCCGTATCTTCTTTGTATTTTTCTCCGGCATTAAGAACTAAATTCTGATATTGAAGATCAATGGTATTGTATCCCCTTAAATAGCGGCATTCAATAATAGAGCCTCCGGGAGTTCCCCACTTCATTTCTTTTATCTGGCCCGTATAACGGGGGTCTTTTATAGATAATGGAGTTTCCGGGATAGTGCCATCTTTATCAAGTCTTACACCCCATGCTTCTGCATAGTTTGGAACTGCTACACTGGCTCGGGTATTTAAAATCTTAGCTGTTTCGCCATTGACAATGGTCTGCCCAGATCCCTTTTCAAGTGTCCCTATGGTTCTAACTTCGGGCCGGTCAAATGTTCCTGCAACTAATATGTAAGGCTCTTTTTTTGCCATAAATTATTTATTATTCGCTGTTTTTACCTCTGGTTATCATTCCAAGCTGTGTAGGCTTGTGTATTTCGATACCGAATGAATCTTTAAAGAAAACCTTCAAATTACGGCCTCCCTGTTGTCTGAAATCGTATATATATACTTCCTGATCTTTTGCCATTTCAGCACCTTCAATGTTCACGTAGTTCATGATAGGCACCCGGTTTCCGTCTGTATCTGAATACGCTTTTGCAGGTAACAGGATTGCGGAATAATCAAATGGTCTGCCGTAACGGTAGCTATCAAACATATCAATCTGATAGGCACGGAACATATAATTGGCCCACTTGAAATCATTGAATTTGAAATATTCAAAATCCTGGAGTCCTGTACCGCCATCTCCAAACAATGCGAACCGGTACGTTTGATTGTAATTTTTTACGATGGCTGCAATAGCTTCACTCCAATCCAATCCGAAATTGAAATCATGGCAAAGCAAATACTCATTGGAGCCGTTTATTTTACGAAGGGATTTAATAATACTGAACAGCAATGATTTGAAAGAACCCTGAAGGAAAATGTCATAACCGTAGTTAAACATCCCGTAGTTTTCAATGGTAGGAATAACACCTTCAAATCCTGTTTGTGCTGAGTTGTTCCGGCGATTGAAAAGGGTAGCCATATTCCGGTTGGCGACAATCATTTCTTCTGCCTGTGCGCTTAATTGGGGAATGTAAAAATATTCAACTTGTTCGCCACGATAATTAAGCCCTTTTGCGATCATGAAGTCTTTATCGTAAACGTAGTTGTCAATTTCTGATTCATCTACCGCAAAACCATCTTCAAATTTTTGAACCCATGAAGAATACAGCGCCGGCGGGTTTAAAACCATACCCCTTGTTTGAATATCGCTATTATTTGATAATAGGTAGTTTCTCATAGAGAAAAGAACTACCGTATACTGCCCCCTTCTGGTAAGGTTAAGAATTTGATTATTGATCGGGGTGAATGTGATATTGAACACCCCATTACCGGCATCCGATACGGTTGTAATATTTACAAGCTGTCTGTTATTTTCTTTTATAATTGCCTGATACCCGGCAAGTGGTTTTGCAAAAACACCATTCTGGCTTAACGATTGGCGGCTAACCTGAACCGTTACCGGTGCGCCGGCAGCAGGAACAGCAAGATTGGATTTGCCAACAGCAAAAGAAACCGTTGCATATTGATCGTATTCCGCCCACCAGAAATTACGGGCCTTAACAGTTTTTTTATCAGAGCCAAGCATGGCCTGCAACTGGCTGAACAATCCCCAAAAACCGCTATCCTTATAAGGAAGAACGGCAGATATTTTGCCGTCACCGCCCCGGCGAATTTCCGGCTGGTATGCAATCTGTTTTAGCGGGTCGTAGAAAGACAGTGGAGTTTGCCCTTTAATAGCAGCATCAATGCTATACGTACCTGCTTCTGAAAAAAACTGATTCTGATTTGGCATTGTATCTGATTTTTAAAATTATTTTTATTTACGATTATTCATTACACGTTGCCTTGCTTCGGCAATTTTTTGATTGCTTTGTTCCATGGTAAGAACCTTACCGGGAGCCTGACCACCATTACCCTGATTTAATCCAAATAGATTTTCAGCGCCAACAGTTGATCCCTTTTTGGTACCGATACCAATCCCTAATTCAAATGCTTTTTGAACTGCGGCTTTATTTGCTTTTGACTCAACAAACGCATCTATTTTAGATTGTAAGATTTTGGAGAATTCCTCTGGAGTACCTTCATGAACCAGATACTTCACAAAACCTTTTTCACCGCCAAACATTTTTTCAACTTCGTCACGTATTTCTTTTTCAACTGCTACGTCAAGAGGTAATTCGGTTTCGCCATCTTTTAGTTTGAGGGTTAATTTATCCGGGATGGCTTTGGTAGTAATATCCTTTACGATAGACTTGAATTGCTTGTTCTTTTCAAAAGTCTGTGTGGCTTCGCTGAAGCTCTGGTTAACCGTTTTCCATGCTTCTGTTGAAGGCTTCCTTATTTCTGAGGCTTCTTTTGCAAGTTTCGCTTCGCCTTTTGTTTTGGCCTTTGCGTTTTCACTGTCCAGTTTATAAGCATGTTCAAAATCCTTTTTGGCGGAGACGGCTATTTCTGTTTCGTCTGTTATATCCGGGTTTTCTTCTTTCCACTCACTCAGGTATCCTTCATAAACCAAATCCCTGTCAGTTTTTGCCTGAAGGGATTTATAATTTTTTAGATCATCCGTAATAAGGTCTCTTTCGGCAGCGAAGCGCATCATGTTCGCTTCTGCTATAATTTGATCCTTTTCTTTATCTGCGTCTGTTTTCTGAGTTTCTTTTGACTTGTTAAGGAATTCTACAAATTTTTCTTTGCTGTCAAATCCAAACTGTTTTAGTTCGTCAATAGTGAAAGCGTTTTCTGGTATATTCGCTACTGGAGCGTTAGTATTTTCTTTACCGTCGGCGGTAGGTTGTTGTTGATTATTCTCGGTACTCGTATCAGCGGGAGCAGCACCCCCATTTTCAGCAGCCCCGCTATCAAAAAATAATCGTATTAAATTCATAATGAATTAATGTATTGGGAGTAAAGGTGAATTTCTTTATTTAAAAAAAATAACGTTTGTATTACAAATGTTTTTATCTTTGACAAACCCCGTTAAAAAAATGACAGATAATTATCAGGATAAAAACAATCCTATAAAGTATTTTCATAAAGGAAGAGCCATCCGAAGTCACAACACTCTACAGATACGCGTAGACGAAATAACCCTTAAAAAGATAATAGACATTGAGGAAGAAACCGGACTTTCGCCACGAAAGATTTTATCTTATAGCAGCACTCCATGCGAACGATGCGCAAACGTACAGATAAGAGTAATGACAGACGCCGGAGAGGTTAGAATAGACAGAGGCATACTTTCTAAACGAATACCGGCATCCCCTGGTAACAAAAAAAGAAATCTTGAAAAGGGAAGAAAAGTTGAAGATGCCCAAACTGGTAAAATATACAGCAGCATAAAAGAAGTGTCAAGAATATTTGAATTGACATACTCTACATTGGTAGATAAACTAAACGGAAGAATCCCCAATAATACAAATTTTACTTTCTATGAACCGTCCATTGAATTGTGCGAAAACCATAAGTAAATCACTTGGTGAAGATCATTCTGTTTTCTTAGAGGAAAATAATTTACATATAACATTTGGGGCAATTTACAATGCTTTGAAAGTTCCCTTTGAAGATAAAAATAGAGTTATATGTTATCTTATTTACGCTTACGATCCCGAGTCAGGTTGGCTAAATTTAAAAAAAAATAGGCTAGAAAATAAGAAAGAAATATTTGAAAACTTGGGCGCTAACGCCAACTCAGACTTATACTCTGGTATTTTAGATAATAGTAATCAGATTGTCAGTATGTGTGCATTTAATTTTCTTGAATCATTAAAAGATTGGAGATGGAGAATGATTTATGATTTGTTGGACTGGGCTTCCAATAATCAAAAAATAGCGTCTCAGGAAACGGCATCAAGCGTGAAAGTAAAAGGAGACGATGCCGAAGGGAAGGCAATAGAATATAATGAACCCGTTGACCTTGAAACGATATTAAAATCCAATAAACTAAAAGGCTATCTATTGGATGAAGCCATATCAAAAAGAAGACAGGCCGATGAACTCCTAGTTGAGATTCGTAAAGAATTTGTTTCTACAGACAACTCAACTCAACAAGACTTTCAATTCCAATTAACCGATCTAGCCAAAACAAATAAAGCACTTTCCTGGAGAGAATTTGTCAGGCAAGTTCACATTCCAAAGATGAAACAACTATCATCCTAAATATCTATCGGAGACGGTGTATTTTCTTCTTTTTTAAGAGTTGATTTTTGTTGGTCTGATTCTAGTTTATTATCATGTCGTTGTTGTACAAGTGCTGCTTGGCTTTGATATTTTCCCTGATTTATTTGTTGGTCTAATGCAGCATCCACATTGCCTTTTGTTTGTATGTTTTCATTCTTACCCTGAGCTTTAGCCGCTTCAAGAGTTTGGGCTATCTGTAATTGCTGTTGACCAAGTTCCAATTGTCTTTGATGCAGCAACTCTTCCTGTTCCTGATTCTTTCTATCCTGCTCATTTTTTGCAAGCATCAGCAATGCGTATGCGTATTTATAAGACCCGTATTTTAATGTATCAATGACAAGTCCGGCAGATTCCCAGCTTACCTGACTATTGGTAGCCATTTGATTTGCCAAGTTGAAAATATACTGCCTTGTCGATTCCGTGTTTTCAAGAGATACGGTTAACCCTATTTGTTCTGGCTCCATATCCTCTATGCCCTCAAGCATTAAAGCTTGTGCAAGACCTATGACATCTGCAAACTCATTCCACCTTTGCTCTGCTCCATATTTTTTCTTTTCTTTGACCATGCAAAGGATATGCTGCACAAACCTTTCGGCAAACATGATGGTCATTTCTCTTACCGGCTTTTCTATAAACCATATTCCATTATCGGATGCTTCCAGTGCGGCTTGAATACCTTCTACCGGAGTTCGTGGCTTTGGAGTTATCCCTTGCGTAACATCGCTCTGGGCCAGTGACATTACCATTTGATTATATAGATTCAAAATTATTTCCAGATATTTTTCAGCCTTTTCAAGATGGCCGCTATTTATCATTACAAATAATTTTGATGGGTCAGGGACAACTATCTGCCCGTTCTTATCTCTGAATTTTAAAAGGGCTATGCCTCCCTGTTTTAGTGATCGCCATGCCGCCATTGCCGCATCCTGCCCATTGCCGCCTGTTCCTGAATCTGGCTTATCGGGATTTATTTTATTCCCTTCATCAACTGCATTAAGTAACCCCCCTATCAAATCGTAGTCAAGTCCTATGGCTGTAGTGTCTTGTACTAAACAGTTTTGAAACTTGTGCCATGTAGTGTGGATCTTTGGCATATACGCCTGTTCAACATCGGTGAATGAAGGGCGTAAATCTTTCCAGCAAACAAGTTGTGATTTTGCATATCTCATGTCAGTGCCGTAACGGTACATATCCATATCTTTTTCGATGTTAAATATGTACTGGGATTGCCATTGCCAGCTTGCCTGAATATTTGAACTATTTAAAGTTTGTCCGGGAGGTGGAATATAATAACAACTATACCATACATTATAAATCTTTCTTTTCTGCGTATTACTTTCCGTATCTGGCTCCCATGACAAAGGCTTTTGAATGTAGGTAGGGATATTGTTCTGAACATACTCCTCTGAAAATTTACTATCTTCCTGAGTAAGCACGGCATAATACCCGACTCTTATTAATGCTGAATTTCTTCTTTTGGAAGATGATTGCGACCACGTTTGACTGTGAGATGCCCCCTGTATTTTGTTTATTTCAAAAACTTCCTTTAACTGTTCGTCAGTAAGTGTCGTACCGAATTGCCTTACAAAATCTCCAAAAGTTATATCCCTTTCTCTGAACCAATAAAGAATATCTTCCCCATTTTTTTCTATGAAAGGGTTGGTAAAAAGTGTTTCCGGGCTGAAGTATTCAATATTTAATCTTCCCGTTGTTTGATCGGTGTATGCTCTGCCGCAGAATGAGTTAAAGTTTCTTATGTCGTCAATAAACAGTTCGCTTTTTACGCGCCATTTATTCTGGTTAATCATGTAGTGCTTTATTCCCATTTCAAAGGCACGTTCAATATCTCCTTTATAAACATACCTTTCATATATAGCCCAATCTTTATCATCTACGATACGTGTTTTTATCTGATCCATTAACATGGATATGCTATCTACTTTCTTTTTTGTATCGTCTCCATTTAAAGCCTTTGCATAATCATAAGGGGATTCATTTTCTTTTATTGGAGGAAGCCCAATATCCTTGTTGATACTATTGATAAGCCTTCTGAATTCACGCTGGTAAATGCTTTTATCTTTCTCTATTTGTCTTTGCGATTTGGCGAACTTATCAATTTCATTTACTTCTAAAGTATCGGTTTCGCCTATTTTGTCAAGTCTTGCCCGTAAGATATTATCAAGGTGGATATTTATTGGGTTAGCCTTAAAATCAGAAGCAAAGAATTCTGCGGTTCCCCCGCCTCCCATAGGAGTTACCGGGTCAATCATGTCTATATAGGTTTGCCGGTTTATTTCCATCCGGTTAACTTTTCTATATTCCGCTACCCTGCGGGGATCAACCAATGGCTGTGAATTTAACTTGGCGAAGAAAAGAGATTGGGCAAACCAAAGTGTAGATTCCTTCCATGAAGATGGCACAAAACTTTGATCGCTAAACCAATAAGATAAATCTCTAACTGGTTGCTGATATTTGGTTTCTTTTTCTTTTGCCATCTATAGTATATTTTATCAAAACTACAAATTTATTTTGGTTTAGCTTTACAAGGCTCCGAAAAGCGTTTAACCTACAACAGGCTTGTATATGGCAAAAACAAAGAAACAACCCGCAAAAGCCCCAAAGCGGCTAATACTCCCAAATGATGAACCCGTAAAACTCAATATGACCTTTGAACAGGCTATTAAATTAGCAGCTAAAACCCCTTATAAAAAGAATAAAATCAAATAAAATGGATACGCTATTTGAGGCTTTTGAAACTGCTAAAGAGATACAGTTCAAAATTGCAGATGCTAAAGAGCCATTACACAAAGTGGCAATATTCTTTGAGGAACAGGATGTTGCTATCGTTTGTTATGAATCGGTAATTGAGATTAATAAAGCCCACCCTTTAAAACTTGGATTTGCCAGAAATGTAGATAACCTGATTGTTTCTTTTTTAGATGCGTTTAGCGATATATCTCAGATTGATTTTACGCTGAATTACGGCAAAGAGGAATTAAACACATTTACTAAAACGGTAGGCCAGCAAGATAGGTTTGTGGTTCTCTTCGGATTCATTGACGGAAATCAAAAGGTAATAGTGACAACCGCAAATTCTCCAAAGCCTGAATTTCTTTCGCTGACGGGCTATAAAATATGAATTCCCCGCCAGCCGAAGGGACTATACATATTTCATCATTCTTAATAGCTAAGTCAGCCCTATAATAAAGCTGATTTTTTTTTACCTCTGGCTTATTCTGAAAATTAGAGCAATTCCATTTCCCGTTAACAGTTTTAAGGCTCGGTGATTGAGTTTTTACAGCCTCAAATAATTCCCAAATACTGGGCTTTTTATTGCCCATTTGCTCACATTTTCCCTCCCCTGATATTTCACCTCTTTTCTCCAAAATTGCCCCAACCCAAGTTTTTGAGGGGCAACTACTTCACTAAAAATTCTCCGTAATTCTTTAGCATTGTCTTGTCCCTAATTGGATATGGATGTGAAAATAATAAATAAAATTCATACACAAGCAAATATTTTTTAGTTGTTTTGAAGATAATATATATCTTTACAGATTATGAAGACAAAGGATATAACCGCTAAAGAATACGCCTCTTACAAGGGCTGTACCGATCAAAATATCGGTAAACGCATCCGCACTGGTAGTAAATTGCCTCACGTTATAAAGATTAAACACTTCCATAGATTCTATTTACTAGAAGTTCCAATTACATTGAATGCCAATACATTCAAACAGGTAATTAAATCGGATAAAAAAAAGAAATAAAAAAATTAGGTTGTTTTGATAATACACATTATATTGCAAATCTAAAACACACAAGAATGCCCACAACATCTAATAAGGGACAAGAGGTAAATGACTTTGATTATGAAACAAAACAGCTAATAAAGCAGTATAAGAGCACGATTAATATCGGGGCAATTGAGATAAAGATATTATCAACATTGGACGAATGTTCATATCATGACGCATTGGCTGCTATTGGTAGTGTAAAAGCAACGATAGAGCGCCGAATGAACCAATTAGCCAGCGAGATTATAATGCCAGTGACTGACTTAATAAACAATACGTCATCCAACATTGAGACTTGTAGTGCCAGATTAGCCGCTGTGCTTACCAGCTGATTTCCGAATCCTCCTTTTTGAGCAATTGATTTATTTGATCTTTTGTTTTTCTTGCTTGCTCTATTAGTTCTTTAAAATTTTGGGCGTATGTATAATTATTCTTTCGCCCGTCTTGATCGTGAGGGGCTGTATGGTATTCGTTTTTCAAGCCGGAAGATTGAGCCTCTTTATCAGCCTGTTTATGCAAGTAGTTTTCAACACGATCAATGCGCCTTTCTAATTGTACCTGATTACATAACATTAATTCTAAAAGTTCTCTATCTGTAAATTTTGATAATGATTTCTTTAGTTCCATAATAAGTTGTTTTGAAACTACTAAATTACCCAATATGTTTAACAATCTGATAGAGCTAATCAAGTCCATGCCCACAGAGGCTAGATGCCGGGAATACTTTGCAAACCAGCGTTGGGAAGGTGGCAAACCAGTATGCCCGTATTGTGGGTATAATAAATGCTATGTGATTGAGAACGGGAAACGGTATAAAATGAAAGAGGCCACTGAAATAGTGGCCTCACGAGTGCAGCTATAACTACGAAGTAATGCTAATGCACAAGCATTAAAATATCTACATCATTGACGGCATCAATGGTATGATCTTCATCCAGCTTTATACTGAAAGTATCAGCCTCTTTTACCTTTATAATATCCCCCTTTTTAATCCCGAATCTTTCGGTTGTCGCTGCTGAAGCGGCTATTACTTTTCTGTCAAATATTTTTCTCTTTTCGGTGTACAAAATTCCAGATTTAGATACTCTTGACACAAAGACTGATTCATTGTCAAAAAATACATATGGATCATTTGCTATAAGCTCTTCGTCTCTTAATATTCCTAACAGGGAGCTTAGCTCATTATAATCATCTTTTAAAAAGACAATCTGATCCCTTCTGCTTTTTCTGGTTTGGTATGCTATCTGATCTTCCTTGTGGTAAGTGGTGTTGACATTCAAAAAATATATTGAATCGTCTCCATCTTTTTTAATGAAATTTTGGGGCGAATTACAAACATCATAATTCATAAGGGCAATATCCCCTTTTTTAATCCAGTCAATGGCGCTGCTTACCTCTTCTACTATCCCGGTTTGAATCATTAGTGCGGATGCTCTTTCATCCACATCGTCTTTTGTTGGGATTGTTTTCCAAAGGTTAACTACGGTTCCGTCTTCCCTGGTTATTTTTTTTGAATAGATACTTTCCCTGTTTTCTTTTGTTATTCTGATTAATATTCTATCGCGGAGTAGTTGCATATATTTTTGTTTTATTTCGTTGTGGGTATAATTCGTTTGCCATATTATTCATTTCGGTATTTGATACGTCCGATACATTGGTATATTCTATTTGTTTTAATCCGTGTTCAAGTTCTACCATAGCCATAAATACGTCAAACTTAGTTGTATTGGCTATGTCAAAATTATCCATATCAATTAATATTTCCTCAAAAGGGATTGCCATTAACTGATCTACTTCATCGTCTGTCTTTGGATTTGAAAACTTTGTTACCATCCAGTCGATGGCATTTTTAACTACTTTCCCGGCAGAATCAATCCACATCCCATATAAATCGTCTTTTTGATTTTTTAAAAGTAATGGAAGGCAATTCTCCTGCTCAAATACTTTTTTTACACTCTCAATAACTCTTTCGTGCATTACCGGGAATCCCCAAAACTTAGAAGCCTTTACGCATTCCCTATGGTCATCCTCTGGATCGTCTGATCGGTGCACATACAAGGCGCAATACCTGTTAGCATTACCGGAACTAAAGTAATCGTATTTTTGGGCCACTACAATAGCTGCTTTGGAAAGGCTGCGGCTACTGGTATCTTCCTTTTTATATCTTGTAGGGTCATATCCAATACATCCTTCTACATTTCTTGGAAGGAAATAAACTCCATTGTAACTCCTTTTA
>Ga0193698_1000023_pt1 | contig 28077 bp, 26 predicted proteins | sample L3c1metaG_FD_165512 | JGI IMG/M metagenome (GOLD analysis project Ga0193698, IMG submission 165512) | Soil microbial communities from a riparian zone of the East river system, Colorado, United States - L3c1 | ecosystem: Environmental > Terrestrial > Soil > Riparian zone | place: USA: East River... | reverse complement strand
GTACGTAAGAATTGCGAACACGTCCCACACCAGCGGGCTCTTGAACTGCGGCCAGATGTAGCGCCAGTTCGGATAAGGAATCAGCCAGAAGAATTTCCACGGCCGCCCCAAGTGGAGAATCGGAAACAATCCCGCTGTCATGACGGCGAACACCGTCATCGCTTCGGCGCACCGGTAAATCGTCGTGCGGAAGCCGGCCCGGAAGAGATAGAGGATCGCCGAGATGAGTGTGCCGGCGTGTCCGATACCGATCCAGAAGACGAAGGTGATGATGTACACGCCCCACATCACTGGCGGATTGTAGCCAGCGACTCCAAGCCCACTGTAGATCTGGTACATCCACGTCGCGATGCCGATCAGCAGGAAGAACACCGCGACGCCCAGACCCATGAACCATGCGACGGTCGGGTGCAGTGTCCCGACGATTTCCCTGTCGACCTGTTCGAAATCCTTCACCGCCGGCAGCTGCACGTCAGCCGACGCGATGTTGGGACGGCGCGGCTCGTCGCGGGCGGGGATCGGTTTTGCGGTAGCAGCCATCTCTATGCGCCCCCCACTGCAGCCGGTGACGGATGAGTGATCTTCTTCAGGTAGACGACCGCCGTGTAGGTGTTCAGCTCCTCGAACACGTGATACGCTCTCGAATCCTTGGCGAGCTGAGTCATGGTCCAGTTCTCGTCGGCCGCGTCGCCAAACGTGATCGCCCGCGATGGACACCCCGCGGCGCACGCCGTCGTGAACTCATCGGGCTTGAGCGGGCGCTTCTCCGCCGCCGCGCGATTCTCCGCTTCGCGAATTCGCTGCACGCAGAATGAGCACTTCTCCATCACGCCCTTTCCGCGCACGGTGACGTCGGGATTCAGCTGCCAGTTGAGCGGCTCCGGGAACGCGTACTGTGGTCTTGCCGGCTCGCCGTAGCCGAACCAGTTGAAGTAGCGGACTTTGTACGGACAGTTGTTCGAGCAGTAACGAGTCCCGACGCAGCGATTGTACACCTGCACGTTCAACCCGTCGGGAGCGTGATACGTGGCGTACACCGGGCACACCGGCTCGCACGGCGCGTTGCCGCAGTGCTGACACATCATGGGCACGAAGCGCGTATCGAAATCCGCACCGCCGTCTTCCCCGCCCTCGAAGTATCGCTCGATGCGGATCCAAGCCATCTCGCGGCTGCGAAGAATGTTCGCTCCGAATCCAGTGCGATCCGGCAGAACTTTCCCAACCTGCCAGTCCGCGCCGACCGTCGGGATGTTGTTCTCCGCGTAGCACGCGCTCACGCACGCCGCGCATCCGGTGCACCGCGCGAGATCGACGGTCATCGCCCAACGTCGCTTGGCCATGCCGCTCCAGTGCTTCGGATCGTACATGCCCTTCTCGTTCGAGCGCTCGTCTCCCTGCTCGCCCTCTGCATCGTTCGCAACCGGAGCACGCAGCCCAGGAAGGAATGCGTGCGACGCATCGCCCGGCATTTCCTCTCCGTGCTCCGCTCCGCCCTCCGGATGCGATCCCTTGGGCGCTTCGGGGCCGCCGTTCTGCGCGATCTCAGTCGCATGCGCCATTCCCGTATCGTGCCCTGGCCTACCCGCTCTGAGATCCGCGATCGCTATCGCTTGTCCGATTCCCCGACCATGCTGGCGAGCCGAACCTTCGGTGGTGACGATGTGGTCGTACCCACCCGCTTTCGAGACATTCACCTTCGTCGAAACGAACGCGACTCCGCCGGCGCGGTCTTCCTGCGCTGGAAGAATCTCGAGAGGATTCACTCCCGCCTTCGCGTAGCGACCCGCATGGACGTGTCCGCGGCCAGTCGCAATCGCGACGGTGTCGCGCTGTATACCGGGATAGCGAAGCACGGGCAGCGTCAGAGTTCCGGCCGCCGTCTGAATCGTGACGTGGTCTCCGTTCGCCAATCCCATTTTCTCAGCCGTCGCCGGATTCATTTCCGCGACAGTTTGCCAGCAGATCTTCGTTACGGGATCCGGAATCTCCTGCAGCCACGGCTTGTTGGCGCCGCGCCCGTCGCCGAGCAACGGATGCTGATAAACGACGAGGTACATGTTGCCGGTCGTCTGCTCGAGCGGTTGCAAGTTGTCGCGAGGGGACGGAGCAGGTCGCGCGGCGGTCGACTCACCTACCGACCCCGCCGCGATTCCACGAGGCAGGGCCGCGGTTAATCCGGCTGCTCCTCCGGGGAAACGACCGATCAGCCAGCTCCTGTAGTCGTTCGGGTATCGCGCGGCATTGCTCGGATCTCTTTTCGCGACGGCGATCAACACATCAGATGTCGCGCGTGTGTCGAACACCGGATCCATCGTCGGCTGCTGCAGCGAGATCGTTCCCCGAACCGGCTCGGCGTCGCCCCACTGCTCGAGCGCGTGATGGTCGGGAAGAATCAGGTCGGCGAGCTCCGACGTATCGTCCGGATAACTGGAGAAGCTGACCTTGAACGGAACCTTGGCCATTGCCGCCGTAAAGCCGATTGATTTCGGAAGCGTGAAGACGGGATTCGCTCCCCGAACCATCAGCACCGGCACCGAGCCAGCCTCCATACGCCGCGCGAGAACGCGCAGCTCCGCCGGCGCGGCGATTCGATCGAAGCCCAAATAGCCCTCAGTCGGCTTGATCGTTACGCCAACATTGCCGTGCGACTGATTGAGAGCATTCGCAGCGAGCACAGTTTCGACGCCATCCAGGCCTCCGCCGCCGGCCACGACCATGCTCGGCTTCGTCGCCGCGAACTCGCGGGCGAACGCGTCGAGTACCGACGCGCTGACGCCTGTCGCCTGCGCGGTCGTTTCAATCGGAAGCTCGCCCGCAAGCATCCGCACGATCGACATCTCACTGCCCGGCTTGCAATCGATCCACTGATCGGCGTTGAGACCCGTAAGCGAGCGACGCGCGCCGACGTAGATGAAACGCGGAGCATTCTCACGGTCAGCGCGCGCGTCGGCGAAGTCGAGCTGCTGCGGCACCATGGCCCCCCAACCGTCCAGAAAATCCGCGCCTATCGATACGACAAGCCGCGCGGCCGCGAAATCGAGCTTCGGCCAGGCGACGCCGTAGCTCTGTCGGTTGGCGGCGATCGCCGCGTGGTCGGCGCCGGCATCGTAACTGAGGTGCGGCGGCATTCCGAAGCCGGCCAGCCAGGCATCGAGAAAACCGGGGAAGCTCCCCGACTCGTGTTGGTTGATGAATGCAGAGGTCGAGCCTGCGCCATTGCGCGTCTCGCTGATCTTCTGCGCGAACAACTTGAGCGCGTCGTCCCAGCTGATTGGCTGCAGTTGTCCGTTGCGTCGAACCATCGGACCGCGATAGCGATCCGGGTTGTAGAGCCCCTGGAGCGCGGACTGCCCGCGAGCGCACAAGGCTCCGCGATTCACCGGATGATCGGGATTCCCTTCGAGCTTGATCGTGCGTCCGTCGCGCGTCTCGGCGATCACGCCACACGCGACAGAGCACTCGCGACACGTGCTGGCGTAGTACGTCGATACGCCGGGAACAGTCTGATCAGGCGAGACGAGATACGGTATCAGCTTCTCGACTTTCTCCGACGTGCAGCCGAGCATCGTCGTCGCGGCTGTTCCTACGCCCAGAACCTTGAGGAAGTCGCGTCGCTTTACGGCGGCGGGAGGGGAGCCTGTCTTCTCTAGGTCAGTGCTCATTCGGCTAGTAGTGACACGACGCGCAATCGTACCGAGCGCGGAAGGGTGGGTTCGACTGTCCGATGTGACAGTTGATGCACCAGCCCATGTTGAGCGACGAAGCCTGATAGACCTGCTTCATGTTCTGGATCTGCCCGTGACACGTCTGGCACGTAACACCCGCGTTCACGTGACGCATGTGCGGGAAGTGGACGTACTCGGGAAGCTTGTGGATGCGCACCCACGGCACCGGCTCTTTCTTGTTCCAGTACGCCGCGAGCTTCTGTATTTCCGGCTTGCCGGTCGCGACGACGGTGTGGCATCCCATGCAAGTTCCAACGGCGGGAAGCCCCGGATCGAAGGATTTGTTCGCCGAGAAGTGGCAGTAAAGGCAGTTCATCTTCAGCGTGTCCACGTGAATCGTGTGGCGGAAGGCGACCGGTTGAACCGGACTCCTGCCTTCCTCTGAAGAAGCGCCGCTGTACGCAGAGAGCATGGTGGCGAGTACCGCGATGCATATGAATCCCGGCACGGCTAGCCATCTGCTTCGCAAGTTCATCCGCGATTATTGATGTAAAGGCGAGTTAATCAATCGGCTTTGTGAAGAATTTCACAAGCGATCGACAGGCGGAAAAATGTCCGGACTAGCGGTGCGGCGCAAGATGTGTTCTCACCGCCGCAATCATCCGGCCTTACCCTTGGTGATGCGCTCGATGGTTCGGACGACTTCGATGAAAATCGCGCGCAGAAGCGCGATCTCACGCGAGTCGGGCGCGGCGCGATAGAAGAGCGTGCGAACGCTTCGCATGATGTGCTCGTGGAATCGCGTCTTGAAGAAATCGGTGGCGTAGAGGCTTCGCTCCGCATCGGCGAACAGTTGTTCGTACTCTTCCGCGGTCGCGGGTGGCGCATCCTTCCTCGGCGGCGCAAGCGTGCGCGTCGCGTCGGCGGCGGAGAGATGCAGCTCGTAGAGGGAGATCAGTACCGCCTGAGCGAGATTCAGCGACGCGTGTCCGGTCGTAGGTATCGTCACGACGATGTGCGCCCTATCGAGGATGTCGTTGGGAAGGCCCTTGTCTTCCCTGCCAAAGAGAAGTGCGACCGGGCCACTGCGCGCGAAGTCGAGAAGATCGACACTTGCGGCCCGCGGCGTCGTCAGATCCCGCTTGGCCGCTCGTCGGCGCGCGGTGAAGCCGGCGACGCGAACGCAGCCCTCGAGCGCTTCCTCGATGGTATCGCAGTTCCTGATGGTTTCGATGATGTCGCCCGTGTCGTGGGCAATTCCTTCCAGACGCCACGGATCGTATGCGACAGAACGGACGAGGTAGAGGTTCCGGCACCCCATGTTCTTCATCGCGCGAATCGTTGCCGCGATGTTGACTGGATCCTGGGGCTCGTACAGAACTACGCGGACCGCGGACAACACCGTGTCCACGACCGGAGCCGGATTCTCGCTGCGACGGTCAGCCGTGCGAGTCACGTAATCAGATGCAAAACGCTGCCCTCCCCTTCCGCGGCATCACGGATAATGGAGGACAGCATTGCGCCGGGGCAACTGACTTGCCCTGGCGAGACTGCCGGAGCCGCTAGACGACGGGTCGGCCGGTAACGAGACGATAGACGATCACGATCACGGCCACTACGAGCAGGAGATGGATCAGCGGGCTAGCGACGTGGAAAGCCAGGAACCCCAGAATCCAAAGGACGAACAGAATTACCGCGATGGTCCAAAGCATTGATGGCATCCTCGCAAGAAGTGAATTACGCTTGGCGCGACATGAGCTCCCGGCTTGCGCACACCGAAGCGCGCGTGCGTCGTGCGGGTCTCAGCGCAACATAGGCAACGAGCATGCCTGAGCTTCTACTGCGGCCCCGGTTCGAATAGCTCGTTTTGCGGAGCGACATCGTAGCGGACACGCCCCGCGTCAATGCGACCGAAAGAAGTAAGACGATGCGGCTCGGTACCGGCGTCGAGTATGTGCAGAACCGGACAATCAGCGGCGAGGGCCGCGTCGGAGATCAGCAGGCGATGACACCGCCAGGGAACCGCTTCGGCGCACATTATCGCCGTAGGCTCGAGTCTTACCAGCTTCAGCAGATCTTCGAGCGCCTCTCTGAACTCGCGCGTTTCCATGTAGTCCGCGTAGGCTCGGAAGCTCGCGTTTTTCCAAAGGGTGTTGTGCGAATCGCGTCGCCCGCGGCGGCGACCGCCCAGCGAAGGCAGGTGAGAGTACCTCAAGCCGGCATCGATCAGCGCCCGATCGAAGTCCGGTCGCGAAAAGTGGGGGTATCTCGCCGATGTGGGAAAGGCGCGAACATCGACCAGATGTGTCGCGCCTTCTCTTTTCAGCAGCCCGAGAAACTCCTCGAGCGATCGAGTGGAGTGCCCGATCGTAAAAAGACTAGCGGGGTCCACGCTCCGTAAAGCTGCCTCCCTCGACGCGCGGAGTCCCGGACGGAGGAGTGATTCCCGTTGATCCTGTCTGGTGGAGCGCCTGCCTCCCGAGCAAAATCCTGGTCGCCCTTACGTCGTGCCCCATGTCGATCAGGAGCAGCGCGAGATCTCCGCTACCCCAAAGCAAACCCGCGAGCACTACGAGGCGGCTCATCTCGCCGAGCAGCGTCGGAATCGACGTGGTGCCCTGTGTGACGAGTCCGGTGATGATCTCCGATACCAGGAGCAGCAGCAGAATGATCGCCATCAGCTTGAACAACTTCGACAGGTACCCGAGTCCCACATAAGGCTCGAGATCGGCCAGGCGCACGGGCATCGCCGGGTCCCGCTTCGGGTTGGCTGGGGTGTGTCTGTGATCTTCGGCGGTCGCTGGGCTACCGGTGGTTGCATTGTCCATTAGCTATCTCCTGTTCCGATCCAGCGAGCGGGGTAGCCTCGCGTGTCTATATGGGTGAACGGCCCGTGCGCTGACGTGCCAGAATATATGCCGCACCCCCCTATCAGCGAAGGGTGTGCCCGCTCGACGCGGTTTACGGCATCCTGGATGACTTTGGCATCTGCAATATTCACGCGCCCGTCATGATTCAGGTCGTCCATCTGCCCGTTGCCGTCGTTGTCGATGAAGATGTCGTTGGCGTCGCCGTACATATGGCGGCTCAAAGCGGCACGTCCACGGGGATCGCCGCCGCCCGCGTTGTACTGCGGCGTCCGGAACCCGCTCATGACACGAACTCCGTTGGGATTGATGCCGTGCTCCTTCAGATCCTGGAGAACCAACTCGTCCTTGTCGATCATCTTCATGTCGACGACGATGTACTTCGGCCAGACACCCTGCTGGTCGTGCGGAAGAAAATCCTTGAGCTTGAAGTGGTCGGACAGCTGGGTGTTCTGATTCTGGGTCGTCACTTCGATGAATCCGCCGGGCGGATCGTAGCTGACGCCTGGTCTGCCTTTTCGCGCCGCCGGCCAGTTTCCTATGTAGTAGAGGCCCAGCCGTCCTGAGCGCTTCTCGGTTGCGGGGCGGAGGGTGATGACGCTGAAATCCGCGAGCGGTTTGATCGCGTTCCCCACCCTTAGCGCGAGGTTCCAGATTCCGGGCCGCGCCGGCGCGACAGCCTTGGACGTCGACTCCGCGGCCGTTCCGTACGAGAACGTTGTGACCGCTCCCGCTGGCAGGGTGTCCGCGAGGATTGGAGTGATCGGTGTGCCGGGCTGCTGAATTCTCACGCGGAGCTTGCCGCTCTCTCCGCGCGCGGGCGCGGCCAGAGCGGTTAGGGCGGCGTCGGTCAAATAGGCTACCGACGGAGCCGAGCCCTCGGTAAGGGCAGTGGCGATGTTCGCCGTGACGGGCGTAACCACATCGCCAGCGCCAGTCGCGCGGGCGCGCGCGATGGACCACGACCAGCCAACCGCGAAAAGGACGAGCATTGCAACCGAGGCGACGTTGAAGATCCGTTCAGCTCTGCCGGGAGGGGAGCGGCGAAAGCCCCGAGGACGCTGCTCCGGAAAGGCGAGCAGCCAGTCTCCCGGAGTTGATTTGCGATGGGGTGGAGTTGAACTTGAACGTCTCTCGGTCATTCTACCTCACGAACACGGGATTGATGCAAGCAATCACTGACCTGTTCCACCATCTCTCGAATCTTCCTGAGCTTGTGCAGTGGGCCGGGCTCTTCGGCCTCGCGCTCATCGTCTTCTCCGAGACTGGCCTCCTGTTCGGTGTATTTCTACCCGGCGATTCCCTGCTGGTTACCGCGGGCCTCCTCGCCGCGCGCGGATACCTCAATGTATACACTCTGGCGCCCGTGCTCACCCTCGCTGCAATCTGCGGCAACACCCTGGGATTCGTCATCGGTCGAGCCTCGGGTCCGCGGATCTTCAATCGAGAGAATAGCCTCTTCTTCAACAAAAAGCATGCTATCCGGGCGCACGAATTCTATGAGAAATATGGGCGCGGAACGATCATCCTAGCCCAATTCATGCCAGTGATCCGGACGTTTTCGCCGGTAATCGCCGGCGTCGCTTGCATGACCTTCAGACAGTTCATGACGTTCAACATCATTGGCGCGTTCGTCTGGATCTGGAGCATGCTGGCGATTGGATATTTTCTGGGCAGTTATATTCCGGGAATCGATCAGCATATCGAGATAGTCGTCGTGATCGTGGTCTTCATCTCGTTACTCCCCGGCCTCATCGGAGGCTACAGGACCAGGCGGGCCAAGCGCTACGCCGGTCCTCCCGCCGTTGACCGCGGAGAGCTTTGAAGCACGATCGGGACCGTACGTCGCTCAGCGCCCGCTGAGGCGAGAACCAACAGGAGAGAGAGACAATGGCGTTTACACTTCCCGCGCTTCCCTACGATTTCGCCGCACTCGAGCCCCACATAGATGCCAAGACGATGGAGATCCATCACGGGAAGCACCATCAGACGTATGTCAACAATCTGAACGCGGCGATCGAAAAAGCTCCGGAGCTGGCGAGCAAATCGTTGGACGATCTCATGCGAAACGTGAACACGCTCCCCGAAGCCGTTCGCACTCCGATTCGGAACAACGGCGGCGGACATTGGAACCACTCAATGTTCTGGCAGATCATGGCGCCGAAAGCCGGCGGAGAGCCAGGCGGCAACCTCGGCACTGCGATCAAGACCGCGTTCGGTGATTTCGCGAAATTCCGGGAGCAGTTCAGCGCCGCCGGCGTCGGGCGCTTCGGATCGGGATGGGCGTGGCTGATCAACACCGGCGGCAAGCTTTCCATCGCCAGCACGCCGAACCAGGACAACCCTCTGATGGAAGGAAAGAAGGCGATCATGGGCCTCGACGTCTGGGAGCACGCGTACTATCTCAAATACCAGAACCGCCGGCCCGATTACATCAACGCCTGGTGGAACGTGGTCAACTGGAAAGAGGTCGAGAAGAGATTCGCCGCTTCCTGATCAGCGCGCCGCTTCACCCTCTAGATAGGTGTAGCCCTCGAGCCCGGCGACATAATCGGCGATGAACATGTTCGCCTCCTGGCGCTCCAGGTTCGTCGCGTTCGCGACCTTGCGGCGAAACGTCGCCAGAAGATCGGACGCTCGGAACTGCACGTACGCGAGCACCTCGGTTACGGTGTCGCCGTGCACGAGATCGGTAACCTCGTACCCATCCGTCGCCGAGAGCCGGATGTGAACCGCGTTGGTATCGCCGAACAGGTTGTGCAGATCACCGAGGATCTCCTGGTACGCGCCGGTTAGAAAGATCCCGATCATGTAGGGATCGTCGTCACTGAACGGGTGCAGCTCCAGGCTCGGTCTCGACGTACGATCGCCGATGAAGTTCTCGATCTTCCCGTCAGAGTCGCACGTCACGTCCTGAATCGTGCCGCGCCGCGTCGGCTCTTCGTTCAGGCGGTGGATCGGCATGATCGGAAAGATCTGGTCGATCGCCCAACTGTCGGGCAGCGACTGGAACAGCGAGAAGTTGCAGAAGTAACGGTCGACGAGATTCGCCTCGAGATCGTCGATGATGTCGGAGTACTCATCGCGATCCTTCTGCGCGATTCTCGCCACCGCCTGGATCGTCGCCAGATAAATCTGCTCCCCAACTGCCCGATCGCGGAGGCTCAGAACGCCGGTGTTGAACAGCTCCTGCGCGCGCTCCTTGTCGAAGGTGGCGTCGTGATAGACTTCGCGCACCCGTTTCCTGGACACGCGCTTCGAAACGCTCGCGTAGTCAGCCGCCATCTCGTGCAGCAGGGTATGGTGCTCTTCGTTGAGCTCCGGCACCGTGTTGTCCGCCTGCGACTCGACGTCGATCACGCTGAGCAGCAGCAGCGCATGGTGTGCGGTTAGTGCCCGGCCCGACTCGCTGATGATGTGCGGCATCGGCAGCTCGTGCTCCCGGCAGGCTTCGGCGAGCGTGTAGATCACGTCGTCGGCGTATTCCTGAAGCGTGTAGTTCACGCTCGCCTGTGATGTCGAGCCGCTGCCGTCGTAATCCACTCCCAGGCCCCCGCCGACATCCACGTGCGTGATGTCGACGCCAAGCCCCCGCAGCTCGGCGTAGTACCGCGCCACTTCCTGCAATCCCGCCTTTATGTACCGGATGTCGGTAATCTGCGAGCCAAGGTGGAAGTGAATCAGCTTGAGGATGTCGAGACGGCCGAGAGTCTTCAGCTTGTCGACAAGCCTCACGAGCTGCGCGGTGCTCAGTCCGAACTTCGATTTCTCGCCGCCACTCTTGGCCCACCGGCCGGAGCCTTCCGAGTAGAGCTTGATACGCACTCCAGCGGTTGGATTCACACCCAATTCGTCGGCCACCTGCAGGAGCACGTCAACTTCACTCAGCTGCTCGAGCACGATGAAGACCTGGTGTCCGAGCTTCTGGCCCATGAGCGCGAGGCGCATGAACTCCTCGTCCTTGTACCCGTTGCAGACAATCAGATGGTCGGTATGCTCGGCCAATCCCAGCACTGCCTGTAGCTCCGGCTTGCTACCGCACTCCAGTCCAACGCCGGCCGTCTTTCCGAACTCGACGATCTCTTCGACCACGTGACGCTGCTGATTCACCTTGATCGGATAGACCGTCGTGTAGCCGCCCGCGTAGGCGTATTCCTCACGCGCGTGCGCGAACTTCTGATTCAGCGACTCGATTCTCGAGCGGAGGATATCGGAGAACCGGAGTAGGAGTGGCAGGCCGACTCCCTGCTCCTCGAGATCTCTCGCCAACTCGAACAGATCCAGCTCTCTATCCGTCTTCTCGCGATCAGGCCGAACGACGACGTGGCCCGCGTCGTTGATGTCGAAGAAACCGATTCCCCAGCCTTCGATGTTGTAGAGCGTGCGAGCCGAAGCAACGGTCCACGGCTCGACGGGCTCCGGCGGAGGCGCCGGATGCGAGGGCTTCGAAGGAGAAATGCGGGTGCTGGTCATGTCAACATTTTATGGCATATGATAGGCGAGTGGTACCCGCGTTCGGTCACGGATAGAGCGTTTCAATCTTCCAGCCTGTTCCGCCTCTGGTGTACAGGTGCCGCTCATGCAGCCGGTTCGGGCGCCCTTTCCAGAATTCGATTCGCTGCGGTTGCACGCGAAATCCTGACCAAAACTTGGGACGAGGCACAGGCCTCCCCTCGAACTCTTTCTCGTATTTCGCGACGCGTTCGCCAAGCGCGGTCGGCGTTTCCACCGGCTCGCTCTGGCGCGAAGCCCATGCGCCGATCTGACTGGCGCGCTCGCGGCTGGCGAAGTACGCATCGGCCTCTTCGTCCGCAACTTTCGTCACGGTTCCCTCGATTCGGACCTGGATATCGAGGGGAGACCAGTAGAAACAAAGACCCGCGCGTGGCTGGGCGAGGAGATGCCGGCCCTTCCTCCCTTCGTGATTCGTGTAGAAGACGAATCCGCGCTCGTCAAACGCCTTGAGAAGCACGATCCGCACGGATGGTTGCCCGTCCTCGTCAACCGTCCCGAGTGCCATCGCGTTCGGATCACGAATGATGCTACGATCGATCTTCTCGGCGAGAGCGTAGACGCTGCGAAATCGCTCGATCGGATCCGGTGGGATCAACTAATACCTCGGCATCGTCGGATCGACGTCGTCGATCCAGCGAAGAATGCCGCCGGCGAGATTGCGAACATCGGTGACACCGGCATTCGCCAGCTGCTGCGCGGCCTTCATGCTTCGCACGCCGGCCTTGCAGTACAGGATCGTCTCACGCTTCTTGTCCAGACGCGGGATCTCTGCCGGGATCTCGTTCAGAGGCACGAGACGGGCGCCGGGGATGTGCCCGATCTGCCACTCGTACGGCTCCCTCACGTCGATGATCTCCAGCTTCTCGCCGCGCTCCAGGCGCTGGGCCAGCTGGGATGGCTGAATTTCCCTGATCGTCTCACCCGCAGCCATTTCGTCCGGGCCTGTACCGCAAAGAACGTCGTAGTCCATGAGCTCGGTGATCTCTCGCGTCCCGCACGCGGGGCACTCCGGGTCTTTGCGGATCTCGAGTGTGCGGAACGCCATCGTCATCGCGTCAATCAGCAGCAGCTTGCCGACGAGTGTGTCGCCAATCCCGAGAATGATCTTGATCGCCTCGGTCGCCTGTATCGTTCCGACGAGACCGGGCACCACGCCAAGCACGCCCGCCTCGGCGCAGCTCGGAATGAGGTTGGGTGGTGGCGGCTCACGAAAGAGACAGCGGTAGCACGGCCCATCTGGTGCGCCGAACACCGATGCCTGTCCCTCGAAGCGATAGACACTTCCGTAAACGTTCGGAATGCCGAGCAGGACCGAAGTATCGTTGACCAGGTAGCGCGTAGCGAAGTTGTCGGTCCCGTCGATGATGAGATCGTAGTCGCGGGCAATGTCGAGCGCGTTGTCCGATGTGAGTCTCGTTTCGTAAGCCTCAACGTGCACGTTCGGGTTGACATCTCGCAGCCGGTCGCGCGCTGAATCGATTTTGGGACTCCCGATTCCGGACGAGCCATGCAGGATCTGTCGCTGGAGATTCGATAAATCGACTACGTCAAAATCGACGAGCCCAAGAGTGCCGACACCGGCCGTTACGAGGTACAGTGCCACCGGCGATCCGAGACCACCCGCTCCGATGAGGAGTACGCGCGATTTCTTGAGCGCGCGCTGCCCTTCTTCTCCTACCTGCGGCAGGAGAATGTGGCGGCTGTAGCGAATCAGCTCTTCGCGATTCAGCTCGGTCGTGTCAGGCCGGGTTCGAGTATCCACACCCATGATATATTCCGCACTGTGTCGGTTCGCGCCTCAATAGGACGCTAACGCCTGTCCGCTCATCCAGCAACGCTCTCCACGCACCCAACGGAATTAGATGTTCTTCAAGCGATTCTACGACGAAAACCTGGCGCAGGCGAGCTATCTGATTGCCTGCGAAAAGACGCGTGAAGCCATCGTCATCGATCCAAACCTCGATGTGTCCCAATACACGAGGGCCGCCGGCGCGCAGCGCGCTCGCATTACGCACGTCACGGAAACGCACATCCACGCCGATTTCGTGTCGGGCGCTCGCGCGCTAGCCGAAGCTACCGGCGCGGAGCTACACCTTTCGGCTGAGGGTGGCAAGGAATGGGGCTACACCGACGCCGCTATGAAGGCCGCAAATCCACTCCGAGATGGCTCTGAAATCGTCGTAGGCAAAGTTCGCATGCGCGCCGCCCACACTCCCGGACACACGCCTGAGCACCTCGTCTTCTTTGTATCGGATCTCGAGCGCGGCGAGGATCCTGTTGGGGCTTTGTCCGGTGACTTCGTTTTCGTCGGAGACGTGGGTCGTCCCGATCTCCTCGAGCGCGCGGCCGGAGCGAAAGGGACCATGGAGAATTCGGCGCGACAGCTGTTTCAAGCTCTCAGGACTTTTTCGGCACAGCCGGATCATTTGCAAATTTGGCCAGGGCACGGCGCTGGCTCCGCCTGTGGAAAGTCGCTCGGCGCAATGCCGCAGACGACGCTCGGATACGAGAAGTTGTTCAACTGGGCGTTCGCCGACATGAGCGAGAAGGACTTCGTGGCGAAAGTTCTCGAGGACCAACCGGTGCCTCCGCGATACTTCGCCGCCATGAAGCGGATAAATCGGGCTGGGGTCCTTCCAGCGACTCACGCCACTCCAACGCTACTTCGTCTCGAGGAGCTCGAGACCGCGCTTCGCAGCAGGAAGCTGGTAATCGACACGCGAGCCGCGGAGAAGTTTGCGGCCGGACACTTCCCAGCTACTCTGAACATTCCCCTCGGCAAGTCGTTCCTCAACTGGAGTGGCGCGCTCGTGCCGGATGACACCGACTTCTATCTGATCGTCGAGTCTGAGAGCGACGACGCGGTAAAGGCAACCTTCGACGACCTGGCCAAGATAGGACTGACACGGGTCGCGGGATTCTTTCGCTCGAACGTTCTCCACGAGTGGAAATCGAAGCATGGGGAGCCGGAGCAGGTTCCGCAGATGGATGCGAACCAGCTTCATTTGGTCATCGGACGGGAGAACGTTCAGGTGGTCGACGTACGCGCGCCGGATGAGTGGAGCGAGGGGCACCTGCCGGGAGCCATCCACATCCCGTTGGCCGCGCTTCCGGAAAGAGTCGGCGAGCTCGACGCATCCAGACCAATCGTGCTGCACTGCAAGGGCGGTGGCCGGTCGTCGATCGCGACGAGCTTCCTTCAGTCGAAAGGGCTCCGCGGCGTATCGAACCTCACCGGCGGTTACGAGGGATGGGTGGCCGAGGGATTCGAAGTAGAGAAATGAGTCATCCTGTGTTCATACCGGCGCCGTCGGGCCGGCGCCGGGGGCCGGACAAGCAGCCGGCCGGATGGAAGGAGAGGCTGGCAGCACTACGCTACGTCCCCGCCCTTTTCCGACTGATCTGGAGCACGCACCGCGGTTACGCGACGGCGATGATGGTATTGCGCGTCGTGCGCTCGGTGGTCCCGGTCACGACGTTCTGGGTCGGCAAGCTGATCCTCGACTCCGTGATTGCAGCAAGAGCCGGCCGCGGAAGCCTTGATCAGGTATGGAAATATCTGGCGCTCGAAGTCGGGATCGTTCTCGTGGGAGAGATTCTCGCCAGAGCCTCGTCGTTGATCGAGAGCCTGCTGGGCGATCTGTTCTCGAACGCGATGAGCGTTCGTCTGATGGAGCATGCTGCGACGCTGGATCTGGCGCAGTTCGAGGATCCGGAGTTCTACGACCATCTTGAACGTGCGCGCCGCCAGACAGTGGGACGCATCGCGCTTCTCACGCTGCTCCTGTCGATGTCACAGGATGCGCTCACGCTGCTGACGCTTGCCGGCGCTCTGATCGCCTACAACCCCTGGCTGCTGCTCCTCCTGGCGATCGCGGTAATCCCGAGCTTCCTCGGCGAGACGCACTTCGCCTCACTCGGATATTCGCTCTTGTTTCGCTGGACGCCCGAGCGGCGGCAGCTCGACTATCTCCGCTTCGTGGGCGCGAGCGACAAGACGGCGAAAGAGGTCCAGATGTTCGGCCTCGCGCCGTGGCTCACGGAGCGTTACCGCGCGCTGTCGCAAAAGTTCTACGAGGAGAACCGGTCGCTCTCGATCCGGCGCGGCACCGTCAGCGCGGTGCTTTCGATTCTCGGAACTATCGGCTACTACGCGGCGTACGTGATCGTCCTGCTCAACGCCGTGCGCGGAGAGATTACGATCGGAACGCTCACGTTTCTCGCCGCGTCCTTCGCGCGCGGACGCGATGTGATTCAGAGCATCCTCATGTCGGCGAGCAACGTCTACGAGCAGGCGCTCTACCTCCGAGACCTGTTCGTATTTCTAGACATGCGGCCGACGATCGAATCCTCGCCGAACGCGCGGCCGGTTCCGGTGAAGATGCAATCCGGCTTCGTCTTCGAGAACGTCGGATTCAGCTATCCCGGCAGCGAGCGCTGGGCGATACGAAACGTTGACCTTGCGCTAAGGCCGGGTGAGCGCGTCGCTCTCGTGGGAGAGAACGGCGCGGGCAAGACTACGATCACGAAACTCATGGCACGGCTGTACGATCCTACGGAGGGAAGGATCACTCTCGACGGAGTCGATCTCAAGGAATACGATCTCGTCAGCCTCAGACACGCGATCGGAGTGATCTTCCAGGATTTTGTTCGCTACGACATGCGCTTCGACGAGAACATCGGTGTCGGCGAGATCGATTCGGTTCGCGCGGAGCTCGACAAAAACAACGGAACGCCGGCGTCGATTACGAACGCGGCCGAGAATTCCCTGGCGGCGTCCCTGCTCCCGAGATTCACGAAAGGGTACCAGCAGATGCTTGGGCGAAGGTTCGAGGAGGGCGTCGATCTCTCCGGAGGAGAATGGCAGAAAATCGCGCTTGCCCGCGCCTACATCCGCGACGCGCAGGTGCTCATCCTCGACGAGCCCACCGCCGCGCTCGATGCGCGAGCGGAGTACGAGGTATTCATGCGCTTCTCCGAGCTCGTCGCCGGACGCATGGCCGTGCTGATCTCGCACCGTTTCTCGACCGTGCGCATGGCCGACCGAATCATCGTGCTCCGCCACGGCAAGGTCGAGGAGCAGGGGTCACATGAAGAGCTCCTCGCGAGTCATGGACTCTACGAGGAGCTGTTTACAATGCAGGCGGCTGGGTACCGATGAATAACTGCTAAGGATTCAAGTACTTTCCGAACCAGCCTAAAGCCTCGCTCCACCACAGTCTCTGATTCAGCGGCTTCGCAATCCAGTGCCCTTCATCGGGAAAGTCGATCAGACGGCTTGGAACTCCCTGTCGCTGGAGCGCTGTGAAGAGAGAAAAACCTTCGGTATACGGGACGCGATAATCCAGTTCACCGACGACTATCAGGTGGGGAGTCCGGAAATTCCCGGCGAAGAGGTGCGGTGACCAGCGGCGATACACCGAGTCCATCGCGTTCTTGTCCCAGTACGGGCCGCCGAATTCCCAGTCACTGAACCAGATCTCTTCGGTCGCGCCGTACATGTTCTCGAGATTGAAAACGCCTGCGTGCGTGAACAATGCCTTGAAGCGATTGGAGTGACCTGCAATCCAATTGGTCATGTAACCGCCGTACGATCCGCCGGCGGCGCCCATCCTCGTCGAATCGAGCCAGCTGTTGCGTGCGAGCGCTGCATCGAGGCCGTTCATCAGATCGGTGTAAACTTTTCCGCCCCAGTCTCTGCTGATCTGGTCGGTGAACTTCTGGCCGTAGCCGAATGATCCGCGCGGATTGATCGCGACGATCCCGAAGCCAGGCGACGCGAACAGCTCGAAGTTCCAGCGGCCGTGCCACTGATCGAGCCATTCGCCCTGCGGACCACCGTGAATCAGGAACAGCACGGGAAATTTCTTTCCGGGCTGGTACTGCGGCGGCTTGACCAGAAAGCCCTGGACACTGTCGCCGTCCGCTCCCTTGAACCAGTAGTCTTCGACCGGGTAGAGCTTGAGCTGCGCGAGAAGCGCGTCGTTCTCGTGTGTCAGCCGGCGAGCGCCACTGAGACCGGAAGCTCCAATGGTCGCGACGTAGACTTCCGCCGGCCGCTCCGTAGCGTCCTGGAGCCATGCAATCGTCTTCCCATCAGCCGAAACGGAAAGCGAGAAATTGTTGGCCCCGGAAGTGAGCAGCTGCGGGGTCGTCGTCCATCCCGCCGCGGAGCGCCGGATCCGGTAGAACTTGTTCCTGCTCGCATCCACCGTGGTGAGATAGATCGCATCGCCACTCGGCGTGAACGTGTAGCCGTCGGCGTTTCTGTCCCAGCTGGGAAGTATCTCGCGCGACGCGCGCGATGAGCGATCGTAAGCCATGAGCCGCACACGATCGGACTCGAAGCCCGCGCGTGCCTGCGAGCCATAGAGAATGGTGCGTCCATCGGGCGAGTAAACCGGATTCTGATCGGCTCCGCGGTTGGACCCCGTGATGACCGTCGGAGCGCCACCGCTCACGGAAACGGTGTACAGATTCGAGTCCGTGGACCACGCATCCTCCCGTCCCTGATCCTTGGCCGTGTACGCGAGCTCACGTCCGTCGGGCGAGAAAGAGTAAGCCTCGCTTCCCCCGAACGGCCCGGGTGGAACGTCGTACTTCACTCCGCCGGTGACGTCGCGCAGCCCGGTCCCATCTGGGGATACGACGAAGAGATGCGATCGCGTCGGCGCGGTCCATTCCGTCCAATGCCGGTAGAGCAGATTGTCGGTAACGTGCGCTTTTACTTTTGCGGTGTCAGCGGCTTTCGCGCGCTCGATGTTGCAGCCGTCGCTGTCGCAATCGGGGTAAACGCCAGTAACGAACGCAATCCGATCGCCTGTCGGCGCCCAGACGGGACCCGACGCGCCACCGTTCACGTTGGAGATCTGGCGCGCATTCGCTCCCGTGACCTCGGCAATCCAAAGCTGGCCGGCGGCGACATAGGCTATACGCTTGCCATCCGGCGACCACCGCGTCTCACTCGCCCGCGTGTCCGCGTTGGGGAATTGTCGCGCGACGCCCCCCGTTGCTGCCTGGATTTTCGTGACGGTGGTGCGCCTGTTGCCAGCGACGTCCGTCGTTCTCACAGAGTAGAGAACCCAACGGCCGTCCGGAGAAATCTGAGGGTCGCCGACATTCCTTACCGCCGCGAAATCGTCGAAATTCATCGGACGCTGAACACGCCCTTGCGCGGAGAGATCGACGGCGAGCAGTCCAGCCGCCGCCAGAAGTAGTCCCGTTTTCATGCGTGCTCGGTTGTAGGTGTTAAGCGCGGTTTACTTCGGGATCGGGATGTCGTACCACTTGGCCTGGTCGAAGGTGTTGGGCGGGAACTCGTCGTTGACTCGCACATCGGCGTAAACTTCGCGCCACACCGGACGGCCGTTCCGCAGGACGAGGAATTCGGTAGGGACTTCAAAACCCTGGATCTCCTTGTACCCACTGACGCGGATGTCGCTGACCATCGTGCGGTCACCGGCCTTGCTGCGCTGAATGAAGCGGACGAGGCGGAGATTGTCCTTGTCGACCCACATCTGATTCGAGGTGGTGTCGCCAGCCTTCGCGCCCACTACGTAGACCGGCTGGTCCTCCCATTGGTCGCTGCGGATCGTCTCCTGATCTACGCCCAGAGTGTCGAGCCCACGGATGATCGCCGCGACCGGAGCGACATACACGTCGGCCGTCAGAAGCACGAGGGGATTTATCGAAGGCCGAAAATCGACGCGAATTCCGTTATCGAACGAGGCGACGCGGTCGTCCACCTGCACGAGCCCGCTCCTCTGCGAAGCCGGAAGAAATGCAATGCGAAGCTTCCCTGGAATCTCGATGTGCTCGTACCACTGCGACTTCTGCTCCTGACCGGTCGTGGTGTATGCGGTGTTGTTCTGAAGGAAGCTCATCGTCTTCAGATACTTCCCGCCGTACCGATCGTGCATCGCCTTCACGAGGCCCGAGCTGCTTGTAATCGCGAGGCCTGCTCCAGGCTTCGAGGGAGCTGGCTTCGTCGCGGGCGTAGCAGGGGTGGCGCCAGTAGCCCCGGACTGCAAATACGAGCATCCGGTAACAGCTAGAGCGGCGAGCAGAACTCGTGAGCGCATTTATCTAATCTCCAAGGGCCGTGCGATACATGAGACCGTTGAACAGAATCTTGAAAGTTCCGTGAGGCTGCGAGCGGAAATATGGGTCGGGGCCGTAAAGAACGAGCATTCCCTTGCCGACCGGAGCCTGCAGGACCTCTGTTACACCGTTCAGATATTTTTGACCCCAAGCCCAGCCGCTGCGCAGTGGCGCTGCATCGTCGATCCACGCGATTCTCTTGATGCCGCGCGATTCCGCGGCGGGAAGCAGTCTGAACCCTGGGGCGTTGTCGAAATAGAAGTCGGTGACCGGACGCAGCCCCTGCGCGAGCGTCGCAGTGGTGTCGACGCGCATCCTGAGAATCGAACCAGGGACGTAGAATCGACTCCGAGGCAGCGTTTTCCCCGTGCTGTCCACAAGGGCGTTGGCGATCGGCAGCTGCAGCTGAACCCCAAGGTCCGTGGCAGAGCCGATCGCCAGAATCGTCCCTCCCGCATTCAGGAACTCGAGGAGCTGAGGAACGGTCTTGGCAACCGTCATGTTCCCGACCCGGTCGCGATACTCAGCCGGAACGTCTTCGGGAGCGATGCGCGGTGCACTCCTAACATTGGGACGCGCGAAGCTGGCGCCATCGGGGAGTATGAGGACGTCGAACTTGCTGATCAGATTCCCCTGATCGATCGTTGGGGAGAACACGATCTCGTACGGAAACTCGAACTGCTCGAGGATGAATCGCGCCCACCCCGACGTGATCGCGCCCCCGTACTGATCCCAAAGGCCGATCCGCGCCGGCCGAACCCGCTTCAGAATCGCCGCCGAGACATCGGCATCAAACGGATCGAAATCGAGCCCCTTCTCCGTCGCGAGCTGCGTAAGAATCGGAACGCTGGTCGGCGTCGCGGGGATGTAGAATGTGCCAACATCGTAGGTCCGGCCGTTGATGCTCAGCGGCGTTCGCAGCGTGTAGACTTCCTGCCCGCGAGCGAGGAGACGGTTCACCGCCGCAAAAGCATCGTTCTCCGAGTGACTGAGCGCATACCCAGCCGTTGCTGACGCGAGGCGCTCCTCCGGCACTTTTGCGAAGCCGACGACCGGCGCGAACGGTCCGCTGAACGGATCGAGTATCCGATCGAACTGTACACCCATTTGATAGGCGAGAGTCCATCCCGCGTTGTCGTACGGCGGGGTCGGCGGCCCGCCAGGATACGGAATGTCGTTCGGGTGATCCTGCGGCTCGAACATGTCGAGTATGTGTGGCCGGAACGCCTGCGCGGTTTTCACCACGAACGAGCCGGTGGGGTATTCCTTGCCTTGCACCGCGAACGACGCCGTGGCGCGCTGAATCCCTATTCCTGTTTTGATTAGCGCGTTGACAAACTTGGTCGCAGTAAGAAAATCCGGCTGATCGGCGGAAATGATGTAGCCGCGCGGATCCCTGTCTTCCGGATTGCGCATGATGCTGACGTATGTCGCCATGTCCGCTGGTGAGGTCGTTGGCGGGCGTCCTCCGCCTCCTCCACCAGCGTCACCACCAGGACGCGCGCTGTCCTGCGGAAGCGCCGCCTGCAGCGCCGCAACCTTCTTTGGAGTCGTCGTCCAAGTATCGGTGCCTCCGCGGCGGATCGAGTTGCGACCCATCTGATAAATGTTGTAGAGGAGCGTCTCGCGATATCGTGAAGCAACGTCGAGCACCGCGCGGTTTGCCGTGAGCTCGTAGGCGATCGACTGCGCGAAGTGCCACTTCTGCGGCTGAATGGGCAGGGGAAGGTCACCCTTGGGGAGGAGCCTCTCTGTGACGAGCGGAATCTCCATCGGCGTCGGATTTCCGATCGCCTCGGTTAGAAGACCGATCATGTTGTGGAAGTAGACCGTGGTTCTCAGCCCTCCATTCCACCATGTCGAGTAGCTCGATCCGCTTCTCATCGTGGCACCCGCCTTTCCCTCAGCGACGAACCTCGAATGCATCGCCGCGCCCACGAGATCCAGCTCCGTCGGGATGAGCGGATCGAAGTTGTAGTTGAAGGGATCTCTGAATGGCGGCGCGAAAATCACCGTTCCGATCGGCCCGGTCTGGTGATGGTTGTACATGATCTGTGGGTACCAGGCGCGAAAGAGGATGCTGTCCATGGCCTGCGTCTCAGGCTGCGACGCCATGTACGAGTCGCGGTTATTGTCGTGCCCGGCGTACTTGTGATAGAGTCGCGGCAGTCGTGACGTGCTTCTCTTCAGCGTGTCTGCCTCGCGCATGTACCAATTGGAAACCAGATCCTGACCATCGGGATTCGCCGGCACGCAAAGAATTATGTCGTCACGTAGAAAGCGCATCGTCTCCGGGTCGGTGCGACTCACTAGCTCGTACACCGTTTGTATGAGCTGCTGCGCCCCCAGTACCTCGGTGGCGTGAAGCCCGCCATCAATCCATACGACCGCCTTCCCTTCCGTGGCGAGAGTGCGAGCCTGCGCGTCGGTGAGATTCTCCGCGAGCGCCAGGCGCCGCGAGATATCCTGGTACCGCGACAGCTTCCTGTGATTCTCCGGCGATGTGATGATCGCCATCCATATCGGCCGCCCTTCGGCGCTCGTTCCGATGCGGACCATCGACATGCGGTCGGACTCTCGATCGAGCTTTTGCCAGTACTCGATCATCTGGCTGTAGTTGGCGAGAAAGTAGTCGTCGCCGATGTTGTGTCCGAACTGCGTGCGAGGTGAGGTGATTCTCGCCTGAGCAGACGCCGTCGCTGTTACGGCGGACAGACAGAGGAGTAGCGCGGCAAACTTCAGGCGTTGCATCAGTTCTCGGCCCAGGTTGGGGATGGCAGCAGCGAAGAGGCGACCGGGGTGGAACCAGATCGCGCCGAAATTTAATGGTCAGGCATGCGGGGTGCTTTGGTGGAGGCGCCGCCGGCAGCGACCAGCACTCCGCCCAGAACTATCGCACCTCCGACCAGGGTGTTGACCGTCGGGATCTGCCTGATCGAGGGGATGAGCGCCCCAAGGAGCGTGGCTCCCACCGGCTCGCCAAGCACCGTGAGGTTTACGACGTACGCCGGCAGGTACTTGAGCGCCCAGTTCATTCCCGTATGGCCAATGAGCATCGGCCCAAGCGCGAGCCCCGCAAAAATGGCCAGCTCCCGCGGCGGCTGCGGAGCGATCACGACTCCCCGTGACAGACCGATCACGACCAGGCTCAGAAAAGCCACGAAGTAGACGAGCCCGACGTAGGCCCAGATGCCAAGTGACCGTCGCAACCGCCTTCCGACCGTGTAGTAAATGGCGGCCGTCACGGCTGCAGACACCGCCAACAGGTTTCCCAGGAGCGGGCGATTGCCGCTCGGCGCGAGCCCTCCCCGAAAGTCAGGCGCGGCGATAATGAACGCGCCGGCAATGGCCACGGCGATGCCGAGCACCTGGCGCCTCGACGGAGCTTCCCTGAGCGATATCGCGGAAATTGCCGCCACTACAGCCGGTTGCAAGCTCACAAGCGTGACCGACGCTGCGATGGTCGTGAGATGAATCGAGGCATTCCACGTCCAGAAGTGGAGTGCGAGCGAAACTCCGGCCAACGCTGCGAGCAACAGCTCCTCACGTTTGAGTCCTCGCCAGTCGCGCCACTCGCCGGTTGCTACGAGGAGCGCGCCGATCACGACGAGCGAGAAAGCCAATCTCCACACCGCGATCGCCACGGGATCCGCCGTCGAGAGCCGCACGAGCGGACCTGCGAAGGCGATGCCGAGTAGCGACAGCGCGAGTACCCAATACGGCTTGCTGGACATGACCAAAAAAAAAGAGCCGGTGCGTTAAGCACCGGCTCTCTCTTTTCCAGACAACCTTAGTCGGTCTTCTGCGTTTTGACCAGGCGCATCTCGGCGGCTGCACGGCCCGCGTGTCTCAGCACCTTGTCGTCGTAAGTGTGGCAATTGGGCGTGTTGCGGCCCCTCACGCAACCATTGTAGCGGAGCAGCGCTACGCGCGTGTTGGGCGCTCCATCGATAGCCGCCTTGAGAATCTGCACGCCATGGCAGATGTTGACCTCGACGTCGAACAGATCCTTCGAGCCGCAGCCCCACTTTCCGCTGTGCAGCGGCATGACCTGCATCAGGCCGCGGGCGCCAACTGAGCTGCGTGCGCGCGGGTCGAGGGTCGCGTCTTCGGTGAGGAGGACGCCAACCAGCAGCGCGGGATCGAGGTTCTCCTTCTTCGCCTGGTCGACGATCGCATCGGCGATGCGGAACGCCAGCGCACGGTCGTGAGTGTACTGATTCAGAACCTCACCGATGCGGAATGCCTCTTCGGTGGGCTGTGAAGCGTCCACGACAGCCGCGGGCAGTCTCAGGAGTCTGCCCGGGTTCGCATACAGCGGGTGCTGCTGCGATATCGTCCACACGGCACCGCTGACGAGCAGCGCACCCAACGCTATCGCGTGGGACGCTGTGCGCATGGCCGTCTTCATTGGAGAAGACAGCTTCGGCGGTGGTGCATGTAACGGCTTGAGTGACTTCTTCACAGGTTCTCCTGGAATTAGTACAGCCCGGGCACGCTTAAATGAGAGGGACAAGCACTCTCCCCTTCTCATCGCGGTGAGCCCGGCCCAACCGATCCGCAAAACCGTGCAACACTTCCATATCCCGCTCACGAACGCGGTACTGCGCTGCCGTCGTCGGGAGCCGGTATGTCGCAATGCTCTCAGACGGAAGCTTCTTCACCTGCATTCTACCCTTCACCAGTTCAGCCCCACGGGGCTTGGCGAAGTCCCACATTCTTCGACCGATCTGCGAGTTCGTCAGCGGGCAATCAGGATGACGCGCCCGGATGTACCGGATGAAGTACTCGTTGTCGATCAACCTGTACTGCCCATCAACGGCCGGTAATTCCTCGGGGAGCTGAAACGCCGGTCGTCCACCCGGGGGTGTATGCCAGCGCTTTAGATCCTCTGCCTCCACGGATACGTGGATGTTGACGCCGAGGACTTCCGCTATCTGTCGCAAAAGCTCGAGCGAGACGTTGTAGTCCGCGTCATGCTCGATATTGCGTATGGTCGACGCCGACACTGGTCTGGACAGACGTGCCGCAACGTCCTCACGACGGAGGCCTCTGAGCTTTCTGATTCGCTCGAGCTCCCGTCCAATCCATTCTGCCATTTCGAATCTATTGTGGTAGTGCCACTGCTGAGATACGTATAACGGTACCTGTATTGACGCATTCGGTCAAGAAAAAGTTTATTTCTGGCCTGAACGGCCTGACCAGGAAAAGACAATTATGTGAGGATCAGGGCGCAACTCTTTACGACACACGTAGTTGCGTACGCGGGCCTGTATTGAGGCCGGCGTTCAGATGTTTACAGCGGTCTCGCGCGACCCTATTCGGAGAACGAGAAGCTTAGCATCTGGGTCGCGGCCTGTTCCGCGAACCGCAGCACCTTACCCGAGTAGGTGTGACAGTTGGGCGTATTGGTGCCCCGAACGCACCCGTTGTAGCGCTGAAGTGCTCGCTCGACGTTCGGTGACCGCTTGATCAGATCGGCCAGGATGCTGACTCCATGACAGATGTTGGAGTCGATGGCGAAGAGATCGGCCGACGTGCAGCCCTTCCACTTTCCAGCGTGAAAAGGCATCACCTGCATCAGGCCGCGGGCCCCGACGGAGCTTTTCGCCCTCGGGTCCAGTTTGGCGTCCTCGGTCAGGAGCACGCCTACAAGGAGGGCCGGGTTGATGTTCTTTTTCCCTCCTTCCACGACGATGGCACCGGCGATCCTTTGCGCGAGCAAGGTATCATTGGTGTACTTGCGGAGAGAGTATGCCACTCGCTGGATTTCTTCCAGCGCCTTTGCGTCGGTGGGCGGAGTGTAAGCCTCTGTACCGGGCGCGGTTGCAGTGACGACTGCCGCGGGCAAATGAAGGAGCTCCCCGGGTCTTATGAATTTTGGATGCTGTTGCCTGATGGTCCAGATAGTTCCGGCAGCAAGAAGCACCGCGGCGCTGATCCCGTGAAGTGCCGCCTTGAGTATTCGCTTCCACCGGGGCGCGGGAGCGTTCGCCGGTCGTCGCACCGGCACATTGGTAAAGGGATCTCCGGCCCCTGTCTGCCGCTGTTCCACTTCGAGGTCGGCCATATCAGTCTCGGTTGCACCTCATATGCCAAACCGGGTATGGAGATTGCCCTCCCGCCCGTGCCCGCCTCCCACTACACTGATGCTGAATGAAAGAGTCTGAAGGCCTATACCGCTCCTTTCGCTTTCTCAAGAAAGCCCTCCTTGGCCTTGCCGTCGTACTCGTTGGACTCGTGCTGTTTGGATACTTCTTCTTCATGCGCCATGTCGACGCGCCGAAAGCATGGAGCGCGGCGGACAGAGAGCTGCAGGGAGACATGCTGCAGTACGGGGAAAAAGTCCAGCGCCGGGCAAGAGTTTTCATGCGCCGGCCCAGTGATTACTACCGGGGCGCCAACGGAATCCTCTACGCGACGAACGATCGCCTGATTTTTATCGGTGTCGCGCCGGGCAGCAAAATCGAGAGCTCAGATGCGCCACCCATCATCCTGTCTCAGGAGTTTCCGAACGACACCCTGCTCGACCTGCGTGGGACTCGTCTTTACCTCCTTACCGCGCACGGTGTGCGCGTAACGCACCCGGGCGTGCCCCGCGGGGAGTTCGCCGCCAGCAGCGGACAGGAGGCGGCCCTCGACTCGCTCACCGACTACGTCAACACGATCCACGACGCTCAGCGCAAGGAAGCAGCCCGCGAGAAGCGACTGCGCGAAGCCGTCGCCACCCTCATCAAGCAGCCGCTGTACTATACAGTCAAGCGGGGCGACGCCCTCTCATTGATCGCGACCAAGTTCGACGCGACCCCGGATCAGATCAGACAATGGAACCAGTTGGAAGGAGATCGCGTAAAGATTGGACAGCGGCTGCTCGTGAAGCCGGCCAAGAAGTAGCCCATACTCAACGAGGTATTGACCATGGACGATCTCAAGCAGACGCTCGAGAAGTTGCGCGAGGAGCTGGCGAATGCCGGCAAGAGGCTGGCTGACCTTGCGGACAAAGGAAAGGCGGAGCTACCCGGCGCTGCCAAGAAGATCGACGAAGAGTACAAGCGGATGCAGAAGCTGCTGGATTCCGCGGTCGAGAAGTTGAAACAGAGCGTTCGAAAATAGCAGCTCGGGGGATCCGCAAAGGAGCCGGGAATCGCCCGGCCAGTATTCAGACCAGGTGTGGGCGTGCCTCGTGTCCCGCCCTGTACGCCGACAGAATCTGAATGTCCCCCACTGTCGGCGCTGCGATCGAATAAACGATTCCCAGCCGCCAGCTCTCGTGAGCGAGATGGAAACGCTGGTACACGAGGTACGGCGCGTCCTGGATCGCTCTCTTCACCGCATTGTCCTCGATCTCCGAGAGAGGTTTGTCGGGCAGACAAATCTCTGGTGGTGGTTCGTCGCCGAACTCGAGGCGCATTACTTCAGCGCGCGTCGTTATGAGCCAGCATTCCATTGAAGTGATTTAGAGGGCGGAACGACGACGACCCGAGCGCCAAATCTGCCTGTGCCGAAGCGTCGCGGCTAGGCGGCGCTACGGCTCTGAATTCAAGGGCAGTCGATGTCCCAGACCGACGGGCCATCAGTCACGATTGCGCAGGTCTTCGACGTCCTGCTGTGCGTTGCAATCGCGCTCCAGGTCGGAGGTGGTCCCATGTCCACGGTAGCGGTTACCGTCACGCCTACAGTGGGTACGAAGCCCTGAGCCGCGCCGGTACCGGCAAAGTAGCTCCCCTGACTGTCCATCAGATAATTCTGTTCGTAAAGAGCAAAGTTTCTGAGATCGGCCTTCATCGTGGCGACGTACGCCCGCTCCTTGACGTCGACGAACTTGGCGATCGCGATGGCGGCGAGAATGCCAAGCACGAGGATCACGATAATGAGCTCGATCAGAGTAAAGCCCTTTCGGCGAGCTCCCATCTAGGCCTTGGGTGAAGGTGGTGGCGCCTTCGGTGAGGAAAAGGTCTGGGAGTCGGGCGATTCGCACAAGCCCGAAATTGCGGGGCGAAGGGCTCGCCCCGCGAATGCCGCTACTTGGCCGGCTTGGCTGCCTTTGGCTTGAACAGCTGCGCGTACTGGCCGTACCCCTCTATTTCCAGCTGCGACGCGGGGATGAAGCGCATCGACGCCGAGTTCATGCAGTAGCGAAGGCCGGTCGGTCGCGGCCCGTCGTCGAACACGTGACCGAGGTGTGAATCAGCATGCGCGGAACGAACTTCGGTGCGGCTAAAGCCAAGAAGACGGTCGGTCTTCGTGTGAATGTTGGCGGGCTCGAGCGGTCGCGTAAAGCTGGGCCATCCCGTTCCGGAATCGTATTTGTCGAGCGAGCTGAATAACGGCTCGCCCGAAACGATGTCGACATAGATCCCGGGCTCGTGGTTGTCCCAGTAGATGTTCCGGAAAGGAGTCTCCGTGTCCTCACGCTGCGTGACCGCGTACTGAAGCGGCGTGAGCTTCCGCTTGATCTCGCTGTCGCTCGGCTTCACGTAGACTTTGCGCGGCGACGCGGCCGGTGCGGCTGCTGCTTGCTTCGTCTGCGCTTGCGCGGATGCCGCGACTAAAAGGAGCGAAAGGATCTGGGCGGATATTCTATTGTAGTGCACGAAGGCTCCGGTCACTGGAGGGAGAGCGTACCGACTTCCATTGCATGATACGCCGTTCCGCGCCCAACGGTCCAGGGGCCGGCGGGTTGCCCACACGTCCGGGATAGTGCTAATAGAGCCAGCTCGCGTCTGGGGACGGCTGCGAGCGATTGCAACGTGCAATTCCAGTTGCAGAATGCGGCGAAAAATGGCTCTTCCAGGCCCCGAAAAGCTGAGCGTAAGTCCTTACGTGCGTGAGACTTAGCGACTTAGGTGGCGCTGGGATCACGGGTTGCTTCTACATGGGGTTGCCCGCGTTCCGGGCGCCGCGTCTTTAGGGTGTCGAAGGCTCAGAAA
>Ga0193698_1000022_pt1 | contig 28394 bp, 40 predicted proteins | sample L3c1metaG_FD_165512 | JGI IMG/M metagenome (GOLD analysis project Ga0193698, IMG submission 165512) | Soil microbial communities from a riparian zone of the East river system, Colorado, United States - L3c1 | ecosystem: Environmental > Terrestrial > Soil > Riparian zone | place: USA: East River... | reverse complement strand
ACTGCCCAGTTGTCGAGTGGCTTCTTGGAGAAAGCAGCCCTTTCCTCGTCGTAGGATCGCTGGTACTCTCTCAACGCCCTTATTCCTATCGAGGCGTTAAGATTGCATATACGTGTGCGTGGTAGCATGTAGCGCACAGCTTCGATACCATCTTCGAAATTTACTTTAGGAACAACTTGTAAATGCCACCCGTGTTTGCGAGCTTGCATAATTCGTGATTCGGTATGCTCCCAACCTTGATGTTGTTGATTTACGTCATGCGGCATCCAATGTTGACCCCAGACACACATAACAGATTGCCGTATTTGTTCTGCTTGATCGAGATAATATCGAAGTCCACGCCCTGTATCATGCAACACATGAAGCACATGTATGTATCGACCAACAACCTGAAATAGAAGACCTGCGGTTGCATCTGTGCCACCTAAATCCCATACAGAATGCAAAGGTAGTGATGTATCAGCGCGAAGCGTCATGATGCGTCCTTCGCGTTCCATATCACCCATTTCACGGGTATAATATGCGCCTAGGTTTCCTACTTCGAAATCGCAATACAATTCCTGACGTATCATTTCCTCAGACATACCCATAGCTTTAGCTTGGCGTAAATCTTCTTCAGTAAAGATTCTAGAACCATCATGCTTTTGAGTTTGCTCTATAGATAAATGTTCACAATGATATTTTGGATTATCTTTAACAACGTTATAGACATCATATAAATGATTCATTCCTCGAGGAGTTGAATTGATGATCTCGACTCCCTTATTCTGTAAAAGAATAGGATTGAGATATTGCCGAGCTAATGGATTATGCAAAGCAAATTCAGAATAAATAATTGTTACGGGGTTTGTTCCCATTAATGAATCATAAGAATTAGAACCAGCAAGAATGAGACGAGAACCATTAAACATAGTAATTTCCATTCTAGCTTCATTTTTTTTATCGATAAGAGCGTCAGGAATAGCAGACAGAAAAGGCTTACCATCGTAATCCATACCCTTCCAAATTACGTTTCTTGCTTGAGAGTAGAGAGGGAATAAATAAACGTGGGTTCCTATTCTTTGTAACCCTCTAAGATTCCACGCTTCTAAGCAGAATATATCTTTACCAGCGCGCCGATGAATAACAGCGCAAATGTTTTTTCCCAGCATAAGCGCCTTAAACATCCTCGTCTGAAAGTCATAAGGATTTATGCTGGGGATTCTTATATAAATAAATTATCGCCCGTATTTATTCTTTTCGTGTTCAATTCTTTCATGGCTAGCAGCACGTTGGACTGAATATCCGATTGCCACCGCCTGCTTAATTGGGCGACCAGCATCAATTTCAGCTTTAATATTTTCTTGTCTAGCTTCTTTACTAGGCGACTTTATCAATGGCATTTTTTGGTTCTCCCGTAAAGCTACACTTTGCATCGAGTTCAGTGATTCGTGCTAAATGAGCGGCATTTTCTTCATTCAATTTAGCGATATCATTTTTTAAATTAGTAATAGTGCCCATGTGTTCTTGAATCGTTTGTTGAAATATAACCAGACTCGATCTCAGTTGAAGTTGAGCAGCTAGGGATTCATTTAACATTTGTTTAGTCGCATCTAACTGAGCATTTAAACCTTTAACTTGCGCTTCTAATTGTTCGGACATTATTTGTTTCCCTGATATTTGTTAGTTTGAATTTGAATAAGTTGATCGCATGGAATGGACTTATAACCTTTGTCATAATGATCAATTTTCTCTTGAGTATTGAAATAAATACCATGATTGATGGTATCAATACCCTTAAGTTCATCTTTCATAAAATCTAAATTTCCATCTGTATGAATGGTATCTCGGCTATACATAGTAATTCCCTCCAATTGATAATAGTTTAACACTGCGTATTGCTTTTAAGAAAGAATCATCGTTTAATAGTTACGCGTAATTCTATTGGTGATGAGTTATGAAAAAGATATTAGCGTGTTTTCTCTTATGCATACCGATTCTATCCCATGCATCCGAAATTTCCTGTTTCTCGGGGAAAACGCGCATATATCATGGTTTTATTAGAGATGTAGAATACAATGATGATTATGTGTCCTTCATCGAAATGAAATCTCACAAACGAATTTATGTCTTCGCTCAATGCGTTCTTATCGCTTAATTATCTTCTTCTTCGTGCCGCTATCCATCCATTTCCCTGCATGGTACTAACTGAATGTGTGTCAACCACAACTAAATAAACAGTTGTTGTGCTTGCTAGTGAAATGCGACAAACCCCTGTATTTTGTTGAATAACAGCATTTGCAGCGCTTGCATTAGATGAATATCCAGACACCGCAGAAGTGGGTGTGTTCGCTGGAATGGTTGCGCTAGTGGTGCTAATGGCCACAATCCATCGAGATGTTACTGTGCCTGATGCTGGAACGCTAATCGCACAATCACCCGCAGTGAGAGATACTGAACTGATATTTACAGCTGTACCTGTTGACACGGCAGTATTACCACTAGTAGTGCTAAGAAATTCACCAACTTTACCAGCGGCAGCATTATCATTTGTGGTTGTGCCAACGATACCGTTAGTCGTAGGACTGAATGTAATACTTGAAGTTGTGAATGCTGGGACGGTAGAGCTAATACTTGGTACACCACTTCCATCCGTAACGAGGAAACCTGAATTTGCCGTAGCTAATCCACTAACTGCCGTACCATTAGCTGCGTAATATGCTAGGTTATTTTGTGTAGAACTATTAACTGTTCCGCCACCTGTTGGCGCACTTGAGACCCAATTTGTACCGTCAGAAGTTAATACATTTCCGCTAGTTCCAGCTGTAACCGGATACGTAGCAGTTGAATAAGACAAACCTACTGAAGCAGTCGAATCTACTTGTAAGATTTTTCCATTTCCTGATGCAACTGGAACTCGTGCATCAACTGTTGAAAATCCGAATAGATCACCTTTAGTAGTTAATAATACCGTACTAGCTGGCGTTGAACTAAGCCAATTCGTACCATCTGATGTTAGAACATTACCACTTGTACCAGGAACCGCATATGTTTCAGTTGATGCCACCCAATTAGTGCCATCTGATACTATAATCTTTCTTGTAGTAGCGGATGCATTTGGGAAAGTAGGAGTAGAGTAAACATTACTCGTTCCATTTGAGATAACAACCTTACCGCTTGTGCCAACCGTATTAGGCCAAAGAGAGGTCGAGGCTACATAATTTGTTCCATCTGATATAAATACATTTCCAGCTGCGCCAGCAACAATTGGGAATGTTGGAGTTGAATAAATAACATTGGTTCCATCACTGACCAAATGTTTTCCTGAGGTTCCACTCACACTTGGATAAGTAGGTGTAGACCATGCAGGAATTGCACCGCTTACTGATTGTAAAACTTTGCCTGTTGCAGAAGGGTTAGCTAATAAACTTGGGACACCGATAGCATCAGTTACTAATACCGCTCCAGCGCTTGTTGCTAATCCTACAACCGTATTAGTAGCACTAGAATAAAGAATTTGATTAACAGTCGTTGTTTTAGGATAAGTAGCAGTCGACCAAGAAATACCCGCAGCCGCAGACGAATCAACTTGTAAGACTTGTGTATTAGTTCCACCTACTGCAACACGAATGTTTTGCGTGGAAAAACCAATCAAATCACCTTTAGTTGTTAAAGGTGAAATATTGTTGAATGCTGTAGTAATATTTGCGACATCAGAAAGATTATTTGCTTTGAGTAAAACCGCAGTAGCAGAAAAAGTGAATTGACTGAAGAGAATCGGATCAGTACCAATAACACTAACTGATGCTGTTTCAATAAAAGAAGTACCGGCATTAACCGTACCATTATTAACAATGATCAAATCACCAGGTTGAATTTCAGCAGGTTGATCATAATCGGTCGCTCTTGTTAAAACCCAATTGACAGAAATCGCATCTCCAACATTCGTGACTGTATAGATTCCGTTTTGAAAAGTTGAAGCCTGATTCTTAATTAATACTCTATTGGTAGCTGTTGGATTAGTGCTATCTAATGCAAAGACGGCAAATGCTCCAGCATTCGTTAATGTAGCTCCAATTCCTGATGCACCATTATTATACGTTGCTGTCAATGCACCTGTAGAAGCTGCAAAAACAGCAGGCTGTACTGTAAGTCCCGTTGCTACTAAATCTACATAATTTCTGGTTGCTGCGTCTTGTGGATTGACCGGATCAAGTAGATTCGTAATGAAATGAGAACCCATATTGATAGCACCAGTCATCGTGCCACCAGATAATGATAATTTAAGTCCTAACTGAGTATTCAAATAACTTAATGTGACAGCATCTTGCGAAGACGATGGATCAGCCATTGCATTAATCTGATTATTACCCATATTAATAGCACCAGACATCGTGCCACCACTAAGAGGTAAGAATGCTCCAGTAGTCTGCGATAAAACATAAGCACGCGTTGCTGCATCTTGAGGAGCTGTAGGATCAGTCAAATTAACGATCTTATTACTATTCATATCAAGATTTTGAGATTGAGCGCCCAATTGCGTGATATTGCTTTGAACCGCAGTCGGTAAAGTTTGACTTAAGGATGGAACTGAACCAGCACTTGTGACTAATACAGCACTAGCAGCAGCAGCTATAGTCGCATACGTATTAGATCCTGTAGTTCTTAATAACTGATTAGCTGATGTAACTAAAGCAGCAATGCTATCTAAAGCAGGGCTCCACGCTTCGACATCTGTGCCTATAGCAACGCCTAAATTGGTTCTAGCTAATGGTTTATTTGTCAGATCAGAAAGATTATTAGCAGCCACTAAAAATGTGGTTAATGGAATGACACTAGGAACTGCTACACCACCAGTATTATTTGCCCAAAATGAATTGGCTGCGATCGGTGCAAAAGAAATAGTTCCAAAACTTGTAATAGGGCCACCAGTTAAGCCAGTACCCGTATCAATTTGAGTAACTGAGCCGCCGCCACCCGAAGTAACATCTAATGCCTCGAAGCCTGAATTAGAAGAATTTTTAGCCCAAAATTGACTTGCTCCTAAAGCAGGTAAAATAATATCTTCAGGAAGATTTAATAACTCAGAATAATTATATCGTGGAGCTAATTGTTGATTAACTAATTGAGATTGTTGATCGACTAAAGTCAAAATACCAAAGTCATTATTAAGCATTGATGGAGTGAAATTTGTATTGTTGTAAATATTTACTCTATCAGCTGGAGTTTGACGCGTAATCGTTACTACATCACTTAAAGTGGATGGTGTGAGAAGTGTTACTTGAACAATACGACTAGCTCCAATAAAAGCTACAGTATATGCGCTCGTCGGCAAAATCTGAGTAACATCATCAGCTGGGATATTACTAGCACGTGAATATACAACGACATCGCTTGCAGCATCTGCTGTCCAATTCGTGCTATAAACTGTTTGGCCACCAGTAGCTATTGCTTGGGTTAACGGTAAAATATCGTTGATAATAACATTTGTCATTAACTAATCTCCTTTAGAGCGCGCGCTTCACGCCGAGTTTTCGGCAGTCCTAAACTCTCAACTAAATATTTACTCATCAATGCTGTCCAGCTAGCATTAGCAAATGGAATCATTCTAGCCATTTTCTTAGCATCTGCTTCATTCATTTCATTGCTACCTAATGCACTAATTATATCAGCCATTCTATTGGCTGTCCCCCACGCGGGGCCTAAGAAACCAGACCTACTTCTATCCTTATATTTATCACTTCGAAGATTTCCCATCAGACTATCGCCAGATATTAAATTTGCATCCGAGAGAATATTGGCGAAGTAACTAAAATAGCCTGAATTATTAATCGTAGCCCATCCAATTTGTTTGGCAGATAGATTTTCTGGGAACATTTCTTCACCGCGAACGACACGACGCATTGGGTCAACTAGATAACCAGTTCCTAACATCATCATGACGCCGATTAGTTTTTCAGCATCAGCTTGTTGTAAGGAAGGAATGACATAACGATTGACGGATGCAAATGCCCATCCTTGAAATCCACGAATAAATGAACCCATAATTCCAATCGGGCCATTATCGTCTAGTAACAAAGGAGCATCAATTAAACCCGCTGAAATCTGCGTATCTTTGATGGATCTAAATATTGCATCACCGAATACATTCGAGGCTTCTACATCTTGCCATTGCCAGAAATGACTTTGATATCCACCCAGTTTAGTTTTACCGCCACCATGAGTTTCAAATGCAGATAGCATTCTATCGCCATACTTATCGACATCGATACCATATTTACGAATATAGAGTCCATCACGTTTAGATAAACTTCCTGCTTTCCATGAATGCAATATTCGCATTAATTCAGATTGAACAACTGAGCCGGTCATTCTTTGTAGGAAATTATCTATGTAGTTTGTGCCTGTAAAATTCGAAGATAAATGAGCAACTTTTTCTAATGTATTTACGAATCGACCTAGATTGAGATAGGGATTAGTTTGTGATGACCAATTACGATCTGCATAACCCATCTGCACATCTTGCAAACCTAAGTGAATAGAAGGTGCTGTTTTACGAAATGCTTCAGCATCTTTTCCTTTACCTAAAGTTATAAGGTTTTCAATTACAGGTGCTAATCCATCACGAATGAAGGGTATAAAACCGTGCTGCAAGGCTATAGCAGAAAGATCATTAATCTGCGTCAATGGGACAAAGGGCAAATTTGCCCAAGCTGTAATCGACATAATGGCGCTTTTGACCTGCATAGCGCGTCGACTTGTTTTTTGAATACCCATCATCTTGTCATAGATGTGATTCATTATTTCTTTATTCTTATCGAAATCCTTTCTGGATTTAGCGAGTTCTTTGTCAAGTTTACGAATTTGTTTGTCAACGTTAGCTCTTTCTTTCGCATCTAATTCTTTATTTTCTAACTTAGCTTCTAACTCAGTTTTTCTATTAGACAATGACGTATGAAATCTCTCATGCTCTGCACCTAATTCAACAATAACAGGCTCAATTCCACCATCGATTGATACGTCCTTAAATACAGATTTTAAATGAGTACGCCGAGATAGATACGTAGAATAATTAGAGATTTTAGACATCAAATCATTTGTTAAAAATTTACCGTCATAGAGAACTTGATCTGGTAAAAGCAATGTTCGAGATTTAATTGGATTCTCTCTAGAATTACCAGTGAATCGTCCCATCACTTGATTGATGGTATCTTCAGGTGTTTGGTTTAATATTGTATTGTAATAAGCTTTCGCATGCTCTTCTCTTTCGGCATGTGTTCCATATGTGTCCCTAAATTTAAGACGCTCATTTGGATCTTTTAATTCATAAACAAAACTATCTTTATTCTTTCTAAATAAACGAGAATTAATTTGACCCTCATGCATCATCTGTTGAAGTTTTTCTTCTTCTTCCTGTAATTCGTTTACCACTTCAGCAAGCTTAGCTTCTTCTGTCTTTAAGATTTCAGCGCCTAAGACTTCTTTGGTTTGACCTTTCTTTCCAGTCTTAGCAGTTTTCGCTTTTAACTTTCCAGCTTCATTTTTTTGAAGTTCTTTTTTTATCTCAGCAACAATTTCTTTTCGTTCATTAACTTCTTTCTGAGCGATATCACGACGCTTAGTTAAATCTTTAATTTCTTTGGCTTCATCAGCTGATAAAGCATTCCAGTCATCGACATGAAGTTGTAAATCAGGATCATTTCTTAAATCATTATGCAATCTATCTTCTAGTGCTTTCTTACGCGCTCTTAATGCTATGAACTCTTGAGATGATTTTTTAACTTGTGCATCAGTTACATTAGGTCTTTCGATTAATGCATTATGAGCTTCTTTATGATCGGCAATTTTATTCTCAATATCTCTAATTGGTTCCATTCTAGCTGAAATTACTTCGTCAGCTTCTTTCAACCAATTGGATACTGAAGAAACCCACTTGCCTTTGTTCGCATTCATGTAAGGAGTATCATAAACACGAGTTAAAAAGGCTTCGGCAGTTTTCGGTGGGAGCCAATCTTTAGGAAGCCCATAAGCTTCTCGATAAGCTTTATAAGTATTATCCATTTGTTTTCTAGATAGACTTGCCGCTTCATTCACTGAAGCATGTTGACTAGGTTCATTTGAATGTAGCGCTTGCTGAACTTCATCATTAAACGCTTCTCGAGATACATAACCGGATTTCTCTAAATCTTTTCCAAGTAATTTTAAACTTCGATCATGTAAATTTAATGCAGTATCAATCGCATTTCCTGCAATTCTATTTTTAATATCGAAGCCATTTCGTTCTAGATGCAATGCATTATATTGAACAGACATCGCGCGTAATTTAGAATATTCTTGATTCATTAATGATGAGAATTTCTTTGGCGCGACTGCACCTTCGGCGACGCCTTTGGTAATAAAATTATGATCTGCAACTCTATCAATGAATGAACGCATAACAGTAGAACTGGAGTTAATGAGATTAATTAATGGAGAACCAAATACTGGCATTCCAGCCATTTTAATGATTCCTGCACCTACATAAGGAATCTTGAATACACCACTCTTATAGAATGTTGAATCAGCCATATCTTGATAGAAACTCACTTTTTCAGCGCTCAAACCACCCGTTGTATCAACTGCTTTATAACCCGTAATCTTGCCGGCTTCATCGGTCGTGAATTTAAAATCCATACCATCAATATGAGCTTTCGCTAATCCCTTTAAATCCCATAAAGCCATTTTTTCTGATAAAGATGCAGCTGCACCAATACCACCGAATAAGGCTGCGGCGAATGCTGTTTTAACGAATGAATCGACGACAAAGTCATGCATGTTGCCATTCACTTTATCCATTTGTTCTGCGGCACTTGATAAAACACCATATGTTGTTGCGCCTGGAATAGCTTTAGCGGCACTCATTACTAATGAAGATGAAATCTTGCCGTATTTAACCCAGCCAGCAATCGGTATGTAAGTCATGGGATCTGTAGCAATACCAGCAGCACCCCCAACTAACCAAGCCAACCAAGAACCATTTGCAATATCATCATCTCTTTGCTGTTCTTCATATATTTTCTGAAGGATTTGATCTTGATGTTTTGGACTTTTAGCATCGAATAATGCTTTCAGGTATTGAGATCTAACATTTACAAATTTGTCTACATCTGTCTTTGAAGTCCAACCATCTGGAGTTTCATAAAAAGTTGGATCTGTTTGCTCAGCCATTGAATCAAGTGCATTTGCGCCTTGAAGTGTTGCATTCATTTTATAGGCTTGAGCTTTAGCAGATTCAAAAAAAGATGGTTTCTCTTGAACCCCTTTCAAACTTTCAGAACTAAAGAAACCACCAGGCAAGACTACATCATAAGGATTATGTGGAGTATAATTGACACTGACATCTAATGGAAAGTTTTTATCTTTAATCATTATGTCTTTAGCGAAATCAGGTGCATCAGGATTAAGATTTGTTAATCCATGTCCAGGATTATAGGTATGTTCATTGTTGTCTAAGTCATTTATAGCCATCACGATACCTATTTATGATCTTTATTATAAGAATCTAAGATTGCTTGTTTATTCGGAACATAATCACTGATTCCTAAATGAGGTGCTTCTTTATATAAATTGCGCATGCCATATTCAGTTTCAATCGCAATATCATATTTGCCAAATGAATTACCAACTAATATCACATTGAAAACTTCGGTCTTTTCACCACTAGCTGTTCTCATATGACGCTTAATCTTTATTGGATCATATGTCTTAAAGAAAATACCGTGTTCTTGACTCGCTTCAGAGGAAGGTTGTTTATGTCCGCCATGTTCTTTAAGTGTATGTTTCCCACTCATTGCTTGGAATAAAACATCTTCGGTTTTAAATTCAATATGACCAACTTCACCTTCAGGCATTTCGAATTGTGGAACATAATTGTGTAGTGCGCGTCTTTTTAATATATCGATCGGTTTTTCTTCTTGTTTAATATTAACTGCAATTGGTTCCCAATATTCATTCACTTTTTTATCTTGATATTGTTTCTTTATAGGCGCTAACTTTTCATTGAATTGATTTATAACATCTTGCTGAATGTAAGGAACTCCATCGCGTCCATTAAATCCAACTTCCTTTTCAATAGGATGTAAAGTTTTATGCTTATCCCCATTAATGAATGTGTCACCATAATTTTGATCTACCCAATGTTGCGTGGTTCTTTTGGCTTCATCAAAATCACCTGAGATTGCATAGAAATTAGAAAGTTTGCTTAAGATGTTTGTTCCATAAGCACTAGCAATAGATGGATTAAGGAAATCTGATTTAGACATTCCGAATGTTTTTAAAGCGAAATTATCATTAGATACGCCAGCAGAATTTGCTTTTGTTAATAAATTAGAAAATTTTGTTTTATTTAATTTTTCAACTTCAGGATCTTGGTTGTAAATTCTATTATGCGCATCTTGATTTGCTTTAAGTGGATCGGGAGAATCACGTAATGATTGTATAGCGCTATACATAGACCAATCTTGATCATTTAAACCTTTCAGAGCTTGACCATTACCATTCTGCAATAACGCATGAATTTGTTGTGCACCAGATTCACTTACGGAAGGATTAGAGCTACCTAATTTATTTTTTAATATTTTTGTGAATACGGGTATTTCTGCACCTGCATTTGTAGCTACCTGAACTTCAGCTGCATCTTGCGATAAAGGTTCTGGAGATTTCATTGGAATATTTGTTTGATGACTATTTTGCATAGCATCTTGAACTTGCTTTAAGAATGCAGCATCTTTAACTTTTGGTTCCGCAATCGCTTGAATTTCTGCATTATCATAATTCTGAATTAAATGATCTCTAGAGCTTGTGTCAGACTCACCTTTCTTTAATGCTTGTATGTAACTAAATTTAACTTGTTCAGCTTTAAGAGGCGATACGCTATTTGCAAATGTATCCCATTGAACTTGTGTAATAGCACCTGGAGCTGAAGCAATTTGATTCAACATTTGTTGAGATTTTAAATTCTGGTCTTGAGCAACTAATGAATCTAAGAACTGGATTTCTTTTAATACCGATCCCAGCATTCCTTCGTATTGTTCATCAGTTAAATTCTTTGGTTTATGATCAACTAAGGTTTTTAAAAATTCTCCAGATTTACCTGCTTTATGAGCAGCAATAGCTCCATAATTAGCTTCAGCATTAATAAGATCTTGGCGAGCTTGATCTTTGAGTTTTTGACCTTCTGCTTTAGACCAAAACTTATTATCAACTCCATTATCGATATTTTCTTGATTAACTCTTAATTGTCTTTCAGCAGTTTCAAAATCACCATTTTTTGCAGTTTCATAAATAGATTTACTATTCGTATCTATAAGACTAACAAGATTATCCTTTTGCTCATCTCGTTGTTGTGAAATCATTTTTTGTTTATATTGAGAATCTTGATTACTTAATTGAGCTCTATATTTAAGCTGTAATTGACTTGCTACAGTCGTTGGAGCATTAGCTGTAATCTTGTTCAAACCCTCTAATAATTGCTGTGACGTGCTTTCAATTAATTCAGGTGTTAGACGTGTTGCTTTGCTCATCTCAACATGAGCTGTATCAAATAATTGTTGTGCTTGCAAACCTAACGTAGCAGCCGCCTGAGTATTATATGTTTGAGCAAAGTGTTGATCGAATTCTGTAAAAGAAGGTAAAAGATTTCCTTTTGGATTTAGACCCGCGGTGTAACCTAATTGCTCTGCCATTGCATGACTAGCGGTCTGCGCAACACTTGCACCTATATCACTCACAAGCGTATCTGATTTAGCTAATGCTAAATAAGCAGATTGATAATCAGGAACGCTCGGTTCTTGAAGCGCTACTTTTCTTTCCAAAGTCGGTATTGGCTGACCAGTTGGTCTTGCTTGTTGAGGTGCATCTTTTTCATTAGCCATTATTTATAGCCTTTAGTAGGTGTTTGCGCTTTTTTAAAACCAAAACTTTCAGCTAAACCTTCATATGCTTTAGGATCTGTAGGTATTTTATTAATAATACTTTTTGAAAAGGCATTCCAATTTTCATTCTCGAATTGTTTTTGACGTATATTAGCAACATCAAGGCCCGCTTCTAATCTAGATTCATTCATCGCTTGATTAAGACGTCTCATACGTTCATCGGTGTTGAAAGAACTAACCGATTCATTAGAAAATAATGCAGTTGTTGATGTTCCAGATCTCACACCACGTGCAGCAAACATAGCCGCTTGAGTTCCAAGATTTTTTCTTAATGCGATCATTGCTCTTAAACTTTCATCTTCTGTTTGTACTTGAGTATATGCAATAACCCTTTGAATAGCATTATGCTGTTTAGCCAGACCTTCTTCTGAAAGCTGTTGTGATTTCGCACGTCCAAGATAATCAATTACCATACCTGCGGCTTGTGCAGCAAACATGAATGCTAATGGTATTGGCATAAGTTAAACCCTTAAATTAAACATCTACTGAATAGAATATACCGATTAACTGTAAATCAAATGGATCATTGTGTTCTATCGTAAACGTTGGATTATTAAAATCATCCCAACCTTTCATGATGCTCATTTCAAAGACGCCTTTCTTAGGAAGCGGTGGTTCACCAATATCAACTTCATCAAACGGCCTTAATGCAATCGGCACACCATTAATCGTTCCACCAATTGTATTATTAAACATAAAGCGAACTGTACGTATATGCGTTGGCTTCGTGAGCGAAGTTAATTGGTTTGGGGGTGGTGATATGGGCATTGCTTCCATGAGCATATTAATCGGAAAACCAATATAAGCTTCGGTCACTTGAACTGGATCACCGTGAGCTTCAAATGTAACTGTATTATTCACACCAATAGCATCAAAACCAAAACCATCACCTACCATCTTGACTGCTTGTGCATTAAACAATGCGCCTGTGGTGACCGTATCTGTTGCAACCGGTGGTACGGTTTTATAATAAAAAGCACAATCTAGGTGAACATCTTGTGTTAATTCTTCTAAGGTGAAGATTGTTGCTAAAGGCCATGCTACAACTTTACTATTTGATCCGGCGGCCGAAAAGACAAGCGCTAAAGAATCAGCACTATCAGCAACATCTGCTAGAGCATCTTCTTGTGATAAATAAACTCTAAACGTATTAGGATCAATTCCAATAGCCCAATAGTAAGTAAGTACAGCTAATGGCGGTGTTGTAATCGGTAACGTACCTGTAGTCGTAAACGTAATCGCAGTAGGTATAGTCGTACTAAAATTAGTAGCTGTTGCTGTTATCTGATTACTTGGTAACGGTAATGAAAATGATATATTTACAGCCGCTAAGGCTGATGCAATTTGTCTTTGATTCACAAACCAACATCTACCATCGAAGTTACTAGCAACTTGTCTAAACTGAGCAGATCCATATGATTGCTCAAGAATGTGCGGCGTAAAACCAGATACATTTTCAGCTATCAAAGTCTGATAAACGGCCAATGTGCCATTAGCATTGATTATCATTACATAACGACTACCAGCACGTGATAAATCAGCAAATGCTGCTTCATCTACAGGATCTCTAATGGTTTGCTCGCTCGCTATACTAACAATATTCGATGTATATGCATTGTTAATACCATCCCATACCATCGTATGAACATCGTTTCCTGATATAACGATAATCTGGTTATCAATTGCTTGTGGCTGTAAAACATCAGCCGGTGTTGAATCTTGTAACTGTAAAGTAAATGTCGAAGGAGTAATCGCAGCTATTTCAGATAATGGGCTTGAATAAATACCTGAATTGGTGTGAATAGTTATACTTCTAAATGGAACGATGAATCTTATGAAGTTAATATCATTAGATGAAGGAAGCCAGAAAATAGCATCATCATCATCACCAGTCAGATCACCAAAATCAGCATAATCATTTACAACACTTGCCCAAAAGCCATTTGGTAACGAAGCTGTATTAGCAAACAAGGCGCGGTTCTGATAACTAGAACATTTCTGTGGCCATCCTCGAACATCACTCCACGCTGGCTCTGCCAATAATGATAGACTACCTTGAATTGGAGTGAGAGCATCAAAAGGATCTTGAATTGATACTACAAAATGGGTTGTGTCAGTAACTGCGGTTATTCTAGCTGTACCACCACCTCCGAAAAATGCACCACCTATATATTTAGAATCTAAAGTAGCCGGAGCTGTTAAAATTCCAGATAAAGTAATTGTTACTCCTGATCCTGTAAGAGCGCCTGGAGTAAAAGTAATATTGTCATATCCACCATCAAAATCGTAGATCGGTAGATTCTGAAAAACGGCATTAGTAAATGTCCACGTATTGAAGGTGTACATAGTATTAACACCAGTACCAGTAGCAGCTGTAATTGTAAATTTGTTTAATTGAAACTTCGCATCATAAGCCGTGTCATATAATTCAACTTGGCTAGCTCCAATACGTCGAGCAAAATAAACAATTCCAGGTTTAATCTGTGGATTGGTTGTTGGAAATGTTAGTGTTTTTGTAAATGAAACTGGAAATATCAAAGCTGTATCCACAGGATTTGTCAGCGTAAATGAATCCGTTCCAACTGTTAAAATCACATTACCTGCACCGGCAGCAACCTTTAAATCTTTAGGTTTACCGATACCTTGACCTGCTACTCTGAACGCTTGAACTAATACTGTGTAATCAAGATTGTATACATCCACAGCATCTAGTGTTGTGACAACTGTTGCTTCTAGTAATCCTTCCAAATAAATATCAATCGCTAATGGCCTAAAGACAAGTTGATACACTGCATTATCTAGCCATTGGAATGTTTGAAAGAAAATCTGATTAAAGGAAGTTATGGCAGCATTAAGCGTAGATTGATATAAGGTTCCAAATCTAGTACCAGCAGCACCCGTAGGATAAGTTAAAACATTTTGAGCAGTTTTCAGACCATCATAATATTGTGCAACTTGAGCACGCGCATACATATAAGGCGATAACTCACCCTTGCTGAAATTATCTTGCGACCATAATTGATAAGGCATTTCATTAACCTATTTGTGGGCCGATGATACCGGTGATATTACGTCTTGATAGCATTGGAATATTAACTTGACTAAATTGCGGTCTATTCTGTGCATCAGTGGCGGCAGCTATTGCTAACTGAGTAATACGCTTTGCTTCAAGCACATTGTAGTAATCTGGTTTTTGAGCGTTAGATAATGCAAGTGTTGCTGCAATTTCATAAATGAAATAATTAATGAAATATCCTGGTAAAAAGCTTACATCGGGTAAAAATGCATATTCCATATAGATAGGCGATTGTGTTCCCCAATTAGTATAGATCAAATTACCTTGATAGATTTCATAAACATAATTCTGTGGAATGATTCTGATATTTTTAAGAAACCCTGATGGAAGATAATAAACACTCGTCCAACCTGTTTGAGTCGGTGGAACAATAGGAGACAAACTTAATTGTGAAATTTGCATGGAAAAACGCCAATTACCTGTGCTTAATACGCTTGGCAAAAGAACATCAAACATCTGTGAAGCAGAAATAACCAGGTCATCGGCGTTGTCGAGAGTAATAATAGGTTTGTGACCAAGCAACATTACTGCTAAGGAGACAATCTCGGTCTTAGTCACAGCCATTTAAATTACCTCATCTATTCCATTAAACGGTTGGTATAGTCTTATACCAAACATGAGCCACAAATGTGCTGTCCCCAGTTGTGAACGCACCTGTGATGTTCGACAAGTACAGACCTTTATTAACACAAGTAGAGAAGGTCTGAGGAACCACACCAGTATTAAACATAAACCCTGTGCTCACACCAGCTTGGAAAGTCGCAGCTGATAAGGTAGTGGAAGCAATTACACCGGCACCGTTTGCAGTTGAATCATACTGAACAGCAGCGACACCACCCGCAGCATAAGCAGCAGATACAAATGTCATCAGTAAGTCTACTTTGTCGAGTACCAGTAATGTATTAGCACCAGCATTAGCTACTAATAATTTAGGTGCAGCATACATACCGTTGAACTGAGCAGCAGTAATCGCAACAGCTGCATACTGTAAATTGGTTATTGGTACTGTTAATGTGGTTCCGCTGAATGCTAAGCCATTACCTAAAGTAACTTCAGATACTTCAGTGGTTCCACCAGTTGGATTAGCTAATATAGTATGAGTTGCAATTTCCTGCATCTTCGCAAAGGTAACTGCATTATTAGCAATGTCAGCTGTATTGACAGTTCCTGTTAAACCAGTTGCAGCTACAGTTACTGTGACAGCACTGACCGCTGTAACAACAAACGCAAAACTAGCATCACTACCATTACCAAAAATCCAATCACCAACTTTTAAAACTGAGTTCTTTGATAAGAAATAGTCAGCAGCTGCAATTGTTGCAACAGCATCAGTCCCAGTACCATACATAAAAACATTTGGCGCATTATATAAAGTAGGTGAGCCACCGAAAGGTGTGATAGTTAGTTGACCTTCATTCAAAGATGAAGATATGCAAGTGAAATTAATATCTGTAAAAGCCATAGTCGTAAACTCCAATATTTAGTTAGATTAATTATACACTTTCATCAGAATCAATTGCGATAACACCTAAGTTATCAATTGTGATTGCACCAGCTGAGAAGATACCATTTACTAACCATGAAGTTTCACGTGGCAAATAGTTAATTTCAGTTCTGAAATCATGCCCAATACCCATACCAGTAGATTGCTTATGCCATGCAAATGCTGTACGGATATTACCTGCTAAAGGTAAGCCGCCTTCTACCATGTTTGGAATAATAATTAAGTTAATGCCTAAGAATTCACGAATAAACCCTTTGTCTAATACTCTATTTTGAGTATAAAAGGTTGAAATGAATTGATCGGCTGAAAGTAATGATCTGAAGTTACTACCTGACATTGCTACAAATCTTTCGGGTAATGGAACTGCATTTTCATCAAAAAATTCGATCACTTGTGTGTATTTTGCATAAGTGAAGTTGGTGCCACCATTAACAATGGTTTGGCCTGGCGATACATCTAATGAGTTAATAATGATTTGATCTGAACGACGGCCTAACGCATTTGCTACTAACATGGCATTTTCCATCTTAGCATCAAAATTAACTGTCAATTCTTGAACGGTATCCACAGCGGTTGGTGCAGTATATTTCTGCATAATCGCTTGGACTTGGGTGTAATTTGGATCTTGAATTACTACGGTTTGTAAATAACCGGTTGGAACGGCTTGTACTTGGCCTACTTTGCGAAATGATACAGTAGCGCCAATAACATCGCGACGTACACGAACAGTATCACGCAATAAAAAGCCCAAAGATTGATATTCAGCTTTGACGAGTGCATCAAATTCTATCTGTTGTACCGCTGTTAAACTTGCTGACATGGCTATGCCCCTTCTAAAATTAATCAAGTAAGACACTTTGACTAAAAATTATTTAGGGCTTTCCACTTTAGAGATTATCTCAAAAGAGGTCTGGGTGTTAAGTTGTCCTAAACCTGGCTGAATAGTCATATTCAACCAGACTTGGATAAAATTATAACAGATTATGAGCCGACTTTGTCAATCATTCCTGATGCTTTTGCAACAAGTGTTAAACGACCTTCAACTTCTTTGCGATATTTTTCATCAGTTTTATATTTGGCATAATTATCTACAATCTCTTGTTTGATTTGTTGAATAGTTTCAATACTTGAACTTGCACTGTCATTACCACCTGGAATCATAGTTTGCCCACTCATCATCTTACCCCTTAGTTCTTCCAACGCATGGATCGCATCGGCTGATTGTAAATTATTAATTAATGCTTTATATGAACCAGCTGAAAGATTAGCCTTAGCCCAATTGTCTAATGTAGTGAGTCGTGATTTTGCATTATCACCTAACTTCGCGACTTCGACATTCATATCAACATCAAATTCGCCTAGGTACTTATCCATTGATTCAACGAGTTTATCTACCACTTCTTTTGGAACACGTTTCTCTTTTGCAACACTTAAGAAATCTTTAATCGGTTCACGTTCAGCATCAAGGAACATAGAATTTGAGAGATCATATTCATCAGGAATAATTCCAATCTTCTTTTCTAATTCACTATAACTTTTAGCAAGGTCTTCGCCTGATTTAAACTTTTCAGGTAACCAAGTAGGACGATCATTCGAAATTTGAGTTTCTTCTGAAGAGGATTCACCTACAACAGCATGCATTAAATTATCACTCATTTATTTTTCCCCGCTTGGATCCTTTGTTCATGAGAAAGAATATTTTGTTTAATCATTCGAGGGAAATCTTTAAATCCATCAGCCCAGATCACTAAATCAGGATAATTCGGAGCTTCACGATTAACGAGACTCGGTATTAGAAATCTTTCAACCACCATCTCAAACCATTTCTTTCCTACATCTGTATTAAATGTTTCGTATGTTAACTTATCAAACATGATTAATTCAGGATGGTTTTTTAATTCTTCAATACTTTGTTGATAACCTTCATAAAAATTTTCTTGTTTTAAAAACGGATTGTTTTCTAATTCCATGCATTAACCTTATTCATTGGATACAATTTGTTGTGAGGGATTTTCAGGTTGTTCAGGTGTCATAGCATCTGCATTAGCGAGTTGCTGCATATTTTGCATATTCTGAGCTTGTTGTAAAATGTCTTGAACTTGTTCAGGAGTATTAAAGAACCGACTATCGATTTGTAGATTCTGTGCAAGTAGATAAGGAGTTGTTTTAGGATTAATATAAAGTTGTGTTGCATCTGCACCCATCACGCCTTGCATTGTTTGAACTAATTGAACAAAGCGAGCGTTATCTGATTGACCTCGTACTAATGCAAGTGGTGAGGTATATTTAAATTTAATCGGTATTCCTTCTAGCTTGGGATAAGGTAATTTACCCATTTTTTCTAAAATATAGGCAAATCTTTGTATAACAGGCCATAAGAACTCATATTGTAAGCGTGAGAATAACGGGCCAATTTTCTGTGCTAGATTTTGTTGTTTCAAAGATAATTCATATGCTGTCTGAGGTTGAATACCTGGCGCATCTTGTGGTGATTCAGCAAATAATAACGATTTAATCTGTAACCTTAAATCAGTCATTGTTAATTGAGCGAAGTTAGGATCAGCCGTATTAGGTAATGGTAACAACGGTGGCTGACCACCCACACCAATAGGTGCAATAGGTATAATTGTAAATGGTTCAAGTCTGAACGTATGCGGGTTAAATACTGCATCGCTAAAACCCATAAATGGTCTAAATACATTTAAGTTTGCTGAAGCAAGTTCTACACGTGCTAATTCATTTAACGTGATAATAGAAGGCAATGCTTCCATTACAGGGCCCCGACCCCATGTCTCATTATTCGTTTTTTGCCATCGCCATACAATACCTGGGCTTGAATCTAACCATTCGTGATATAGAATAGAATTATCATACCAGACTGCATAGCAATATATCTTTGGTTCATTGGGAAAATAAGCTACGCCTTCATAAATATTTGCAACCTTCGCATCAGCATCACTCATCATCATAGCTAATAAATCAGGTGTGAGAATTATATTGGGCCATCGAGTATTAAGTTCAGCGATTCTTAAGTTTTGCCAAGTACGAAACCAAGATTCAATCTTTCCATTAACTGCCTCTGTAATTGCTAATTTATCACATGGAATACTAGTACATAGAAATGGTTCATCGTCAGTATAGAAATTAATAACTAATGCAGACGTACCAACGGAAAGATCATAGTAACATTCATTAATTACCGTATCGAAATTAGATTTATGAATGTAGCCAAATAACTGTCTCATATACTTATTCAAAATCAATTGCGCAGTATTTAATTCATCTATTCTCTCTTCTTCATCATCAACCATATCTCGGTCAATTTCTAGGAAACCCCATTGAGTTTGTGGGGGTGTCATTGTGTCGTGAATCTTAGACACAAATGTTTTAACCCCTTCTACGGCGGTCGTATCATAGACTCGGGTATTCTGCATGGTGCCCTGAAATTCTTTACCAGGCAGATAGAATCTATTTCTAAATGGGATTGCATAAAAGAATGAAGCTTGCATCGCAGGAATCCAAAGATCTGCCACATACTTTGCAGAGTTGTACCTTTTTCTCAGCACTTCTATTAAAGAATCACCAGTACCAGGTCTTCCAAGTCCTTGCGATGTATCCATTATGCAGTTCCTAATTTATTTGGTAATCCTGAAGATTCTCCTAAAGTTACACCACGTCCAGTACCTTGACTAAGAAAACCACCGGCTGGTCTATAGTTATTTCTTAATGCACGTATTTGTTTTTGTTGAATACGTTTTTTCTGAACTTTTTCCGCATCAATAATCTTTTGTTTCTCTGCATTTATTTCTATAATTTTAGCTGCTTCACCCACAGCTCCTTGAATAAGATCATCCAGCATAGTTTTTCCCATACTCTTTACTCCTTAAATCCATATATGAACATAAATGGTTTTTTCAGCGAATTCATCTGACTCTATTTTCCTATCAACATAAACGATACGCCAGGGAATTCTAATCTTTTTTCTTAGCTCTTTTATCTGCGAAACTATTGTTGCCATTGCTATTCTCAGCCATTGTAATTAGATCGGCTTTTAGATCATCAATTTCTTTTTGCATATCGACTGTTTGCTGTGTTTTCAAACCAAGACTTAGTGCTTCCATCAGCTGCTTAATTTCACTAGCAGTGAATTCACCATTATTAGCTTGTTTGATTAATTGAGAGTAATGATCTGTTGGTTTGCCTTGTGGGTCTAAATCTAATTTGATTTTACAAGTCTTACCAATGCCAAATCTTGACCATCCAACCATACGCCAATATTCAAATGAATATCCAGTTGTTCCAGGCATCATGATTTTATCTTTAAGTCTTCTACCTTCTTCTTCCCAATTCTCACGGGATAAAGCTTTACCTAATGCATAAGACAAAGCAAATATAGGATATCTTTTGACCCAATCATAAAATGTACTTTCACCAATTCCTACTTCTACACAAAAAGCACTTAATCTGCTTTTCTCGACATCTGCCATTATCTTTAATAGCAATTCGCAATGTATTTCTTCATCATATTTTGTGCCGCCAGCTTTCAATTTCTCGTATAAAGCTTTCGCATCAACTTTCATAAGGTTATCTATCCTGATAAAATTGATCTAATTGTAGTCTATTTCATGGGGAATAAAAAGACATGCTGAATTGTGGTCAGTTAACTGAGTTTATTATAAAGCGTGCTCTATATGATTTGCAGTTACTATCGGATGATGCAGTTGAGTTAATGGTATTCACTTGTGCTAATGAATCACTAGGTGGCACCTATCTACATCAAATTCAAGGCCCAGCTTTAGGTATCTATCAAATGGAACCGAAAACGTATAACGATCTCTGGCAGAATTATATTGCTAAAAAAGGTTCTCTTTATTTAAAGTTTATTCAGAACTTTGATGCTTCTTATATGCCTAATGAAGATCGTCTAGTCTATGATTTAAGATTTGCCACAGCTATGACTAGAGTCTTCTATGCTCGTATTCCTGAGCCATTACCCAAGTATACTGATACCGATGCTATATGGAAATACTATAAAACATACTACAATACCCTAGCTGGAAAGGCTGATTGGAATAATGCAATAGGTAATTACCATAGGTTTAAGAGTAATATCCCTTAGACTTTAACTTCGCCGAAATGATCATATATCGTTTTCATGCTCACTCGATTAAGGCATACTCGACACATGAGAAAGTCTACCTTCTCAGTTTTAGCATCGCTAAACCATGAGATCGGTATGTAATCATGAGGGCCTCGATTAGTCCCGCACACCTTAATCGCATCGATTCTTCTATCTAATTCTTGCTGTGTCATGATGACTCTTGTTTCAGACATGTCTTAATTCCCCATGTACTTTGCGCACGTACGTTAATCCTTCACCCGTCTTAGGATGTTTGGATATCCATAATAATTTAGGCTGCAATAAAGCCTTAAGCTTATTCATCTTCTTTACGAAATCAGTTTGTTTTTTTCGCATAATTTCACCTTAAATTTACGTTGAGAGAGTACCAGCGATCCTACGACGAGGAAAGGGCTGCTTTCTCCAAGAAGCCACTCGACAACTGGGCAGTCCACATCGCCGATGCCTTCAGGTACCTCGCCGTTAACTACCGAAGGCTCTACGATATCCAGCAATCCCCAAGAAGCTACGGCACGAATCTCTAATCGCACCAACAAGACATGATTGCACAGGTCGCACCAACGCTTTGGACGACGCTTTACGCCTTTTACCCTAGAACTGAAAACATAACTCACACAGTTGTGGGGTACCGGAATCCACAAATGACCCCATGCCCCCCTTTTAAGGGATCTCCGAAACGATGATTTTTTTGACCATTCTCAGACTTTTTTTTATAAAAAAGAAAGGAGCGGTTATCCAAAAAGAATATGGGAGCGGTTAATACCTAGTATCGTGTGTGGTGTTAATTATTATTGGCTGCGGTATTGACAATAGTATTGTGTGCGGTTATAGTTGTGCCTGAATTAACAGGAGATCGAGAGTATGCGGATAACGTTAGAGAGACAAGTTGAGTTAGAAGAATTAATTAAGAGTAAAGGAGAGTGGAAAGCATTCAAGGCTCGGATAGGATTTTTGCATAGGCTGTATCGAGCTGCGACGTTGAGTGAGGCGCAGTATTTATATGAGCATTCGCGCAGCACATTGGCATTTGCAGGAGAGCGCGCATGATCTCATTAAATGTAGGGTTGATAGATATAAGGCGTTATACGGAAGGTGAGCTTAAGTTGTTGGTGTTTAATGATGAAGCTTTGTATGCGTTACGTCATCGTGAGAATTTCCGAGAGATACTTGAGGTTGACTATGTGTTTAGTGAGGCGCAGTGGGATGAGCTATCGAGAGCCGTGGCAGGGGAGATGCAAGGATGAAATTAGTAACTGTTTATGAAAACTTTGCGTTAGCGAGCTTTTTGACTGCATGGCCAGAAGATACTAGCTATGAAGAAGTATTAATGATGATTGAGAATAATAGTCCTGATGTTGACATATGGGAACCATTCGAGAATCATGCACGGGAATTTGTGATTGAGCAAATTAGAAATATGAAAGAAGCTTTAGAGTTTAAATTTGTAGAGAAATAAGTGTGGGGCAATAGCGTCTCACTATACGCGTGTGAGGAGTTAACGAGAGTCGACTCGAAGCCGATTGGATAAGCCAGTCTATTGCCACCAAATTAGCGAGTAGCGATAAAATAGTCGGAAGGTAAATGATGAGTAACCAAGAAATAGATTTAGAAGATATGAAAATATTTGGAGAAACACTAAGTTCTATGGTTGATACAATTGATAGACAAAAATCCGTCATCTATTCATTTCGAGCTGTACTCGAGAGACATATGAAAAGACTTTCAGGATTTGATTTAACTACATTAAAAGATGATTTAAAGAAGTGCGGATGTAAAGATGAAAATGGATACTGGAAATTATAAAGGAAACCAATGAAAGTGATAATAGAGCTGAATGATACGGTTTCAATTGAATCTTACAATAATAAAGAAATTAAAATTATAATCAAGAATACAGAATATAGAGATGCAAGAACATCTAATATTTGTAATATAGACGACCTCAGGCTAGCCCTTAGAAAGTTGACTGCTAAATGAAAGAAACGACTCACACAATGTATTGCATAAGACCAAAAGAAGCAGAACGATGCAATGGAACATCCTGTATTTATGAACATATATGGATAGAAGAATCAAAGATAATTGACAATAAAGAGTTGACTGCTAAATGAATGTAAGCATGCCATTCGATAAATTCATGGAATTACTTCCTAAATTATTTTCTATTGTTGAACGAGTAGCTAAAGAAAGTTGTTGTTTATGTAAAGATGAATGTCTTGCATGTGATGCACAAGATTTAATTAAAGAGATGGAAAGGAAATAAAATGTTAATAAAAAAAACTATAGTTAGCTTATCATTATTTGTAGCGATGAATGTTTATGCCGATAATATTATTTTATCTGCAACAAGTAATAATGTTACATCAGGGTGTTATGTTAACCATAGATGTCCTATCAAGGGCTATCATCGTATACAAATTAAAAACAATACAAATAAACCACATGCTTATAAGTATAGTTATTTAATGTGCGTTACGCGGCTAGGTAACCGTACAGATTGCGATCACAAAACCGGTACAATTAATGTGCGTCCTAATACAGTTTGGCATAATAACTTTAATACCTATTCCGAACCTAGGTTTGATTTTGCAAATTCATACGGATTTATAGTCGAAACTGAGGTAATAGGTTATGAACCTAAAAAAATCATAAGTCCATATTCTATTAAAGTTACGCTTAAATGAAATTGTTTCGTAAAATCCTATGTAAGTTAAGATATCATGAAGAGGAATTAGTTGCTGTTACAGTGCAACCCGCTATTATTTCAAGATTTCCAAAATTAAATAATATAAAATTACCTCCTTATAAAACATATATGTGGGTGTGTAGGCATTGTAAAAAAGAAAGGATCATTTTTAAATGATTGAAAAACCATTATGCAAAGAATGTAACAAAGAGATATGGGGAATAAGTAAGATTTGGTTTACATTAGGTATAGAATTGCCAACGATTTTACATTCTAGTTGCTATGAGAGGTTAAAGGAAAATGCTGGGGAATCTATGTCCTGAGTGCAAGAAGTCTACGGCTGTAGGAATAGAGATTTTTTATGTTGGTGGAAAAGATCCTGCATTGTTGCATGATGACTGTTACCAACGATTAAAGGAAATTGAAAGCATGTATAAAGACTTATGTAAATGAGAAAAATAAATCATATCTTGCTAGAATTATTAAGCTGGGTATTGGCGTTAGGTATTGTTGTTAGTGTTGTGGGATTTATATTACTTTTAATCATTAATTTTTGGATGCATGCGAAATAAGGAAGGGAAAGGATGTTGTGGTTGACACGGACACCTCAAAAACGGATTCGTATAGGTGATACTATCGAAATAGTAGTAGGTAGGATTAGCGGGGATCAAGTGAAAATAGGCATTATCGCTCCAAAAGATGTTAAAGTTTTGAGATCCGAATTAAGAGAAAGAGATAAAGCTGAAGCTAAAAAAAAAGGAATTTCTCATAAACCATTAATCATTCAAAAGAAGCGTAGACGAATTATCTCAGAAGCAATAAGGATTATAGAAACTCATGAGTGAAAATACCGAACAATGGGAAAAAGTAAATGAAACTCCGTCTGCGACTACTGAACGATTAAAAGTATCTGGCGGATGGTTATATTATGTAGATATACATCCGAGAAGAAATACACATATTGTTTTCGTACCTGATAATTCATTAGAAGTCTTCGCACACCACATTAAAGATGCTTATAATCAAGGCTATCAAGCAGCAAAAAAAGAAATGCCAGATAAAGCTTATTTTATGGATTCATCTGATTCTAGGCAATTCACAACTACAGATCTTGCAGAAAGAGACATTGCTTTTGGTGAACACATTAAAAAAGCCAATGAAGCTGAAATAGCTAAAGAAGTGAAGGAAGCATTAGAAGCAATGTGTATACCAACTTTTCCACCTCAGCAATTGCCTTCTTGTATTCATGGCTTGGTAACTCATTGCTCGATTTGTGATATTAAGAAAAAAGACATCCTTTCAAACTCACTCGATGACAATTAAATATGAAAACTAAAGGTTCACTATTTTGGGGGTATTTAGACAACGAAGGTCAGATCGAAGTGAAGAAGTACGTGAATGACCGCCAGATTGCTAATTATGAACGTTTACCGTTTGTGACTGGTATTTTCGATCCTTTTTATGCCGCCGATATTTGGGAAGCTAGAAGGATGGTTGAGGCGCGGTATAAAGAAGAATTAAACTGAAATGGAAGAACTAACCTTGGGAATATATTATATGTCCGACATTAAAGATGAGATAGCGAATAGCCCTATTATAGAGGCCATAGATCACATTAGAGAGACGTACCAAGATCCGAGCCCAGAAGTGCTCCTGGCAGACCTAAAGTTCGCCACGAAGCTTGTATTGAAGCTTAAACAGGATCTAGAGGGAACGCACCCAAGTATTATTAATTTGATTAAGGTTTTGTTGTAATGAGAACTAAGATTGCGTGGGAAGAAGAATATTTAGATAACTATAGCTGGCGAGTGGCTGTAATAGGTGGATGGATTGTTTATACTCGAATTGAAAATCCAATAGGTGGCCATGCGTTAACTTCATGCTTCATAAGCGATAGAGACCATGAATGGATAATTAAAAAACCTTGCGATCAAATAAAACCATCAGTCGTGATGGAAGAATTTAAAAGCCCTACTGAGTAGGGCATTCAAAATTAATATTTGTAAGTACCATCTGGGTTTGGAGTTCCCATGTTGTGCGCTTTCTTGTTCTGCATATTAGCGAATTTGATTTCGTTTTCATGACCACCATTAGCAGGTTGTACGCCAGTTGCATTATGGTTGTAACCAGACATGTCATGATTACTCACAATACGGTCGATGATGATTTTAGCGCTAACTCTGCGTGGATCATTACCTAACTCACCACCAGCTCTACGGATTGAATTATCGCTATCATGCATACCAACGCCTGCATTATATGCTCGATTGTCCATGTGATTGCTTGGTAAATCTTTCATTTTCCGTATCCTCTCACTAGGTGACTGTGTTTTGCCATATCTTGATCTTTGTGATCTTCGTGGGCTACGCCAGATCTACAATTCATGACATTGGCATATTGAAGATGATCAAGCGCTTCTTCACGCGCGATGGATTTCTGCCTTTGCTGTTCTGGGCTCATAACTTTGATATCCTGACAATAATTTGGCCTCCCTTGATGATACACTTGCGTTGAACGAGGAGTCTAGCGATTTGATAATCGTCGTTATATAACCCCGCTCTTTGCATAGAATCTAGCAAAACCTTCAAACAACCGTCTAAATCCCTTTTTCGACCGTCAGGGGGGTAAACGTCTACCTCAACCGAGATCGTCGCGCTATCGAAAGATATGAGGCCTTCCTTGGCTTTTAAATGCTGCACTAGGAACCAAACTTCAAAATAATACCGTTTAGTCTCATTTGAATTGATCCTGGTCTGGTAAAGCTTTCCCGTTGTTGTACGCTGAATGCGTCCAATGGTTTTGTAGTGATTAACTGAGGGCGGATACGGCAATGTGAGTTCAATCATTTGGGTTTAATTCCTAACAAAGATTTTATTTCTTGAGGCATTCCAGTTCTTTTGTCATTTCCTTTTTCGATAGCTTTTCGTGCTTCATGTTCTTTGATGTGCTTAGACTCAGTTGCCATTTGATCCATGCTTTCTGCGAAAGCATGCTTTTTGGCATTTTCATAAGAGCTTTTTGTTTTATTTGTAAAAGCTGTTCTTTTTCTTTTGTTATCTTGTTTCTTTTGTAGTGCCTCAGAACCACTGGTGTGGTTAGCCACACGTGTGGTTTTTTGCGGAGTGGTTAAATCTACCACTACGTGTGTTTTTTGCGGAGTGGTTAAAACGTATGGTTCATCAAACTTAAACTCATCTCCGCATAGAACATGAACTATAACAATTCCTAATGTTCCATCTTCAAAACGCTCTCTTTTGTATGTGATTAAATTAGACCGATTAAGATAGGAAAAAATTGCCTGTAAAGTTCTATCACCTACGTGAAAATGAAGCTTTAAATGTTCTTTATTAATTTTCCAATCAGGTGGCAAGCTTGATAAATATACCCATATCGCTAAAGCATCTTTATGTTTTATATTTTGAATTACTTTAGTGAGTATTAATGTGTAAGGAAGATTTTCTTTCGTGACTTTCTGGAAGTCCAGTTTTTCTATACTCATTCACAAAATCCTTAAGCAAATAGTTGATACCGTCGCTGTATCCGCTATAATGCTTCCTGGACGGGAATAGCATTATAATTATTATAACGGATATTAATTCTACGGGGAGCTAGTAACTCCCCGTGGAGCGATCATACTCCCTCACTTTTACTCAAGCTACTGAATAATAGATCAATCTTATGCACAGATTCTGTGGATAACCCTGTGAGTAAAAGCTCACAATAGCGATGGTTAGTGGCTTACAGGCTGTGTACAAAAATCTACATATCACCTCTTGTTTTTTAGATTGAACAGGAACATATTCGAGCAATCCTTAATTAATTAATTAGTTTTACGGAGCTCTAAATGAAAGATCACGGTGATTGTAACTGCAACAAATGTTGCCCAGGCCCAATGGGTAATCAAGGCCCACAAGGCCCACAAGGTTTACAAGGCGTACCAGGAAACCCAGGTTTACAAGGTCAAGCTGGGCAAAATGGTGCGATTGGCCCACAAGGCGCAATCGGATTGCAAGGCCCACAAGGTATTGACGGCCCAG
>Ga0193698_1000021_pt1 | contig 28688 bp, 48 predicted proteins | sample L3c1metaG_FD_165512 | JGI IMG/M metagenome (GOLD analysis project Ga0193698, IMG submission 165512) | Soil microbial communities from a riparian zone of the East river system, Colorado, United States - L3c1 | ecosystem: Environmental > Terrestrial > Soil > Riparian zone | place: USA: East River... | reverse complement strand
CCTATTCGAAATCCTCTGCGAGTAGTCCGCGATCGGGAAAATCCGCCTGCCTTGTGCACACGGTGACGACAACCTCTTGACCATAAATCTACACTCGCGATTCCGAATCGCTCAGTGTGCGAGGTTCCCCGAACGGGCCGCACACAGACGGAGATACAGGGTTCAAATCCCAACGGCCTAGCGAGTGAGTAACACACTTAGTCAGGGAATGCACGAGGATACACAGCGGCTCGCTCGCTTGACTCCCGGTAAGACATTCCCTGATTCCTAAATTTCTCCAACTAGTGCGCTAGGGCATAGTGCTAGTTGTGCCGAAAGGCATATGGGCGGTACGCGGTTGGATAAGTCAGCTTAGCCACTGACCGCTACCTGTAAGGCGTAGGGAGATACCGATCGCTAAATCTCCTGAGGATATGGTTTCGACCTAAGTCCTCATCACGGGCACAAAGGATTAGCTACCCCTAGTCAATGGGTAGGAAGCTGGTTATCGGCAGTGACGCAGTCCCCTGAATACTGAGTTTTAGCTCAGGATATATGGATCGGCTATGAACTGATTCGACCCTGAATCCACATTGACATAAGTAGTGCGAGCCGTTCAATTCGGCCGGTGTCCACTTTTCGAGTGCATTCTGCGTGGGTCCGACCGAAACTAGGTTGGCTAAGGCGGTTTCGACCACGCAACAAACACCAGAATCGCAGAATGCACTCGAAATATTCTGTTCAGTTCTTCCTAAGAAAGGCACCACATGACCAGCGTTGTTGTTATCGGCCCGAACCTGCTTAAGCAGGATCACAGTTTCCACGTACACGCTGCGGGTTGCGCCGATATCAAGCGCTCGCCCGTCTATCGTTCCCGCGAATTCGATGGGGACAAAAACAGTCCTATGGATTTCAATTCGGAGACTGAGGTTATCGAGTTCGTCTACTCGGATTTCATCGACAACGATAATCCGGCTGACAACTTCTCCGGTGACTTCAATTTCTTCCCGTGCGTTCGATTCGCTGCCCCTGTTACTCCGGTTCCCGAGAAAGAGAAAGCCATGGAATTCGACACCCGTACCGTTACCTCACTCCGCAGGATCACGTTTGAGGTGTACAACAAAAAGCAGAGCGTGTGGTTTGAGGCTGAGTTGAAGGTTCCGTACGCCGATCTTGAGCAGACTCTTTCAGAGCTGCGCGCCATGCCGAACACCCGTAACATTCAGTACTAAGGAGTTGGTTTTCGGATGACCCACGCTATTACCGCCGATGAGGCGATCACTGCCGGAATCAAGTTCACGCTTGAGAATGGGGGAAGCACTCAGTCCATTACCGGAATGCCGATTCCTACAGACGGTTACCTTGTCTCGCTGGGTATGGGCAACGGTATGTCATTCGATGCCGATCTCCTGACCACCGATCAGGGATGGCGCATGGCATTCGATTTCGTCGCTACTCATTTCCGTCACCTGAGCAAGCCAGGATGGTTCCTCGGTTTTTGGATCGACACCGAAACCAACCTGGTCTGGCTCGACGTGACGGAATGGATGCCCAATCGGGATGCGGCATTCCGTGCGGCGAGCGACCGTGACGAAATCGCGATCTGGGACATCGACAAGGCAGAAGAGATTCGCGTTTCCTGATTAACCTTTCCCGGTGTTCTGATTGCAGGCACCGGGAATTGAGCGGATATCGGCTAATGGTAGGCCACCTGATTCTCAATCAGACAATGAGGGTTCGATTCCCTCTATCCGTACTCCCTAGAAAAGGAATGCACCATGGATACCACGACCGTAAAGATGCAGATCATGAAAGCTGCTGTGAAGTACGCACAGACGCAACTTCACGCCGGTTACCTAAGCGGTAACCCTAAGGGTGTGTCGGACAGTGTGCATCGTGAGTCGATTTCCGATGCCAATGCCGCATTCAAGGAACTGCACACCGCTATCAATGAAATCGACGCTCTGTAAAGGAGTACAGTAATGGCATACCTTCAGATGGTTACCAATGATGATGGTGAGCCTCTCGGCACCGAGACGCTTTACGATGACGAATTCGATCCGGATTATTTCTACGATTCGGATTTCGGTGAGCAGGATTACGACGATTTCGATGATTCCGAATAGGCAACCAATCCGGATAGAGACAACAGGAGGTAAGCCACTCATGATGGACTTCAATTCTCTGAACGTGGTTCCGGACAATGACCCTGACATCGATGTGCCACTCGGCGATTGGTCGGGTAGCGAGGATTACCCACACGAGGCGGATCGACTGACGCTAGGTGATTTTGCCGATGCCGTTGGGATGACATCCGAGGACATCGACGCGCTGATGATCGAACTCGGCTGAAACGGCCTGTAACAAGATCGAAAACTCCTACCCTTACTCACCCCTACACACGGTAGTAAAATCGCTCTACAGGCCCTCACAGGCCGGTATTTGACCCTCGTTCTTACGGAAGGTAACCCCCATGTCGAGCATCGACGTTCTGGCAGTCACCCAAACCGGACCGATCTCTACTAAGTCCGGACTCAAGCAATTGATCTTGACCAGCCCGGAACTGGTCAAGTTCGTACCGGTGCCGGTGCTCAGCGATCCGGCTCACGAATCGGTGCGAGGATCGGCCTACACAATTCCGGCCGGTGCCATCGTGACCGTGCATTCTCCGACCGGTCGCAAGTGGTCAGCAAAAGTCACCCGTACGGAAAGCCACGAGTTCTCCGTCAAGTAAGGAGTAACCATGTACGTAGACCCCAATTTCAAAACCAAGAAAGCCCTTAAGGAAGCCGTCGACAAGGGTGAAGAGGTAATCGTATTCGCCCCCGGTTTGGGTCAGCCGAATCCCAACGGCATCAACACGATCGAAGGCCCGCACTATCCGGCACCGCATTCGTGGTATGCACGAGTCGAGACGGTTGACGGAAAGGTTACTAAGGTTCTGAAGTAAAGATCAGTGCTAGGGGAATGCGGGACGGCCAAACAGTGACCTATTCCCCTAGCACGCACTACCGATTAAAACTTTCCTCTATGAAGGAGTAACCATGCTCATTCCTCAGCTTTACGTGTCCACTGTTGACGACAAGAACACCGGTCACCAGTTCCGTATGCCGGTAACCGATACCGTTCCCGATGGACATGAGATCACGGCCGTTCGTCCGGCCGGACAGTTCCGACTGTCCAGTCTGCTCAGTGCTGACAGTCTGGCTACTCTCAAGACTGTCGGTCGCAAGAACAGGTAATACAATGGGAGGAGTTTTGTCGAAGGACATTACTTAAACAGGGAACGGTTTCCCTATCCTCCCGCTAGCCGCATTAGCTCAATGGCAGAGCGACTGATTGTCGATCAGTTAACAGGGGTTCGATTCCCCTATGTGGCGCGTAGGCACAGCAGCATTAAGTTGGCGACAGTGCTACCCCTTACCAATAGCAGCATTAAGTTGGCGACAATTGGTAAGGGTTATGACGGGCATTGCGTACCGGCACAACGGTATAGCGTGCTGGGCCTAATAGCATTACGGTTTAATGCGCCGGTTGTGTACCGGAGATCAGGGGTTCGAATCCCTTTTGGCTCGCTACCGGTTCCATTACATACGGGCCGGGATTAATAAGAAATGGGAGTGCCAATAGGTCAGTAATGTAGAAAGCAAACGGTGGAGGCGCCAATGAGAAACCACCCTTGCTTGTAATTCTTCGATTGCTGCGTGGGCCGTGACGGTGGCACAAAGTCAGGTAGCGGGTGATCCTGACACTAATACCAATCCAACAAACAGAAGGGAGCGGACAGTGTTTGCCGCTTACAAGAGGAATGTTGCTAAGCGCAAAGCTGCCCGCGCCGAGGCTACTAAGAAGTTCCACGCACGAATTGCAGAGATCAATAAGAATCGCGATATCGAGTTGGCTCTAATCGATATTGAGAGGCAGGCCAACAGGGAACATTTCATAGAGAAGATCACCCAGAATAACGAAATGCTTAAGGCTGCTTGGAGGCAGTAAGTGACAACTGTCAGAGTGGAAATGGAAACGCTTTATTGCGAGCCAGGTGACCACAAATGGCGTCGCCCAAAGACACGCGGTCGTAAACCCATTAGTTGTGGTGACCACAAACCTGTCGCAGTAGTGCAGGCGAATCCCGCAGGGCAGAAAGTCGAGACTCTCCACTGTGTCACTGGTAATCACAATTGGGAACGTGTCTCTGTACGCGGACGTAAGCCGACCGATTGCCCAGAGCATAAGCCTACTCAGGCTGTAACTACTCCACGCATTACGGCTCCACGACCTGCAAATCAGCCTGTCGGGAGCACGACCCTGTACTGTGAGAATGGAAAGCACGATTGGGAGCGTGAGCCTACTCGCGGACGCAAACCGGTCCACTGTCCTGAGCACAGTGGACCTAGAGCGGTTCCGGTTCGTGTGATCTCTGACAGTTTCCCTATCGCCGATATCTCAGACGATGACCTTCCCATTGTGGAGGTTGAGGGAGAATATGAATCAGAGACTACCGAGGATGAGCAGCGCGAGTTATTGACCGCAGCTTTTAATCCGGTCAATCCTGCCCCTAAGAAAAGGGGTCGTCCTAAGCTTTATCAGAATGAGGATGAGCAGAAAGAGGCTGAGCTAGCAAGGTCTCGTGCGAAGGTCGATCAGCTAGAGGCTAACCTCAAAGCACACGGTACTCACATTTCTCAGCAGGCACCCTATTCGCTGTACAAGTTGGTTAAGGGAATTGCCAACACACCGGGTGCCGAGTACCAATTCGTCCGACTGTTCTCTCCTCTTGCCAAAGCACAGTTCGTCAATCAGTTCCCCGATCGATTCAATGCCGGTATCTATTACTTCGAGAAAGACAAAGAGCGAATCGACGATAAGTCATGAGTAAGGTTTATGTACTGACTGCTAACTACCGGAACACGGATTCACCCATCGTGTTCCCGGAAGTATTCGATTCGGCAGAAGGCGGAAAGGAATACGCCAAAGAGAATTGGGGAGTGAGTCTAGTCAAGTTGTCTCCCTCTCTGTGGCAGGCATCGGGTGATGGGTTCACAATCCGATTGCACAAACGAACCGTATTCAAAAGGTAAGGAACCGGGAATGGAATGACTAGCTGTCGAAAGCGTGTCCCGAAATACCGGGGTCATTCCATTCCCTTAATAGCCTATGGTGTAACGGCAACACTAGGGATTCTGAATCCCTCATTCCTAGTTCGAATCTAGGTAGGCTAGCGTAGAAAGGAGTAAGCCGAATGGCTAAGCTTGTATTAACAGAATATGTGAGTGGCGGAGAAATCAACCGTGACACGTTTTTTGGAACGGATGTCACTGGTGTAATCGATACGTGGGCAATATGGAATGACAATGAGAAATTCGATTTCCGTATGCCCACTGCTGGCACCCGTGATTTTCTCGTGGCTCACCTGCACAATGACGGAGATTCCTTCTATCTAGGCACCGTGACAAAGAGTCACATGCATCCCACATTTGCTTTCCGTTTCATGCTGACGGATGTCGGGAGCAAGCAGGAGTAGTGTTGTAAGAGTAGCCCGATTGAACCACCGATAATCGCTAGGCTCGCACAGCGGAAAGTGCACCGGGTGAAATCATCGATAAGGATGACAGTAGCGTTCCGGTAAGGTGGGAGGGTTAAGGAGACCAGGCTCCGTAATGCGCTGGATTTAATGGGTAGACCAGAATTCCTCTGTGTGGTTAGGGTCTTCGGATTAGTACGCACGCTAAGAGGGATTCTGCAAGGGGGTTTAACTCAGTGGTAGAGTGCTGCTTTTGCAAGGCAGAAGTCAGGGGTTCGAATCCCCTATCCTCCACAATGGGTAGCTGGGTTTGCAGATAAGGTCCGGCTCAGCTATTCCAGAACGTACCAAAGGACGGGACACAGAGAAAAGTGATTGTGGCTTCCTCTGAATCGAGTGACTATCACTAGGGACAAACTCACTTTGGTCTGCCCTGAATGGTGCACCATTCAGAGTCACAGCTTATTGAGAAGCGACCCACTTTGAACACATCGATGACGAAACCCAGCGCTAATGTCTGTGTCCCTAATGTTGATCCTATGGCCGAACGGCTAGGCAATGGATTGCAAATCCATGAATTCCGGTTCGAATCCGGATGGGGTCTCTGGGACCGTGGTTCGGCTGGTTACCGAATAAAGGAGAACAAACCTAATCCTGAAAGGGTCAGGCACTTAAATGCCGCCCGCCACGACTACCCATTATTTTTAAGTACCCCGGTGCCGGGTAAGTGACCTCTCGAAGTGAAGTCACGCAGTAGTTCCGACATCGGGCCGGGTGAGAACAAAAAGGGAAACGCGTTCCTAACAAAGTCTCACCACAAGCGGATATAGCTCAGTGGATTAGAGTGCCTCGCTACGAACGAGGAAGCCGGGGGTTCGAATCCCTCTATCCGTACGTACAACGAAAAGGAGAATACATGATGGTTAGTGCAACATCCCGTAAGGGAAACGGTGCCAGTGGTGGCGGGCTAAAAGCCAGGGTCAAGGATTGGGAAAACCTAAAAGGTGGAAGCCTGTCCGGACCTAACACGTATTACATTTCTGGCAGTGGTGAGACCTACCATAAGCCAGGTTCACAGAATCCGCGAAAGGGCGGTACAGGAAAGGCGTAAACATGCTAGCCCTAATCCTTCTTTCGTCATTCGGTTTTGCTATCGTCTTACTAGGCGTAGCGATCAATGCAATGTCAATAAAGGATAAGTACCGACGCACAGGTACCATAATCGCAGTAGTCGGAGTAATAATACTTTGGGTTGTTACTCTCGTAACCACAATCTAGAAAGGGAAGTCAATTGAGTGCAGCAGAGATTCGCGGACAGGTAAATGCAGCCAATGAGTTGGTTGTTGAGGCTCAGCATTTTTTGAACCAGGCGCAAGCAAAGCTAGAGGAAGCAAAGCACGCGTATGAAATGGTGCAGACCGATAAGCTGAATACTGCTGTCGGTGCGGCGGTTCAGAGTGCACAGAGTGTGGAGGAAGCAACTCGTATTTCGCATGGCATCGTTGCATCGGCTGACGCATACACATCGAGGATTTAATGGTAGGTCGGCACCGGGGTAGTGATGCTAATGAAGTTCGCCGTGAGATCACTGAATTGGTTGAAACACTGAGTGATATAACTACTCAACTGGAATTCGTTAAGCAGCAAATCAGAACTACAGGTTCTCGTGTTCTGCTTTTGGATTCAGGTGACCATGACGTACAGATCACGGGAGGCGAATTGATTAATATTCTTCCCACGAATGTGGATCAATTGAGTGGTCGAATCAAGCTGTCCGCTCTTACCCTAACGGATTACTCGCAGAGGCTTTAGAAAGAGAGCACCATGGCTAATCGCCCGGAACATCAGCGGAGTTTCGAGAGTCCGAATACTTCACATCGCGGAGTTAGTCGAATCGTTCGGCTACAGAAGAGACTTGAAGCTGAACACCGTAATGCGACTTCCGTTCCCGATCGACGTCGACAGTTCTGGCGTGATCGTGGATTCACCAATCAGTCGCACGCAGCACGAGCAGTGCTAGATACCGTGTCCGATTGCAATGACAGGGCAGCGGCTCTAAAGCAGCGTTCCGAGGACTGGCCGCTAGTGCCGGAAGAGATCTTTCTGGTCTGAGAGCCTCTCTAACAAGATCAAAAACGGCTACCCTCACATGGGTATACGTACGGTAGTTTTATCGCGTCACGGGACGTCTGACAGGCTCCCGTGACCCCCTAATCTCACAGCCCGTAACCCAGGTTTAAGATCCAAAACACAGTTCACGCAATATCGTAATAAATCCGACATCAAGGGAGTCGATCATGGCACAGCGTCGCGCAGCTACCGAGAAAGCCAAAGCCACTCGTGCCCGTAGCTGGAACAAGAATCAGGCTGACAAGAAACTCCGTATCGCTGCGCAGGAGGCTCGCCACGCTCACAATGTTAAGGTCGGCAGTACCGGAAAGCAGCGTGCGAATCGAGCAGTAAAGCAAACTAGGGCACTTAATCAACTGTAGTTCCAAAGAATGGGGCGTATGCGTTGGTCGTCGTTAAGGCTGGCCCCATTCTTTTAACCCCCTTTAGCTCAGAGGATAGAGCACGGGCCTTCTAATCCCGGTGTCATTGGTTCGAATCCAATAGGGGGGACGTAATTACTACAACGGAGGTATTCAAATGCATTGGTTGCAAATGGCATACGATGCTCTAGTAACTCTCCAGATCATTTGGCAGTCGTATGTGGACCACAATTCATTTCGCTGATACCATTCGATGTTATTGGTGTAATGCCCGTAAAGACAGATGGAATGCGCTATGTGAGGCATGTCATCGATATCCGCCAGAGAGACCTGAGAAATGATTATCCTGGGAATCATCGCAGCGTATATCCTAATAGGAATAACTACCGGACGCGTGATTTTTGTCAAACGACTGGGTACATCACCTAGGCAACGTGATGTATACGCCGAAGCCAGTACCAATAGGTATTCATCACATTATGGTGAGCATAAATGGGTGCCAAGTTATGAATATGACTCCGCATGGTGGTGGGCGTTTTTGGCCCTGCCTTTCTGGTGGATCACTATTCCTTTGCACATAATTGATGCACCCACGCCGTACGAGAAAGCCGAAATCAGGAAAAAGGAACTTCATAGTCAAGCCGAGGAAATCAAAAAGCTTGAAAAGATGATTAAGGAATACTTGTGACACAAACCGAACTACAGACGCGTCAGACTACGATTGCAGGTGGCGTCCGGGAATTGGATACTGTTTTCTACATGAGCAGCATTGAAGTAGACGGTATTACGTCAAGGGCTTCCAGCGACCTGCACTCCAAATACTTTTTCACAGTCAAGAGTGAGGAAGATGAATTCGGTAATCCTTTGGATACCGGAGCAAAGCAACGATGGGTACCTGACTGGAACGTCAGCGAATCCCATTGGCTTAAGTGCGGAGTCATTGTTCCCGAGTTTGCCTACTGCACGATATGCGGAAAGCGAGACATGCCAGAATGAGCGGCGCAGCGGATCTAACTAAAGCACAGCTATTGGCTGCAATTGCCAAACTGTCAGACGCGGCTATGCAAGTGGTCGGCACTAAGGGTGACGTGACTGAGGTCGGAATTACCACCAATACCGCAACAACCGAGACAACGGATTCGATTCACAAGCAACTCAATTCAATCGGCCTGCTGAAAGAGGGAATCAATCTAGCTGAGATTGGCCTGATTGGATCGGCAAACGACAATGCAACCGGCGTATTGATCTGGTTGAATGAAGCTGAGCACACATTGACGGATGATGCACAGCGACTGAATATCCTTAAGGGCCAGCTAGAGGAATTGAGTCGACAAATTTCATCGATCACTACCAATCACGATGAGACTGTCATGCGAATTCGCGGAGCAATTGACAACCTAAGAGCACACGTCAATTCGGTGCTGTAATGCCAGTCCTAAACCCGAATAACGACGGGCCTAAGCCGAAAGACTGGCGCTACGCATACGATGCCTTTACGAGATTCCGAACTGCGGTAAACACCGTATCGCGGAAACTACAAAGGCCAATCTCAACAGCAGGGTGGGAAATTATTATTCCCGGAAAGTTTAGGGGGTATGCCGATCCTCGCTGGCAAATGACATTTGTTAATATCACTGGTCAGAAAGATACTGTCTATATCGGTAGTAACGGTAAGACAGCGGAATACACTATCAAACAGATTCACAATCAATACATTTCCACGCTGGTAGCAAGTACCCGCCCGAAACAGCCAAGTACTACTACCGTTAAGCCTAAGTCAGATCCACGACACAACCCCAACACTGCAAGGCAAATGAAAGATAAATGGGATGTGCTTAGAGGACAGACACACGATCAGCGCGTCACGTATTTGGCAACTCACCCCGATGTAATGAGATTCCTGAAAAGTAAGGCAGGTTTTCTCAGTATTAGTATGCGTCAATACTTCGAACATCCAATGTCGGTTGTCTGGCCTACTCCACCTGTGTCACAGCAAGAAGTCAACGCAAGAATGGCGATCCTAGAACAAGCTGCGGACCAAAAAGAGCGTGCACATAGGCCGGTAGAAGAAAAAGTCGCTGACACTGGTCCTGGTTGGAATCAATAATGAGCGCAGAAGAACAGCAGCGAGTCGTTCGTGAATTAATCGTCATTGCATCCGAAGCAAATACACAAGCTGAATTAGTACAGAGTGATACCGAACAGGCTCTGAATTTCATCAGGCAAGCAGCGTCTAAGTTGAACATGGCCAGAGACCACGCTAAATGGCACATAGACAGACTAGACGAAATGATCGGTAAACTCCGGCCAATTCTCGAAGGCACTAATAGCCTAGACGCATTGCGCACCCTTTCCACATTGGAATTGGCACGTGAGAAAATGTATAGCTTCTGGGCAATGATTAAATATCAGCAGGAGTCGTTGGATTCCCGACACGAAGTAGTTCGATTGGGAGTCATTAACGAGCACTATCAGGAATCCAAGGTCGCTTTCCGCGACGCAATGCAACTACTTTTGGAATACAGTAAGGCGCTGTAATTCCGTATCACCCAAATCCCTAGGAAGGGGAACGCACTAAATGGTATCTCGATCTAACCCTAGTGTTGGTGGTTTTGCATTTGATGAAGAATCTCTGAACAATCTTCGTCAGACCCTAGGCAAGGTAATCCGTCCGGCGACTGAGCAGGATCGGCTACAGGCTGAGGCAATGGCAGCACTGGGCAGAATCGGTGCGGCGTCAGTAAAGGACGATTCAATTCAGTTCGTGGATAACAAGATTGTCCTGCCGCGACAGTTTGAGGGAAACCTTCCGGCCGCTGCTGAATTCATCATGGAGATTCACACTTCCGAGGAAGAGGAATTCGAATTCGGTCGCACATTCAAGTTCCGTCCGTGGGATGGAGCAGCCGCATTCCAGCGTGCACTGTATTTCGTATTCGGTACAACTGGTCTAGGTAAGGCTACTCAGACTATGTTCGGAAAGCGTCCGCCATCGCTGGTATCGATTAACGTGGATACTGACGAGACCTTGCAGGTTCCGTGGGGTCGAGTTTCTATGCCTCCACTAAACGCAGTGTTCGAACTGGACAGTGCATATGACGAAGAGTATGGAATGCTATTCCGTCTCAATGTCACGGCTCCGAAGAAAATGCGTGCTCGACTCGAAGGATTCTTCGATGTTGTTCAGCGTGAGCTAAGTGAGCGCTCTATCTACAAGGGTAAGGCATTCAATGGTGCCGGTACTCCGGAATTCCTTGAAATCAACAACATCGATGAGTCGAAGGTTGTTTACTCTGATGAGGTTCTTACTCAGCTCAATTCCAATGTGTGGTCGCTGATTGAGCACACGGATAAGATGGTGGAATTGGGTGTGCCTCTGAAGCGTGCAGTTCTTTTGGAGGGTCCATACGGAACCGGTAAGACTCTCGCAGGTGCATTGACCGCTCAGCGTGCAATTGCAAATGGCTGGACATTCATTCTGGCTCGCCCCGGTGTCGATGATCTATTCGAGGTTCTCAATACCGCAAAGCTATATGCCCCTGCGGTTGTGCAGTATGAGGACATCGATGTGCTCGGTAAGGGTGGATCTGATCAGGAGATTTCTCGCCTGCTCGATGTCCTAGATGGAATTAGCAATAAGACCAGTGGAGTTGTCGCGCTGTTCACGACCAACCACGTCGAATTGCTTCAGAAGGGCGTAATGCGTCCTGGCCGTATCGACTCGATTATCCACATTGGAAAGCTGGACCTGCACGGAGTAACTAAGCTGATTAAGTCTGTAGTCAAGCCTGATATTCTGGGTGTTGTGGACTATGACGCGGTTTACTCGCAGGTGCAGGACTTCCTACCGGCATTCGTTAAGGAAGCCGTGGATCGTGCAATGCGCTATGCGGTATCGCGTACCGGAAGCACTGACTTTGTCATTGAGACTGATGACCTGGTCAATGCTGCAATCGGTCTCCAGCGTCAGCTTGAATTGATGAATGACGCGAATGAGGGATCGACCGATACCACTACCATTGACGGTATTCTGAAGACTGCAATCTCTCAGGGTGCTGAAATGGCTGTACGTAAGGCACATCAGGGCGCAATCATCACGGACGCCGATGGTGACTTTGATGGTAAGATCCGGCTGAGAAACTAACTCTCCATGCATTAGGTTGGGGCATCAGAAATTGGTGCCTTTTTCCTAGTCTATCGAGAGGAAGGCTAATGGACAGAGTAGTCACGGTTCGTGGCGACATTTTCGTCGGGATCTTGAAACGAGAATATGCAGCCCTGTTAGCTCAGGCAAAACGCAGGCTTCAGATGCATGAAAGAGAAATTGAACTCTACCAATATACACCCAAGCAATTGGGATATAAGGAAGAGAGCATTCGACTAGTCCGAGCCGATGTTGAAGAATACACAAAGGCTTTAGAAAGAATGGGAGGAGTTGAGAATGAGGATTTCCTCACTGTCGTTCAGACAGAATCTCCTAAGACAACCGGCGGGAAACTCCGGGAAATACTTTGCCACATTGGCATCTAGGAATTCGGAATAGATGCCGGTCATTGTGCTCGATGTTCCTGTTCGAGCGTGGAATGAAACAGTGGTCCAATCCGTGTTACATGGGTTAGACCTCTGTCCCGATTATCATCGGGAAACAGGAAATACGCTGGTAGAAATAACCGGTACATGGGATAAACTTAATACCACACTCACCCGAATAAAACGTAAGCAGCCATTAGTGCAATTGCTCGGTGTGATGGAGAGCAAAGAAAACGATCAATGTAGATAGGGTGGGCTGAATGGGAAGCGGACATAATGAATCCGTATCTGTAAGTCGGAGCGCGAGAGGAAAAGCATCTAATCGCACACCCGTACATTTTTGGCTGTCAGTTCCTTACTACGTATACGATCTGATGTGTGGTAACAAGGTTCATATTCACACATTCCAATCGCGTACACCATTACTGGCAGCCGAGGAGCACGATGATTTCTGTATTGTCTGGTGTGAGCGTTGCCAGAATTACACAAAGATAGAGGGTAGGGAACCTGAGCCAATTAACCGGCTAATTACCACAGAAGATCTCGTGATGTTCGAACAGGATAAAGGCATCCTCCGCGAGCGAATTGCTATGGCAATTCAGGACGAAGGATATCTGGAAAATGACGGACAGATCATGGAAATGGCAGTTATGTATGGCGTCCCTATTTCTGAAGTCAAGAAAATCAATGCCGGATTGCGAGCACCCGATGGACTTTCCGGCCAGCCTGATTTGTGTAAGGCTGGATTGCACGAAATGACTATGGAGAATATCCTGATTAAGTCTGGCCGTAGGACATGCAAGGCTTGCTATCGGGAAAAGGACAGAATTGCTGCGGCCAATCGCAGAGCACGTGTCGGGAGCACCCCCCTGTCATAATGAAGGAGTACCAGTTGAGCCAGCGAGCAAGTCTCCCGGTTAGGAAAAGGGGAGCTAATTTTGTACCGGTGCAGGTAAACGATGAGTTGATCCACTCAATGGCTGGTCTCGACAGTGGACAGTCTAGAGCCAAGTGGAGATACCGATATCTACGCACCACAAGGCAGCCAACAATTGACCGGCCGGATTCAGGTCGTATCTTCGTGGAGAATGTACTCACGGGAAAGCGCAATGAATTCTATGGGATTTTGTTTGGTGTGACTTTTCGGGAGTCGTAATGGCTGCGGTTGTTTTCTTTGTGGTGTTAATGGTAATGGCATTGGGAGCAGTATACTTATTGGATACCAAGTTATTTCCAAATAAGAATAAAAGAACTACTCCGCTACCCATAAACACTGCTCCAATGATGATTCCCGATAACAAAGCTATCGAGTCACCTGATTTTCCTGCTCTGCTTACGGATACTGTTTGGTCTAAGCTTGAAAAGGATTGGCTGAAAGAGAATCCGAGCAAAGAGGACACATTAAGATTGGAAATTGCGCGACTAAAAGATCTGGTTGCATCCAAATCCAAACTAATTGCGCACACCAACGAAATGTTACAACGGGTCGACAAAGAACTTGCAGCCAAAAGGAAACAAGTAGAATGGTTCGAGAATTACGTCAATAGTGATAGTGGTAGCCCAATGATGATGCCTAATCAGATTAAATCTGAGACAGAACTCAGAGAACTACTTGACGTATGGGCTGTGTCAGCGGCTTCACGAACTAGAACCTCTAAACACATGATTGTGATTCCTCAGCGCACTATTGCAGTGCCAAGGAATATCCAATGGCAGGAACTTCCTAAAGCAATGGATGAGCTTCCTGTCAGTGATTACTCATACGGTGGAATTGTAACGCAATCACCTAAGAGTATTTACGATGACAAACCAAGCTATTTTAAGGCTCATACCACTCTCGGAAAAGGACAGACCTGGTAATGATGATGATGATCCTGCTTGGATTAGCAGCATGGATTGCAACTTGCATTATCGTGGAAGCTGAGGTTTTCCGTGATGTGCGTGAGGCAATCACTAAGCTTTACAAGCGCCACCCTAATTGGTGGACATTCAAACTGAAGTACTTTGTGGAATGTCACATGTGCACGGGAATTTGGGTCGCAGCAATCATCGCATTGTTCGTGCCCCCGATCGTCTCAAGCGGCATCGTGGGATGGGGTCTGACCGCCCTAGCAATTAAGGGTATAGCCCATCTTTTCCTAGTGGTCCACAAGCTAGGGGAAGCTAAAACCGATTGGCTGAAGAATGACACTATTCTCAATGCCTTTGGACCTGAGGATGACGAAGATGATTTCCCACACGAGGCAATCCGTAATCGTTGGGATTGTCTGAAAGCCAATAACAAAAACGAAGATACAGAAGAGTCGGCGGCATGGGAATGCCTGAAGAAACCAGTAGAGTAAGTAAGTGCCGACACTGCGGACTTACTATAAGGCAATTCAAAGTAATCAGTCTTAAGGGTCGCGGCGAATTGCGTTGGTTCAATCTCCTAAAAGGAACATGGAATGAGGCTTGTCCCGCAAGCTTCTTAATGCGAAGGACACACCGACCAAAATGAATACTACTGCTGAAATTGACCGGTTGAATGAGTATGAAAGAACTAAGCTGGGTGCAATTCTTCAGGAAGCTGCCTATGACATTGTTCAATTCGGCTGGAAAGCTGGTGGAGCTGACGATGATCAAGAAGACGCATTCGGTAGTTTCCCTCGCTGTGTATGGCGTGCAGCCGTACTCAGGCTAGAGCAAACGTATCCGATCTTTGAAAGCAAATGGCGGACATACAGTTATGCTCTAAACGACGCAATCACATTGGCTACCGATTCTGAAAATCTAGGCGAAGTATTCCATAAGAACGATGGAATCGAGTCTAATGAGGAGGGTCAAGGATGGGCATACGGAACCCTAATTACGGCGTCCCATATCATGAATCCTGCTCTTGCAGATTCGGAATCAAAGACGCCGGATACCGACTCGACAAAAACGGATACTGGGTCCACGCCAAATGTGGCAATCCGAGTTCTAAGGTACTTGAAAAGATTCACTTGGGTGAGATAGAACCCCAATTAAAGTAATAAGGATGGGAGACTCACGTCCCCATTCTCTAGGTCCTATAGCTCAGTTGGTTAGAGCATTGCCCTGTCACGGCAAAGGTCGCCGGTTCGAGTCCGGTTGGGATCGCGTAGGTAATTACCCATCAATTCTCAAAAGGAGAATAACGCAATGCATTCACTATGGAAAAACAGCAAGTCCGTAGCAGACAAGCCGCTGGATCAAGTACATTCCCCGTCTGAATTGGCCGCAAAGATGGACCAGGAAATTGGTAAGCATCGCACTGATGACGATCTATTCAGCGATCTAGAAGTAATCAGTGTCGGTACTAATCATCGTGGCGATGCAATTGCAGAACTAAACGATCTACTTGGAATCCTCAATGGATTCAGCAATGCTTTGCTTGGAACTCCGAAATCAAAGGATTACAAGCATAGTCGTATTCGGGTGCAGCTTTCGCGTCCACTCACAGTAGCAGAAGCGGAGAAATTGACTAGTGACCATCACACAATTAGTGGTCGCCTGAATGTTTCTCGCCGCGAGGATGACGGATTCCTATTCAAGCTACGCGTAAGTCCTAACAGGACTCATGTTTGGGTGGATGCGGATCTGCCGTCGCGTGACCTTTATGAGGTTGTCGCTTCTGCATTGGACAGTCATTTCGTCAACGTTTACCCGACTGCTGTCCGCACATTCACCGAATACCACGCCTAAGTAATTGGCGTTATATACCTGACCATTTTGGGTGAGAATGGTTAGCCTGCGTAAGGTTTGGCTGTGCCTCCAACCTATCTTGTTAAGATAGAGATGGTTATAAACAGTGGGAATAGGAATCGGCCAGGCAATTCCGTGATTCCCGCAAAGGCGCATAACTCAGTGGGAGAGTAGCTCGTTTACACCGAGAATGTCGGGGGTTCGAATCCCTCTGTGCCTACGTAAAGGAGGAAACAAAGTGGACGCCGAGTATATGAGGCTTCAGGTATCTACAATTGAAGAGCGATTACGCACAGCAGATATCTATTTGATGGGCGCGGAAAACGAACTAGCGCAAGCGGTATCTGACATCATGCTTATTGCAATCGGTACCACAGCACCAGAATTGGAAAGCGCATTACGAATTGGGCCGCTGATCACCAGCGATACCACTGCGGCACGCCATACACTATCCGATATGCGTCAGCGCATCGCAGATTACAAAGGAAAACTTTAAATGAGTGCAAACGAATTGAGAGCAAAAGTACAAGGAATCTCGACGGATCTGTTGGTCGGTAAATCAAGCGTGATCAGTGCATTGTTCATTGTAGATAAATCTTTGACTGCGCTTCGATCTATCGATAGCAATGCACCCGACGTCGCAATTGCTCTACAAGGGTTAATGAAAGTCCAGCATGATTTAAAGATAAGTATTGCTGATATGGATCGCACTCAGCAGGACGTGGACAACTATCGTTGGAGCCTATAAGTGTCTGCGGCTGATGATAAGCAAATAGTCATAGGAGTTATTGATTGTCTAGCTGACCTGGTTAACGGAATGAGAGTAGCCAGTGAACAGATTAGAGAAGTGCAAGCTGACGTGATGATCCTTGGATTATCAGAGGCTAATCACGATGTAGCTAGTGCAGTGACCATGACAGAGCAGACTAAAATGATGATCGATAAATCAATTCACCATTCATTTATTCTTCGTCAGATCATAACCAGATATAGAGACGCTCTGTGAGAGCATCAAAGTAATCGGGGAATGACGCGAGAACGCAATGTGCTATTACCGTGGCCCCGCAAGGAATGGTGCGTATTACAGAGGGAAACCTGAAGTGATTGGAGCTGCATACACTTCAGCGCGAATAGGTACAGGGTATAGCAGCTAGTACCGTGATTCGCAGAATAGCAGATTGATCATCTGCTATTCACTAGGGAGCGTGGCGGAATTGGCAGACGCGCTGGACTTAGAATCCAGTTCTTTCGAGAGTGAGAGTTCAAGTCTCTCCGTTCCTACGGTTTGCCTATCAGCCTGATAATAGGTCGTTATCCTTATGTTAAAGGCTAGGGAAAAGGAAAAGCTGTGAATCATTTTGGCGAAGTAGGTAACCGAACCATTAAATGGGGAGGTCCGAAAGAAACCACCTTGACTACAGTAATAGTGCACACCTTTTCCCGCGCGTGGAATTGTGGCAGAGTCTGGTAATGCAGCGGTTTGCTAAACCGTAGGACTGAAAAGTCCCGGGGGTTCAAATCCTCCCAGTTCCGCTCACTGATTTAAAGGAGATGATAGTGGCAAAATGGCCCATTGCTGATCGGGCAGCCGACCTAGAGAAATCAAAAGGTCATCAGCGAGACACAGCAACACAACAGGATACTAGAAAGCAAACAGATCCTAAGCCTTGTGATAGTGATAATTGTAAATAAGACCGGGTAGCCCAGAGGCAGAGGCAATGGACTTAAAATCCATTCAGCGTGGGTTCGAATCCCACTCCGGTTACGTCGGGTAAGGGAACGCAACAGGTGGCGACCTGCCCTCCCGGCTCCAATCCGAATGGCGGAATAGGCAGACGCGTTGGATTCAAAATCCAATTCCTAATAGGAGTGAGGGTTCGATTCCCTCTTCGGGTACAAGAGAATGATCGCGAAGTACACCCAACCAAGCGGTTATGATAAGACTGTTCGGAGAATCATTCTCTGCTTTAATGGCATTTAGCTCAACGGTCAGAGCGCCTGTCTTATTAACAGTCAGATTAGGGTTCGAATCCCTAAATGCCAACTGGGATATAGCCAAGTGGTTAAGGCATCGTTCTGATAAGACGACATGCATGGGTTCGACTCCCATTATCCCTACGTATAATGGCGAAAATGGCTGGACTTTGTTCGGTGGTTTTGGTCAGAAATGATTTGCGTCCATAGCTCAGAGGCAGAGCAGGTGGCTTTTAACCATCGGGTCGGGATTTCGAAATTCCCTGGGCGTACGGTTGTCGGGAGCACCTTCCTACTAATATTATTACAGAAGCAAGCGCCATTAGCTGAGGGGATTAGCAATAGACTCTTAATCTGTGGACGTTGGTTCGATTCCAACATGGCGTACGGTTGTCGGATTGTCCAGCATTACGGGTTTGAGGGATTCTGTAATGAAACCGAAAGGCAGCGGAGACGTAACCCTCCTCGCGGCTGCCACCTAAATAATTCACCCAATTAGGGAGTACAGTGGACATTAGTAATGTGGAAACTAGTTATGAACAAGAAGTTATAACCGAAGCCACTCCACAAAATTCCATTCTTCAATTGCTGGCAGAGGGAAAGCCTTATCTATTTCTTCGCGCATCAGTACAAGACAGTACTTTGCTGGTGGAAATGGATAGTAATATCGGTCAGGATGATCAGCGTATTACCCGAACTATTCTTCAAGCTGCATTGAAGGCAATCGATGATGCAGATGTCGGGAGCACGCAAGACTAGTATTAAAGTAGAGGAGAAATCCTCTGCTCTCGCGAGTATCGTATAAAGGCAATTATCTCTGGCTTCCAACCAGATGATTGGGGTTCGATTCCCCATACTCGCTCGGTAAGCTGTGCAGTTGTTTGTTTGCTGGTTTCTTTGTTCCCTGCGCGGCAAACTGTCAAGTTGAGTGATACCGGTAATTGTTCCTCCTGACAGTGCCAAATAATAACTAAACGAAACCAGCTCTATCTCCTATAGCATAAGGGTAGTGCGTGCGACTGTTAATCGCCGGATCTAGGTTCGAATCCTGGTAGGAGAGCAATTTCTCAGCGGCCACTGAGAAATAGAGAGAATGTATACTAGTCAATGTCGCAATGTCTATGTATATTCCGTGAATGTTTCTGGGCGTCGGGTTCAGAGCAGGACGCAGCATTGCAGTCAACCACCTAACGGGTATGCGGAGGTTGACCATTCTCTTGCATGGGTTTTTGCCAGCTCTCCCAAAACAAAAGAGCTGTGCTATGGAAGGTAGCGCCATGGTGGTAAATCGGATTTGAACTCCGAGCCAGGGAATACCTGAGGGTTCGATTCCTTTACCTTCCTCTAGGTGATAGCATTGGTTCCGGCCGGACCTTAATGCTATTCGAATAGGACTGATGAAAGCCACGTGGTCGGGACCTATTCGCCAGATGAAATGAGATGACACTGGCGAGCCAAACGTCATCTGAATGGACCTATCGTCTAACGGTTAGGACGCGAGATTTTCACTCTCGTAACCGGGGTTCGATTCCCCGTAGGTCTACTTAGGCACTCACAGCAATTACTACTAAAATCATTTGGGATTAAACAGTAAATGTGCCTAGCATAATGCCCTTGTAGCTCAGTGGTTTAGAGCAGCTCACTTGTAATGAGCAGGTCGTGGGTTCGATTCCTACTTGGGGCTCAGAGGAATGGCAATATTCTAGACAGTAGGTGTTTACACCGAGTCATTCCTTCAGGTAATGGTGAAACTGTGAACGGTTACTCAGCTAGTGCTGGGGCTCCGTCGCCACTAGCGATACCAACTAACAGGGCAGTTTAATACGCTTACGGAGCGCATTCCCTTGCTGCCTCACCATTACCAGCAATGACCCATCGTCCAACGGCAGGACAACAGACTTTGAATCTGTGAATCGTGGTTCGAATCCATGTGGGCCAGCTAGAGAATAGGCCAGGTTTTAGTGTGGAGGAGCTGTCCGTAACTGGATGCGTGTAACCTATTCTCTTTTAGCAGGGTGAGTTTTGGAAGGCTTTCCGACCTGAAGATGTTAATGGGAAAACCTTATCCACTAGTCGGATTGGTGTAATGGTCAGCACAAGAGCTTCCAAACCTCTTAGAGTGGGTTCGATTCCTACATCCCTCGCTTCAGATAGACACATACAGCAATTCTTTGATAACCAATCTGTTAAATTGTTTATATCAAACAAACTGTGTCTAGTAAAACGGGTGGTAGGTCAGTCAGGTAGACGGCGCGGTTTGGAACTGCGAGGACGGGGGTTCAAATCCCTCTCACCCGACGTGAAAACGGTAGAATTGATTCGTAATAGATATGCTCACTACGGTGACAATGCAAACGCTAACACTGCGGTAGCAGACATTCGAATCCTTCTGAAAGAAATCGATAGGTTAAAAGCAGAGCTGATTGATGCTCTGGAAATGTACTACAGTCTTGAGAAAGACAGAGAGAAGGAATAGCATGGCAACGTATCTGGATAGCTTGCAGAAGAATGCAACTAAGACAGGACGCACAGAAAACGGCGCGGTTACTCACTCAACTACTAGCAATGAGGTATTGAATTTCTTCGCTCTTGCGGGAGCGATGAGAGGTAATATCGACAAGGCACGCACCCTATTCCGCAAGGCATACCAGGAAGATAAGCAGCTTGCAGTAAGAGTGCTATTCTATCTGCGTGATGTACGCGGTGGACAGGGAGAGCGCCAGTTATTCCGTGAGCTATTCCGTGACCTCACAAGAATGGACCTAGCCGTAGCTGAAAAGGTACTGGCATTCATTCCGGTCTATGGTCGTTGGGACGATTTGATTTCGGTCTATGGTTTCGGTGGCCTACAGGAAGCAGCAAAGAATCTGATTGCTGAGCAATTGAATGCGGACAGAATTGCACTAGCTCGTGATGATTCGGTATCGCTATTGGCTAAGTGGCTGCCATCTGAGAATGCGTCAAGCGTAAACTCACGAGTGCAGGCACGACAGATTGCATCCGATCTGGGACTATCCAATAGAGATTACCGTAAGAAGGTAGTAGCACTTCGAAAGAAGATTGGTCTGCTAGAGCAGTCAATGTCTAAGAACGAATGGGATGCAATCCAATACGGAAAAATTCCATCACAGGCTGGACGTAAGCACGCAAAGGCATTCCGTCGCCACGACAACGATAGATTCGACGCATTCATGAATCGTGTAGTAAGCGGAGAGGAAACTCTCAATGCTGGAACACTATTCACTTATGAAGTTGTTGACATTGTTCGTAAGGGAGATAATCTAGCGGCCGATGCCTTCTGGAAGTCGCTGCCTGATTATACCAATGGTAACAATGCATTGGTAGTGGCGGATACATCTGGATCGATGGGTTCACTCGGGTACCGATACGGTGTTGGACCTCAGCCAATTGATGTGTCTGTTTCACTGGCACTGTACTTTGCGGAGCGTAATACGGGAGCATTCAAGAATTACTTCTTGACATTCTCTAGCCAGCCGGAATTGGTAAAGGTAGTGGGTGCGACTCTGACTGAGAAGCTACAAAACATTTCCACTGCTAATTGGTCAATGAACACTGACATTCAAGCTGTATTCAATCTCTTGCTCAAGTCTGCAAAGAATGCGGATGCAACTGCCGAGGACATGCCAAAGGTTATCTACATCATCTCTGACATGCAATTTGACAGAAGCACACACAATTCTGGCTTGACAGCGTTTGAGAATGCAAAGCAGCAATACGAAGCGGCCGGATTTACTCTGCCTCATATCGTATTCTGGAATGTCAGTGCTCGTGACACCAATGTTCCTGTGACAAAGAACGAGGGCAATGTGACATTGGTTTCTGGACTATCTCAAAGCACATTCCGTTATGTCGTGGAAGGCAAGACACCATTGCAGTCCATGCTAGACATTCTGAATGGTGAAAGATATGCCCCAATCACCGTCTAATAGGGATGCTCTGGTAACTGATTTGTTGAAGCTAGCAAACGACTACCAGAGCAAATTTTTAACATTGCTTGCGGAATTCGAACACTTTCTTGAAATCAATAGGCTGATGCCTAGCCATAAGCCTTATATCAAGTAACAAAAGGTGGGCAGCGCATACCTTAATCACGCTGGCATGGCGGCTAATGCGGAGGTATTAGCACTAGGAATGTGACTCCTAGTATCGTGGGTTCGAATCCCACTAGTCGCCCGTAAGGCTGTGCTTCCCCATTGCGTACGAATGAATAAGCCTACAATCAATGAGTCTGGGAAGTCGCTTTCATTGGTGCACGGTAAGAGAAGAGAGCGCAGGCACGAGGTGGGCTCTCCATTGTGGACAAGGGATGAGGTTCACTCCTAAGTTTATAGACGCTAACAGCAATTACTACTAATTCAATGAAAATGAAGAGATCTCGGTTCGAATCCGAGCGCCCCGACCAACGGGGTGTAGCTCAATGGTAGAGCGTTACTAGTATAATGCGTCTTGATTAAATGGCATGGCTACTGGGATAGAGATGGGACTGTAAATCCTGTGCAGTATGCTAGCAAGGTTCGATTCCTTGACATGCCACGATAGACCCTAACAGCAATTCAAACCTTCTTCTTTCAAAAGAATCCAAATGGGTCTAGTTCTACGCGGGATGATTGTAATGGTAACATGCCAGCCTCATAAGCTGGGCGATACGGGTTCGAATCCCGTTCCCGCTACTAGAGACACTAACAGCAACACTATTTAATCAATAGGTAACTGGTTCAAATCCAGTATTATCCGCTCGGATAATTAGCTCATTAGGCAGAGCAATTGAAATAAATGTGTCTCGTCTACGGCAGATAGCTCAATAGGTAGAGCATTGGAGTGAAGTCCCAAAGGTCGCAGGTTCGATTCCTGCTCTGTCGGCTCAACAAAACGAAGGGAGTATGCTACTGCCAATTACGAACGTATATAAAGGCAAAGAGCCTGATATACAACGGTGGTATCACAATTCCTCTACAGGTACGGAACAACCTGGTGTCTCGTCCATTGTGGACATGATGCCGAAAGGTGCATTGGTTCCGTGGGCAGCAAGAATGGCAGCCGAATATGTCGTCGGTAATATGGACGAGGTTGCATCAATGCTGGCTGAAAAAGATGGTGAAAAGAAAGCTATTGCTTGGATCAAAGGTGCATCGTCTCGGTATTCCGGGAAGGCAGCAGCAGAAGGTACAGCAGTCCACCATTATACTGAGGGAATTGCGCGAGCCGTAATAGCAAATACCAAACCAAAAGCAGAGCGAATGCCTACGGGCATGATGCCGTATCTCAAGCAATACGTTAAGTTCCTAAAAGAATTCGACGTAGAACCAGTGATGCTTGAGAATGTAGTTTGGGATGATGAGGTTGGATTCGCAGGACGATTCGATATGGTGTGCCGACTGCGGGCAATCGATAATGCACTGGTAATTGTGGACACTAAGTCAGGTGCTTCTGGTGTTTGGGAATCTGTTTCATTGCAACAGACAGCGTATGCATATGCGCCATCGTGGTGGGACGAAGAAACAGACACCATGAAAGAGATGCCTGAAATTGCACGTACATATGCTTTGTGGCTCAGACCTGAGGGATTTGCATTGATTCCGGTTGATTCAACTGAAGCAGAATGGAAGCAATTCAGGAGACTTAGAGAATCACTTGAATGGAAACTCACTCGCGGGAAGAAAGTTATCAAACCCGCAATCAATCGTACACCAATAAAACGACAGAGGAGATGGTAAATGCAATACCTCCTAATCGGTGGTCCTGCACACGGGATGGCTAAGGATATCGAAAATGGTCAAAGTGAGGTAACCGTCTTTGTTCCGTCACCCAGCAATCCAGTTCCTACACCCCACAAATACATTCGAAGAGACGTTCAAGCAGAAACTAAGCCTGGTGTCTTTTATAGTCGAATAGTTTACGTCGCACAGAATGTGTCACCTGATATGGCGACACAAGCATTAGCTCAGATTCTCTTGGGTAATTTTGCCGAGGAATTAGTTCGTCAATACATGGAAGGTGGCACCCAAATTGGTAATACTGAAGAATCAGTCCCTTCCGGAACTGAATCCGAATCCTTGTCAGGAAGTACAGGACGAAGCGGAGACACTCCGTCAGGAATTATCATCGCTAGTCGCTGAAATTCGTGAGTATGCAAAGGGTTTGAAAGCGACTTACGAACCGGATAGTCAGCCCGATCAAATTGCTGATGGCCTACTCGCTCTTGTAAGAGGCGATAGATAATGGCACCGAAGACTTACCCACAACAAATCGCAGATCTGAAAGCAGAACGACAACAGCTTACTGACGAAGTCGAAAAGCTAAGAGGTCAGATTACGCATATCGATAGCCTTAACGAAGAAATCGAAAGACTGCAAGGTGCGCTGGCAGACAGTTCTAAAATAGATAGTCAGGATTTTGTTGGCCTGCAAGCCAAACTGAATGACGCTAATCAAAAAGCAGACGAGCAAGCTGCACGAAATCGCAGACTGACTGACGAGAACTCACGATTGGCTCACGTCAATGGCGGACTGCATAACGGATTAGAAAAGCTGGAACACCTACGAGAGACTTTGGAAACCAAAGACAGAACCATTGCGGATTTGGAAGAAAAGTACAAAGTCTTAACTCAAAATGCACTGAATCGTCAGCGTGGGTTGGCAGAACAAGCCGCAGAAATCACTGCACAGCTAGAAGCACAGTCCGGTCAATTACGTGAACTTAGATTAGCTAAGCAGCGGGACGATAGAATCCTGAATGAAGTACGATCTGCATTAAAGAATGCACCTGATGTAATTTCTTCGCTTAAATACATCGTTGGTATTTAATGTGTACTGTTCCAAGACCGACACGGAAAGAGATGCTAGATAAAGCGTCTAATGCACCGATGGGAAAAAAGTATTGTCCATGTTGTGATAGAACACGGGCAGTTAGTTTCTTCCCAACCCACGGTGGTAAACCAGCAGCGTATTGTAAGCCTTGCGGCAGAGAAATGAATCACAAGGCAAATATTAAAAGAAAATACGGATTGACTCCGGAGCAATACGATTTAATTTATGTAACTCAGGGTGGTAAGTGTGCTATTTGTCAGATAGCAACCGGCAAAACTAAGAAACTTGCAGTAGATCACGATCACAAAACAGGTAAGGTTCGGGGGCTGCTATGTAGTACTTGCAACAGAATGATTCTGGGAACTCTGCGAGACGATATAACAGCTTTACAAAGAGCTATTGATTATTTGATTACACCTCCTGCACAAATAGCATTGGGTGTTGATGTTCCGATAGTTGAAAATCACGTATCATCACACAGACTAAAAAGACCTTTGCCAGATGGAGATCTGCGCAGAATTGTTGATTAAATCATGGAGGAATACCCAGTGACAAGCGAGTCTGAGCGTCAAAATCAAATTGAAGAGGCACTCAAGCACATGGATCCGGAAATGATTGCCAAGTATGGCAATCCTTTGGACCCAACAGATCCCAGACATTGGCAGCCGACACTCAGAGGTGAGCGCGGAGTCTCTCTAGCTGATCGAGTAAGATTGCTGGAAATCGATATGGAATTGCAGCAATTGTCAGTGAGTAAGATCGCTAATCTGGTAATGCACCACGAGGAAGCGGAATTGAGACGATCCTTTAAGGAGGATCCACAAGGTACCATTGATCGTGTTGCGAAGATGTTTGAGGACATGCCAACCGCGCGCGGTGCCAATGGTGAAAGTGGTCCGGCATATGCTGGGTCTACACAGGGATTGAGGCCGACCGATTTAGTCGAGACTCCACAAGGAGTAATTCGAGCAGATCAGATTCCTGGGTACCGTGATGATCCTGATTGGAGACCTAGTCCCGATTGGGCAGATGCTAATTGCATGTGTCCAGTTCACAAAGCGACTCGTGCGGCAGCGGCAAAGGATAACAGATTCCAATTGCCTGGTGATGATGATGGTCGCGGAGGAATGTACATTTAAAGAGTTGGGGTCCGGCTGGATAAGCCGTGGCCCCTTTCTTTATACCCTGAAAGGATCTTGATGGACCGTTTTAGCACTAAGCCAGTTCTAAAACCCTTACGTACCAAGCTTTTGTGGGTGGGTGTAGACCTAGATGGAACATTGGCCGAACCATTATGGACACCCGAGAATCCTACTTCCGAGATAGGAGATCCTATCCCAGAAAGCTTGGATAAGATCAATGAATTGGTGGAAGCTGGATTCAAGATCATCATTCATACCTCTCGACCATGGACAGATTATCAAATCATTGAACAATGGCTGACTCATTATGAGATTCCATACAAGGAAATTCAGTGCGGTAAGCCATTGTATGCGGCGTATATTGATGACCGTGCAATACACGCTGAAGAGTGGAGCTGGTTGCCCAATGGATGACGACATTCTATTCTGTTACTGTGCACATCGAAAGAATCAACACCAATTGTTTAAGGGCAGTTGCGACAACTGTAATTGTAAGCAATTCGCATTAGATATGTCCGACGACAGTCCTAATATGGAATTGACAGCACAGACTACACAATGGAAAGAGCCGGAACGATTCCCTGATAAGGAAGGCTGGTTAGTGGACAAAGAGAAACCAGAATCTCTAAGATCCTCAGTACTTAATGAGGCAGAGGAATTGGTAACAGGAGATCGTAACAATACCTATGGCGAACCTCATCAGGACTTTGCCAGAACTGCCGGTGCATTGACATCGTTTGGATATCGCGGACCTGATGGTCGAGACATTCAAGCGCATGATATAGCAATCATCATCGGCGTAGTAAAAATGAGTCGTCTAATGTGGACGCCAACAAAGCGAGATAGCTGGGTGGATCTCGCAGGATATGCAGCTTGCGGTTATGAGGCAGCAGAACTCACCCTAAATACCGAAAAGAAAGAGGTCTAATGGTAGCTCGTACTGCGGCAAAGCCAGTCGCGAAAACCGCCGCAAAGCCTGCGGCTGCAACACGTGCCAGAACTTCAAAGCCAGTTGAAGTCGATGAGGATATTGACCTATTGGCCGGTATGAATACCGAAGTAAATACTCCTGACGAAGACGACGATGATGACTTCGATTTGTTATCGGATATGTCAGAGTCGGATGCGCAGGCTTGGATGCCATGGGACGATGAAGATCAGCCTAATGCAATTCAGGGTAAGGTAGTTCATGTCGGAACTGTACAGCAGGATGCAAAGTACGGTGGCGACGATGTTCCTTATGTGGAATTGCAGGACAAGACAGACCCGGATTTGGTCTGGGGAATTCGTGGCTACTCAACGGTTCTAGGCAATCAATTAGAACGTGAAATTGATAACGGTCTTACTTCGGGCGACATTCTTGCGGTCGCATTCCTAGGAATCAAGCAAAACCGTAAGGGTGACAACGAATACAAGAACTTTGCAGTCAAGTCTAAGCACGTAGGACACTAAAATGACATTGAAGGTAACTCCTCCTAAGGCAGTCGGACGATACGCTTTACTGGTTGAATACGATAACAGTAATGCATTCTTCAAGACATACGACGATTTAGGTTCCGCTAAAAATTCATTCCATTATAGACGATATTACGGAATGACAGTGGGATATATTCTTGAGAATGTGGATGGAGATTGGTACGCACTGTACAAAATCACTCCCGAAAATGTAAAGGATCACGCGCCATGGCAGAAGGAAACTACTTCAGGTGGATGGCGCAGTTCCTATACAATTTGGCGTGCTAAGCCAATGACTCGTGACGAATACGCAGAATGGCGAGTAGCTGTAGAGCGTGAAAGAATTCAAGAGCGTTCCGATAAGACAGAATCTTTTCTTACTCGGAGTTTAAACAACTGAATAAGTAAGTAGCGCCGATGGGGCGCAGTAAACAAATCACTGTCCTATCAGGACAATACACAAAGGAGTTTCAACATGGCACGCAGAGCAGCAGTAGCAGCAAAGCCGGACGCAACACCGCGCGAAGTTCGTACGTGGCTACTTGAGCAGGAGGAATTGCCGGAGGGCGTAACCGTGGGAGCACGCGGCCGTCTTTCAACAGCAGCAAAGGATTATTTCACAGCCCAGACGGGTCAAGGAATTGTAGTAGCTGAGGCACCTGCCGCCGAGTAATTCGGCTAGATTAGATTGGGGGTCGGTTTCCTTGGCTGGAAATCGGCCCCCTTTTCTTGTCTAAAAGGAGGTGAAATAAATGGTTCAACCAACTAATTTACAATGGAGGCAAGTAGAAGGACTAAAGATGCTTAGGCAGTGTGTAATCTGTCCAACGTGTGGATCAATGGTAACTACTGAAGCGGGAATCAATGCACATCTTGGTTGGCACGACGAAATCAATACCTACGTACAAAATGTTTCTAATCAATTCCAAGGCATTGATGACTATGTTCGTGGTGACGGTGGTTTAGAAGATCAAATCGTAGCTAGATTCGTAAGCACAGATGCAGTGATTGCACAGCTTAGAACTGATGCAACCAACGCAATTAATCTACTTAGAGCTGATGC
>Ga0193698_1000019_pt1 | contig 30585 bp, 22 predicted proteins | sample L3c1metaG_FD_165512 | JGI IMG/M metagenome (GOLD analysis project Ga0193698, IMG submission 165512) | Soil microbial communities from a riparian zone of the East river system, Colorado, United States - L3c1 | ecosystem: Environmental > Terrestrial > Soil > Riparian zone | place: USA: East River... | reverse complement strand
GAAGCGCGTCGGTTCGCCGCGAGAACGTGAGAGCGCCGAAGGTGAAGAGCTTGTCCTTGATGATAGGTCCACCAGCGCCAACGCTGATCTGGTTCTGGTTGTACTTCTGTCCGAAGGCGGGGTTGGTGTCGTCGACGAACTCGAGACTCGGATCGCGCCGAGAATAGCTCACGGCACCCTGGACGTTGTTCGTGCCTCCGCGCGTCGTCGACGCCACCTGTCCGCCGGTGAACTGACCGCGCGCGACGTCATAGGTGCTCGTTACGACGCGCGTGTTGCGAACTGCTTCCTGCGGAACGCTCCCGGCTCCAAAGCTGAGGCCATCGAGCGTGATGTTGTTCTGGTTCGAGGGCTGGCCCGCGACCGAGAAGGAGGCTTTCGTCGTGTCTGTTCCCGGAATGCCGACCACCCCGGGAGCGAGCGCCGCCAGAGCGGCGAGATCGCCCGCGTCGACAGGCAAGCGGTTGAGGAGATTCGGATTGAGGTTGCGCTCGGTGCTGCCGGGCTCGGGCCGCTGCGAGGGATCGCCACGCCGGGGAGCGGCGCGCACCTGGACCGTCGCAAGCTGTGTCGCGGTGCGGCCCATGTTGATATCCGTGATGATGCGGTCTTCGTCGCCCTGGCGCTGGATATTGCGCGTCACAGGCGCCATTCCGAGCGCGCGAACAGTCAGGCGATAAGTGCCGCCGCCATCGGGGAAGATGATCGTGTAGCGGCCATCGGGGCCGGTCGTCTTGGTGCGCGTGATACCGCTTTCGACGGACGTTGCTTCGATTCGCGCGCCCGCGACAGCCTGGCTGTCCAGACCGGCGACGCGGCCCATCAATATGTCCGTGGTCGATCCGACCTGAGCGAACGCGCGCGCAGGTTGCAACAGGGCCAGGAATGCGATCAGAACGTCCAACGACTTCGCCTTCATCACAGTCTCCAAAGAATTCAGTCGTGCCGCTGTCAGTCTTACGCGTGTGGAGGTCCGGTTGCTGTGACTGTTTCTATCCTTTGCATCGCGGCTTGGGTCGAGTCAGGGTATCCTCTTCGGCGCTATGGTGATTCCGGCCGGCTCCAAAGGCTTTCGCACCGCGCGACCGTCGCGCATTACATGATTGATGCTCGCTGCAGTACGTTCGGCTGCTCTCGTCGGAATCGACGCGTACGACGTCATCGTCGAAGTCGACTCGGCGCAGGGCCTTCCTCAGTGGACAATAGTCGGACTCGCGGCAAGCGCGGTTAAGGAGAGCAGAGAGCGCGTGGGTGCGGCGCTCGTGAATTCCGGGTTCAAGGTGCCCTCGAGGCGTATTACGGTGAACCTGGCGCCTGCTGACATCCGCAAGGAAGGAACAGCGTTCGACTTGCCGATCGCGATCGGGATTCTCATAGCTACGGGCCAACTAGAGGCGGCCGCGGTGACAGAGCGGATGTTCGTTGGTGAGCTGGGTCTCGACGGTGGATTGCGCGCGCTTCGCGGAGCGCTCTCGATCGCGCGACACGCCCTGCGGGCCGGCGTTGCGACGCTGGTACTTCCTGCGCCGAACGTCGCGGAAGCGGCGCGCGTGAGTGCGCTCGGTCTCTCCGCGCCGAACACTTTGGCAGATCTCGTACGCGAGCTGCGAAACGGAGCGCTGACTCCAGCCCGTGAAGTTCCGACCGCGTCGCTACCAAACGGCGATGGAACTGATTTCGCCGATGTCGTCGGCCAGCAAGCAGCCAAGCGCGCGCTCGAAGTGGCCGCTGCCGGAGGACACAACGTGCTCCTGGTCGGTCCGCCTGGTGCTGGAAAAACGATGCTGGCCCGACGAATGCCGACAATCCTGCCCGCACTGAACGAAGATGAGGCGCTCGAAGTAATCGCGATTCATTCCGTCGCCGGAGTCCTCGGACGCAGCAACGTCAACGAAGGGATGCGTCCCTTCCGAGCACCGCATCACTCGATCTCCAGTGCCGGATTGATTGGTGGAGGATCGCTTCCCCGCCCTGGCGAGGTAAGCCTCGCACACCACGGTGTGCTCTTTCTCGACGAGATGCTCGAGTTTCCGCGCCACGTGCTCGATGGACTGAGGCAACCGATGGAGGATGCCAAGGTCGTCATCGCGCGCGCATCACAATCCGTGACCTATCCGGCGCGCTTCACTCTTATTGGCGCGTCGAATCCATGTCCGTGTGGCAGAGCCGCGGACCCAGGCGGAACGTGCAGCTGTAGCGCAGTCGACATCGAGCGATACAGTGCCCGTATATCCGGTCCGCTCGCCGACAGAATAGACATGCACGTCACCGTCGGTGCGGTAGCGCTTCGCGATCTGAGCGGGACGAGCAATGGCGATTCTTCCGCGTCCATCCGCGCACGGGTTGAACTCGCGCGCGCGACACAGCGAAGGAGGTTCGCGAGAAGGCACGCCATATCCTGCAACGCTCACGCGATCGGGCGCTGGCTGGACGCCAACACGCCGGTACACTCTGAAGCGAGGACGCTGCTCCAGAGTGCGGCTGAACGTCTAGGTCTATCCGCGCGCGGTTACCACCGCGTGCTGAAGGTCGCGCGCACAATCGCAGACCTCGACGATGTTACCGAGGTCGCGCCCTCGCATGTCGCCGAAGCGCTCCGCTATCGTCCTCGCCCAGGTGCGGCGCCGGTCATCCGCAAACCAGAACCGTGACTACCAGATCTGCGGCACCAGTGAAGACGCGCGGACCATCGGATCGCCCGTCTTGCAATTGAAGGCCTTCGCAAAGGACGGCATGTTGGACACAGGCCCGTTCGTGCGCCACACCGCTGGAGCATGCGGGTCTACGGTAACACGCGTCCGGAGCTGCTCGGGCCGAGTGTGCGACCGCCACGACTGCGCGTAGGCGATGAAGAAGCGCTGCTCAGGCGTGTACCCGTTTATCGTCGACCGGTTGCCAGTTCTGGTAAGCGCCCGCTCGAGCGCGTCGTAAGCCGTCACAAGTCCACCGTAGTCCGCGATGTTCTCACCGAGAGTGAGCTTGCCATTTACGTGAAGCGTGTCAACCTGGACGTACCCGGTGAATTGGTCGACAACGCGTTGAGCCTGCTCGTTGAACGCCACCGAATCTCCCGCAGCCCACCAGTCGCGCAGGTTCCCCTCCGCATCGTAGTGGCGCCCCTCATCGTCGAAGCCGTGGGTGAGCTCGTGACCCGCCCAGCTCCCGCCGAGCGATCCGTAGTTGGCCGCCATGTCGCCGGAGGCATCGAAGGTCTGGGGCAACAGAGCACCGGCTGGGAAGACCATCTCGTTCACCGACGGGTCGTAGTAGGCATTTACCGTCGGTACGGTCATGCCCCATTCGGTCTTGTCGACCGGGTTCCCCGGCCGGTTGATCGTGCGCCGCCACTCGAACGCGTTCGCCCGAAACACGTTCGGCGCAAAAGCGCCATCCTCAACTTGCAGAGTGCTGTAGTCCCGCCAGCGATCCGGATACCCGACCTTCTCATTCATTCGCGCAAGCTTGCCGAGCGCGTAACGGCGCGTCGAGTCCGACATCCAGGGAAGCGCCAGCAGCCGGTCGTGGAACGAAGCGCGTATGTCGTCGATGACCTGCTTCGCTTGAGCCTTCGCTTGCGGCGAAAAGGTGCGCGCGACGTACGCCTCGCCAAGCGCTTCTCCAAGCTGATTGTCGGTTGTGCGGAGGCATCGCTTCCAGCGTGGCAGCATTTCCTTCGTTCCGCTGTAGAGCGAGCGGTACGCAAAGTCTTCCTTTGCGAAATCAGAGCTGAGCCACGGAGCGGCACTGCTCAGCAAGTGATAACGGAGGTATGCGCGCCAATCCTCGAGAGGCGTAGAAGCGACGAGCTCGCCGGCTCGCCGCAGAAACACCGGCTGCGAGACGTTCACGAATTTGACGGGCGCCGTCATCCCGGCCGCGCGAAAATAAACCGGCCAGCTGAATGGTCCTGACATTTGCTGCAGATCGGCAAGTGACGTCTTGTGATAACTCGCGTTAGGATCGCGTCGCTCCACGCGTGTCATCGATGCCTTCGCCAACTCGGTTTCCAACGCCATGATCCGGCGCGCATCGGCAGCAGCGGCGACCGCTGGCTCTCCAGCAAGTACGAACGTCTGCGCCACGTGCGCGACGTATTTCTGGCGGAGCGAGTCGGAAGCCGGATCCGTTTTCGTGTAGTAATCGCGGTCGGGCATGCCGAGCCCACCCTGCGATATCCAGACGATATAGTGCTCGGCATCCTTGGGGTCGGCGCTCGGGAAGAAGTTGAACAGAGCGTCGCTGCCGTTTCTTTGCAGTGCGGCTATCTCACGAATGAGCTGAGGCCGGCTGTCAATGGCGTTGATTGCCGCGAGATCCGCCTTCAGCGGCGATACCCCCTCGCGATCAGCGCGTGCGGAGTCCATGCAGCTCGCGTAATACCGACCGAGTTTGGCGACGGTGCTGTTCGCCGGTCGCTTGCTGCGCGCTGCCATTGCATCCTCGAGGACGGATCGGACGACCAGCTCGTTCGCGTCCGTCATCTCCTTGCTCACGCCCGACGACGAAAACGCGGCTGGAATGGTGTCGTGCTTGATCCACTCTCCGTTGGCGAAAGCGAAAAAATCCTGACAGGCGTTCACGCTGGTGTCGATATAGGCCGGGTCGAAGACCTTTAGCCGAGCCGGGATCGGCACCGCGCCTGACGAGGACTGATTCTGGGAGCGGCTGGCGGAGCACGGTATGACGAGCGCGAGGAGCGAAATGAGAAGCGAGCGATTCGTGGACATAGGAGTCGGGAAGAATAGGGCGGCAGGAGGATCCTGAAAATGCGTCCGGATATTAGACACCACAACAGCGCATCGGGTGTGAGCTCGGCTACAGGATGCAGAAAGGCGGAGCGCCTTTCGGACGCTCCGCCTTTTTGTCTCTAGTACCGGACCCCTTTCGGGGCCCGGCCAGAGAAGGTGCTTATTCCTGCGGTGGTACTACGATCCTGTCGCTGCCGATCGTCACGATACGGAAATCATCGCGACGGTTCTGCTGCCAGCAGGCTTCGTTGTGCTCGGTGCAAACCGGGCGCTCCTCGCCATAGCTCACGAGGTCGAAGCGATCTGCCGCAATGCCGTGGTCAACGAGGTACCGCTTGGCCGAAGCCGCACGGCGCTGGCCCAGGGCCAGGTTGTACTCGTCGGAGCCACGCTCGTCAGCGTTACCCTCGATACGTATCCGCATACCCGGGTTTGCCTGCAGCCACGGGATCTTGCGGTCGAGTGTAGCAGCTGCATCTGATCTGATCGTCGACTTGTCGAAGTCGAAGTAGATCGGGCCAGTGATCGCGGTGGTATCAACCACTGCGGTTACTGGAGCAAGGCAAGCCGGATCCGTCGCCAGGATGTTCGGGTTGTACTGGCAAGTTGGCGGCGGTGGCGGCGGTGGGGGCGGCGGCGGCGGCGCGACGCAATTCGGGCTCGAAGCAGGAATGCTCTCGAGTCCAGCATACGTGCACATAACCTCCGGACGCGCTCCACCAATCAGGAAGCTCAAACCGGCACGAGCATGAATGTTCATGTTCGCGCTCGGCTGCGTGTTCGGCATGTAATCGACCACGCCATCGATACGAAGCGCGGTGCGGTTGGCAATACCGAGACGGATACCAGCGAGACCGCTGACACCGAAGTTGTAGTTGTACTGGCCGTCAAGACTGCCGACGCCCGTGCCACCCTCGAACCTGTAGCTGGTGCGAGTTCCACCGGCGCCGAGGATGAACTGGCTCTGCCGGCCCATGAGACCGATCGGGAAGTTGTAGTTCAGGCGGACAGCGAACGCATGCGCGTCGACCGACGTCGCCCGACCAACACCGCAGCAAGCCGCGGCGTCGTTGTCCTGCGGGGAATAGTAGCCATCGCCTTCGATTTCCCAACGGGGATCCGAGAGGAAGACACCGAGGCGTCCGCCGTAGCCTAGTCCGTCCTTCGGAATGGCCTGCGGCGAGTGACCGGCGTTCTCATCGAACCAGCTCCACTGAGCGAAACCACCGAGCTCGACGGTTCCGGGAAGCGGGGCATCCATTTGGTCCCACCACATGTACGGCGCCCACGTCGTGGCCGTTGCCGAGGTTCCGCCGAACATCGAGGCAAGGTCAGGCGCGAACTGAAGGCCTGCCTGCGCGCCGAAGTCCATCCTTCCGTCATTGGACGGCATGTAGTTGAGGAAGCCGTCAACGCGGAGCGCGACACCGCCGAAGCCGAAGTTCAACCCGGCCAATCCGTTGGCGCCAAACTGGTAGATCTTGGCACCAGCGTCAGCGTCTCCACGGAAGTTCTCGAGAACGCCACCGGCTCCGATGTGGATCGATGCGACGCTCGCTAGCGGGAAGCTGTACACGAGACGCGCAGTGAATGCGCTCGCCTTTACATCTCCGCCGGGAGTGTTGGGCAGCGAGCCGAGGAAGCGTTGGCCAGCCTTGGACTGTGCCGGCGTGTACCAGCCATCAGCCTCGACGTTCCAGTTGGGCGCGATGAAAGCGCCAACCCGACCGCCATAGCCCCAGGAACTGCCGAAGCTATCGTCCAGACCCCACTTGCTATCGAATTTCGTCCACGTGCCGAACCCGCCTACTAGCAACGTCCCGGGCGACTGTGCTGCCGCCGATCCGCCGAGGAGTAAGGCCGTCATCGCGCAGACGGTCCAACTTCTTCTCAACATGATTGTTTCCTCTCAAAAGGTGGAGATACTTTGCAGCGGTTACCGCGGTCGCGCGTTGCGTCGTGAGGCAGGATGCATGCCCGGTGAGCGCGTTAGCACTCTCCAGGCGAACCCCCTCACAACCGGACAAACTAGCAAATCTTTCACGGCGCGCTAGTGATCAGCGCCCTTGAATTAAGCGCAACAAACATTCGTCACGCTCCGACGATTTGCTCCTGCGTATAACCGCACTCGTCGTGGGCCGATCGGCTTGCAATGTCCACGCCAGCCAAGGTGCCACGGCGGGGAAGTTAGGCAACTTTAAAAGGAAATGAGGGATTTCCAAAAGGAAATACGGGATTTCCGGCAGAAATGGGCTACGAAACGACGCGCCGCCACCACCCACGCCGCCTGGCCAGGACCTTGTCACTGGCGGACTTCCACGCCCTTTGCATCTCCAACCCGTCCACGAACCGATCCTCGGGATTCGGCGCGAACGCCGCTTTGAACCAGTTACAAAGGACGGTCGGAAAGGAGCCAAGGTCCGCGCGCTCGCCGAGTTGGGCGGCTAGAATCGTCTTGCCATCGCCCTCGCCGAAGGGAGGCTCGCCAGTCAGAGCGAAATAGACGATCGCGGCCAGCGCAAAATAGTCCGCCGCGGGACCCTGGGGCTCGCCAAGCAGCTGTTCGGGCGCCGCGAATGCCGGCGTTCCGGTAGTGCCGGCGACATCTTCGCCCGTCACGTTGGCGATTCCGAAATCAGTGATTCGCCACCGCTGATACCGGTCGATGAGAATATTTTCGGGCTTGAGATCGCGGTGAAGAATCCCGTTGGCGTGGGCAACCGACAGTCCGTCGAGAACCTGCGTGACGTGCGGCGCGATCTCGGCGAGCTGGCGCGGGCCAGAGCGCTCGACGAGGCTCGCGACCGATCCTTCCTCGGCCAGCTCCATCGTGTACCAGGATAGATCCCCGCTCGAATCCCAGTCATAAATCGGGACGATCGCCGGATGCGCGAGCTGAGCGGCGAGCTTGGCCTCGCGCCAGAACGACCGCACCGCTTTGTCGTCGCGCGCAATGGCCGGATGGAGCGCCTTCAACGCGACTTCACGCTCGAGGGACAGATCTCTCGCGCGCCAGACCGTGCCGAATGCGCCGCTTCCGAGCTTTGAAAGGATCTCGTAGTCGTCGCCGACCGCCCATCGCATCCTTGCTTCCGCTGATTCATCGATGCTTCGATCCGGCTCGCCTCGCACCATCGCCACGGCGCGCGACGGATCCCCGCGCTCGACCGCGCGAAGCATGACAGCCAGCGACGAGAAACGATCAGCGGGATCGAGGGACAGAGCCCGGTCGAGCGCGGAGGCCATCGATTCCGGCGTCTCGGGCCTCACCAGTTTGACGGGAGGAATTTCCCGCGATGGCGGCGTCTCACCAGTGAGCGCTGTGAAGCACATCGCGGCGAGCTGCCATTGATCGCTCGCGGGTGTCGGCACCCATTCCGTCGATTCCCATTCGGGAGGCATTGGCAGCAGCTCCGCGCGCATCGGACGCGCCGCCTCGATAGAGCGAATTTCCAGCGGGCCGTTTCCCGGCCGCACACCGGCGGGAATCGTTTCGCGCGGAACGGCCCACTGCCACTCGAGCATCCAGAGGCGTCCGGTCGGCGTCATCCACAGCGCGTCGCCATTCAAGCCGCCGTGCGAAATGCCGGTCTCGTGCAGATACGACAACGTCGAGCAGGCACCGCGAAGGAGCTGGAATACGTAAGGAATGTCGGCGACACCGAGTCTCGCCAGACGCGCGCGCACGGTCTCGCCGGTTACCCAGCGGCGAAGATAGCCCGGACCCCGCCGCACATCCTTGTACGAGGTCCAGTAATGGTATGTGGTTGGAATCGACGGGTGGCTGCGCTGCGCGAGCTGTCTCGCTTCCTCAAATAACCACGCGTGGTGCGCCGGATCGGGCGCAGTGACAAGCGAAAGAGAGCGCCCGAGCGCGTCAACAACTTCCTGATAGTGACGATAGTCGCCGGCCATTCCGCCCGGACCCCACGACCAATCCGGCGGCAGCTGCCATTCCGCAATGTGCGGGGGAAGCATCTTCGTGGCGCGCGGCGTCTCGACTCCGCGATTGACCGGCGTCACGCCCTGCCTCTCACCAGCACGATCAGCACTCTCGTCCCTCTCCCCTCTTCGCTCGTGATTGCAATCTCGCCTCCCCACGCTTCGATCAGCCGGCGGCTCACGGCGAGTCCGAGCCCGCTTCCGGTGGTGCGAGTCGAAAAATGGGGCTCGAAGATTCGCGGCAACACCGCGGGCGGGATGCCCAAGCCATCATCCACCGTCTCTATTGTGACTCTGCCCTCGTCCTCACGCAGCGTAATCTCGACGTGACGAGCGCTTGCCAGCCGCGCATTCTCGAACACGTTGAGAAGCACATCGCGCATCTCGTCCTTATGCCCCATCGCCCAGGTGGGACGGTCTGCTCCGCGAACCTGCCACTTCACGACGCGATCCCCCATTTGCTCGAGCCCTACTACATCCTTCACGACCGCGGCGACGTCGACTTCAACGGCCGGCGGCAGATCCGCCGGCGCACTTCCATAACGGCTGAACGAGCGAGCAATTTCGTCGAGCCGGTCGATCTCGGCCAGAATTCTTCGGACGTTGTCGTTGAGCACCTGGTCGAAATCGACGCGCGGGTCGCTGCGCGCGCGGCGAAGATGCTGGACACCGAGTCTAATAGGTGTGAGAGGGTTCTTGATCTCGTGCGCGACCTGCCTGGCCATCTCGCCCCACGCCAGCACGCGCTCGGCGCGAGCCACTTCGATTCTGCTCAGCTCGAGATCTCTGGCCAATCGCTTCGCGGCGATGCCGCTCAACCAGAGCGCCGCGAGCGCGCCCGCGGCCGTAGCGAACAGCACCAACATTCCGAGATCACGACGGCGCCGGTCCAGCACCAAATCGTCGCTCCGGGCGGGCGCCGCCAGCACGTACCGCTCCTGCGATGGCCCCATGGCGCCGCTGTATCCGAAGAGCACCTTGGCCGATCCGAGCGTCGCTTCCCAGGCTGCTGTCAGCTCACCGGCAGTACCAAGACTCAGCTGGACAGGCGGCGGAAGCGGCCGCCCCGTTGGCGCGAGAACATCGAGCAGGCTATCGCTCGTCCGGTCGAGCAACCCGTTCGAGTAAAGAAGAAGTGGAGTGTCGAATTGGCGCGCCGCGCCGGGAAGCTGCTGGTACTGGTTCGCGGCGAGGACCGCGTGAAGCGTCTCACGCACGAGCACTTCGCGCGTTTGGAGATCATCGCTGCGCAAGCGCTGATACGACCACATCGCGAACGCGATCGCCGGAATAATGAAGAACGCAAAAAGAGCAAGCGTGAGCCGGGCATGGTAGGTGTAAATCCAGGCGGCAGCGCGGACCCGGATCCAGCGCGCGAATCCTTTCTCCGTGGCTGTTCCCAGCAACCAGAAAAGGCCCGCCAATAACACGTCCAGCAGCAGCACCAGCACTCCTCTCTCACCCCGCGCCCAAAGGGAGCGAAGATCGATCTCGATGTGCGCGCGCCTTGTCCCATCCGAAGTGGAGATGAGCCGGTTGCCGTGAAGCTCTTCACCCGTTTTGTGCCAGCGCACGCTCGTCGTATCCGCGAAGACCGACGGCGAGACGTCGGTAAGAGCGACGGAGTAAGGCGGCTCGCCGCTGAAAGGCGGCGCCATGCCGAGGAGCGCTGCATAGGGATTCGCGCTCAGAAGTCTGGTTCGCGGAAGGACCAGCACGGAGGTCGCGCCACCCGACGGATGCGCGACGGCGGCAAGAATCTGGACACCGGTCGGTCCGAGAACGCTCCGCGTAACAGTCTGTCTACCCGCAATCGCTTCGCGCACGGCGCTAACGACCGCATCCGAATCGGGCTCCGCCTGGGTCACGGCGAATTCCGAGATCTGCTTGCCGGTGGGGTCCCACGAGGCGAGCGTCGCTGGAAACTCCGCCGATGCGAGGTCGGACGCTGCGTAGGCCTTGAGCAGCTCGGCGCGGTCGCGGGGCTGCGGGGATTTGGCCAGCGTCGTGGCAAAACGGCGCGTGAGTAAGACGGCGTAGTCGTCCACGTGACCAAGGGCCGCGACATCGTTCTCCGCCAGCTTCATGCGTTGCCGCGAAGTAGTCGACCACACTCCGCCGAGCGCTACGACTGCGGCAATGAGGGCCACAATCACCCCGGCGCGAAGGGAGACGGATCCCGGTTTGCCGAGTGCCATGCGCGCCATCCAGAATGCGGCGAGCACGACCGCGAACAGGAACACGAAGAGCGGGATCTCCCACGAGAGCCAGAGCCCGGGAGTCGACCCCCACGGCGGTTGCCCGATGCCGCGCACGATGTTCGACGCGATTGGGATACCGACGCCCAGTGTGACGAACGCGCCGAGCGCCGCGTATGCGCGCGGCCAGTGCGCGTCGGGGCGAGCGCGAATCACGGCGTATACGGCCATCAACACCAGGACGGAGCTGATGCAGAGCGCGGCAGCGTTGGCTGTGAGCGGGCCGGCGAGCCTGGAGAAATAGTACGCCGGGTCGAACAGCCTCGATGTGTTCGAGAACGAATTCCAGGGAACGAGCGCGGTGATGGCGAAGAGGACTGCGACCGCGAAGAGCCGGTCAGCAAGCGCACGCCTGTCCCGCCACGCGTAGACGAGGAACGCGAGCGCGAAGATGACGAGAACGACAGTTCCTCTCGCGCGCAGCATCGCGGCCCCGCGGAATCTGACCTCCTCGCTTGTAGCAAGGCGAGGGAGCACGCGGACGAGGGGAACCCCTCTATATGAAAGAACTACCGGCCCTCCGCGTGGGTCGGCGAGCGCGGAGAACTCGTAGGAAGCAACTCCCTGCGCCGGCGCGAGGCGCGAGTCTATAGACTGTGTGAGGCGATCGGCAGGCGGCGCGGCATGGAGCACCGCGGATGCGACAGCGCGCTGATCTCCACGGATTTTCACAACGTTGAGCGTCGTGTAGAATGGGTTGAACGCCACGCTCAGTGGACTGGTGACGGAGTCGGGATCGATCCTCATCTCTCCGGACCACGCGAGCGGATGATTCTGGCGGAACAGCACGACCGACTCTTCAGCCTTTCGGGGAGCGCGAGTGGAGAGGTAGTCGAACGCACCGGCCTGATCGGCCGGCGCGGCGAGCGCGCTCGTGGCCCGCTCATCGAGACTCTGGATGGCGTCCGAGACAGCACGCTCGAGCGCGCGGACCGCGCCTTCCGCCGCACCCGCTCGCTCGCGGTCGCTCGTTCCACCGGTGCCCGCGGTGCGCGGCAGCGCGGGGGTTCTTACCCACATCGCCATCAGGAAAAGCGGGATAGCGGCCAACGCGAGGATTGCGCGTCGCCGCAGGCTCCCGCTTCTTACATTGAGACTACCAGCTGATGCGATGACCCTTCCCTCCCCCCTTCCAAGTTCCGGCCCGCTTCGCGTCAAGGAGCTCAACCCGGCGCAGGTCACTGCCATCCTCGGCAACGACCCGCGGCTCATCATCCCCATTGGGACGTGCGAGCAGCACGGGCCTCATCTGCCTCTGGGCTGCGACACCATCATCGTCGAGCACATGTGCGACGATCTGTCAGCGGAATATGGCGTGTTGAGGGCTCCGACGGTGGAATACGGAGTCAACGTCGACACCGAGAGAGGGTTCACCGGCAACGCATCGCTGCGCAAAAAAACGCTCCACCGAATGCTCAACGACCTGATCGATTCCTGGGAGGCCACCGGCGTCCGCGAATTCATACTCGTTACGGCACACGGACACGATCCGCATCAGGAGGCGCTCGCGACGGTCATCACGACCGCCGCTAGAGTTCGCGTCGTCGACATCTTCGGCGTCAATCTTTCCGACCTCCTGCAGGGACAGAGGGAAGCAATGCACGGCGACGAGGTCGACACGTCGATCATGCTGTTCCTCAGACCTGAGCTCGTCAATCTCGATCTGGCGCAAGACTACATGATGTCCCGCGAGCAGCTCCGACGATACAGGCGGGGCTGGCTGACGGTGCCGAGTGGGAGCGCGGGCTCGATCGGCCGGCCATCGCTGTCGTCCGCGGACAAAGGCAAGCTCTTGTACGAGCGGATCTTCGCCAAGATCAGTGATCGAATCTTCCTGGCTCCGGCGCCGGCGGAATAAGGCCAGCCCTCGATTCGATCGGCGAGTTCAGCGCTGCGGAGACGCGTTAGACATCCTTAATTCAATCTTAAGGAAACTCAATGTTTTCCGCGCTGAAACTCTGTTGTATAGTTGCCCGTAGATGATGAAAACCCACCTTCCTATTCAATGATGCGACACTTGTACCTTTTTGGTCTAGTTGCAGCTGCCACGCAGGCATCCGCCCAGGTTGTCCCGCGCGATTCAGCGACTCAGACCACCTTGACGATCGATCAGGCCATCGACCTGGCTCGCCGCAACAATCCGGTGCTTCAACAGACACTCAACAACCGAATCGGCGCTCGCGCGGCGGTACGAAGCGCTTACGGCGCTTTGCTCCCGAGCGTCGACGCGTCGCTCAGCGCGCAGCGTCAGCAAGGCGGCCAGCAGATTTTCAGCGGCACGAGCCTCGGAGCCAGCTCCGATGTGAACCAGTCCAGTTATAACATCGGATTCAACTATCGGCTCAATAGCGCAACGCTGATCACGCCGAGTCTCCAACGCGCCAATCGCGACGCCGTCGAAGCGGACATCACCGGCAACACCGAGACGCTGCGCAGCAACGTTGCGCAGCAGTACTTGTCGGAGCTGCAGGCTGAAGCGACCGCCGACCTGCAGGACTCGCTCGCCGTAGCTTCTCAACAGGAGCTGATTCTGGCTCAGGCGCGTGAGATCGTCGGCTCCGGAACGCAGCTCGACGTGCAGCGTGCGGAAGTCGCGCTTGGCCTTCAGAGAGTTCAGGTGCTCAAGGCCAGGAACCAGGTTGAGATCGAGAAGCTCAGACTATTCCAGCTCATGGGAATTACCCAGCCGGCAAACGTGAAGCTCGTGAGCCAGTTCCCGGTCGTTCCCCTGAATATCAACCTTCAGGAGCTGATCGCGTCGGCGCACACGCAGAACCCGGGAGTGCTGGCTCTGCGCTCGCGCGAGCGTGTCTCCGAGTTGAACGTCAGACGCGAGAAAGGTGAGTACTCACCGACTCTTTCGCTGTCGACCGGGATTGGCGGCTACACCTATGGTTTCGCCAACTCGAATTTCCCGGTGGCGCAGGCGTCGGCGCAGCTCGATGCATCGCGCGCCAGCTGCATCCGGCAGGAGGAAGTGCGGGCAGCGCTCAATCTTTCGAACCAGCTGGCGCTGTGCAACTCGATGGCCTTCACTGCCGCGGACGCCCAGGCGATACGCGACAACAACGCGAGGTTCCCGTTCAACTTCACGAAATCGCCGCGCTCATTCAGTGCGATGTTGTCACTCCCGCTGTTCGACGGATTCGCCCGCGAGCAGCGGTTGCAGGAAGCCATGGCGAACCGGTCTGACGCGCGTTACAGCGTAAAGGCGAGAGAGCTCGCGCTCACCGCCGACGTAACGGCTGCGTACCTGACCGTCACAACGGCGGAGAAGACCGTCGCGCTGCAGGAGCAGAACGCGGCCAAGGCGAGGCAGGAGCTCAAGCTCGTGCAGGACCGCTACAAGATCGGAGCGACGACGTTCGTCGACCTCACCGAAGCGCGCGCCACTTACGAGCGCGCCGAGAGTGAGAGAATCAATGCCATTTACGACTACCACAAAGCCTTCGCCATTCTCGAGAGTGCTGTTGGCCATCCCCTTCGCTAATCGGATCGACAAATGAAGAAACGCACCAAGTGGTCAGTAGCCGGCGTGATCATCCTCGCGATCGTGATCATCGGCGTGACCAGCGCGATGAAAGGCCGCAACAAAGCGGTCGAAGTCCGCGTCGAGAAAGTCCAGAAGCGCGACCTCGTCGCTTCAGTTACCGCGAGCGGGCAGGTTCAGCCGCACACCAAGGTCAACGTCAGCGCCGACATCAGTGGCCGGATCGTCAGGCTCGCGGTGAAGGAAGGCCAGATGGTGACGCGCGGTCAGTTCCTGCTCGAGATCGATCCTTCCCAGTACCGCGCCAACGTCGAAAGAGCGACGGCCGCGGTCGCGTCGGCGCGGTCGCAGTCGGCGCAGGCGAAACCTGCGCTCGCTCAGGCTCAGCGCAATCTCGACCGCCTCATGGCCCTCAAGAAGGCAAATCCTACCCTCGTCTCCGATGAGCAAATCGAGCAGCTGCGTACGCAGGCCGAAGTCGCGCAGGCGCAGCTCGAAGCCGCGAATCACGCCATCGATCAGGCGAACGCTTCATTGCGCGACGCGCAGTCGAGCATGAGCAAGACGACGATCGTTGCACCGATGAGCGGACGCGTGACACGACTCAGCGTGGAAGAAGGCGAGACGGCGATTCAGGGCACGTTCAACAAGGACGCCGCGACGATGCTGACGATCAGCGACATGAGCGTGCTCGAGACGAAGGTCAAGGTCGACGAGACGGACGTGTCGCGGATCAAGATCGGCGACTCGACGGTGATACAACTGGACGCGTTCCCCGACACGACCTTCATTGGCCGCGTCTCGGAGATCTCCAACAGCTCGGTCAAATCCGGAACGACCGGCGGCACCGGCGGAGCGGCGGACCAGGCTATCGACTACGAAGTCACGATCCAGCTTCTGAACGCTCCGCCTGACACTCGTCCGGACTTCTCCTCGACGGCGAAGATCATCACCCAGACCCGAGTCGCCGCCCTTGCGATTCCGATCATCGCGCTGACCGTGCGCGAGGACAGCGTCAAGCCCGATACCGCTCTCACACTCGCGAAGAAGGCCCCGACCAAACAGGTCGGAAAGCGCGACGTCGAGGGTGTGTTCGTGGTGGGCGCCAACAACAAAGTCAGCTTCCGCCCCGTAAAGGTGGGTATAGCGGGTGAGAAGTACTTCGAGGTACTGACGGGCCTCAAGGAAGGCGAGAACATCGTCGGCGGCACGTACCAGGCCATCCGCGAGCTCAAGGACGGCGCAACTGTGCGCGCACAGAAGGAAACACCGAAGAAGGCCGGCGAGCCGGCGAAGACCTAATGCATACTGAAGAAATTCCGATCAGCACCACTGCTGAGCGTCAGGCGGTTGCGGCCGGAGCCGGCACCGCTCCGGACAAAGATTGGGTAATCGTCACGCGCGGGTTGAAGCGTGACTACGACATGGGTGGCGAAGTCGTGCACGCTCTGCGCGGCGTCGACATCGCCATCCGTCGCAACGAGTACGTGGCGATCATGGGTCCGTCCGGATCGGGAAAGTCTACGCTGATGAATCTGATCGGCTGCCTCGACACCCCGAACGGCGGCGAGTACTGGCTGAACGGCGAGCTCGTTTCCGACAAGGATGAGGACGAGCTCGCGCGCGTCCGGAATCGCGAGATCGGCTTCGTGTTCCAGACTTTCAACCTGCTGCCACGCGCTACTGCTCTCCACAACGTCGAGCTGCCACTGGTTTACGCCGGCGTCGGATCGGACGAGCGAAGGAAGCGAGCCACTGAGGCGCTCGAGCGCGTGCAGCTCGGAGACCGCATCCAGCACAGACCGAACGAGCTCTCCGGCGGTCAACGTCAACGCGTCGCGATCGCCCGCGCGCTCGTGAATCAGCCGTCGATTCTTCTCGCCGACGAGCCCACCGGAAACCTGGACTCCACGACGTCAGAAGAAATCATGCGGGTCTTTGAGGGACTGGCCGAGCAGGGACAGACAGTAATCATGGTGACACACGAGCCGGACATCGCGGCTCACGCGCGGCGCGTCATCGTCCTGCGCGACGGTTTGGTCTCCAGCGACGACAAGCGCGCAACCTTCATCAAGTCAGCCGGCATCGCACCGCCCGATCTTCACCGGAACGGCTGACCGTGCCGTTCGTCGAGGCCATCTGGCTCGCTCTGGCGCAGATCCGCGTACAGAAGCTCAAGAGCTTCTTCACACTGCTCGGCGTCACCATCGGCGTCATGTTCCTGATCGCGGTCATCTCCATCGTTCAGGGCATGAGCAGCTACATGGAGAACGACTTCGCGGCGAAGATGCTGGGCGTGAACACTTTCACGCTTCGCCGCTTCCCGTGGTTCGGAGACGGCGCCAGCACCGAGGAAGAGTGGCGGATGTGGCTACGCCGGCCCCGGATCTATCACTCGGATCTCCCGCTCGTCGCGAGCGTGCTACCCCCGGGCTCCAGATACGCAGTGGAAAGCCAGGAGTACCTCCAGGCACAGTCGCAGTACTCGCGCCCGAAGCAGGTCGAAGCGCACGCAGTCGACGGCGACTATTTCACGATCAAGAAGTACGACGTGCACGTCGGACGTCTCTTCACGCAGCAGGAATCAACCCTCGGCGCGCCAGTCGTGGTGATTGGGGATGAAGTGGCGCAGTACTTCTTTCGCGACCTGGATCCGCTCGGACGCCAGCTGAGAATCAAAGGGATGCCGTATCAGGTAATCGGAGTCCTCGAGAAACAGGGCTCGGTCTTCGGCCTGTCCCTCGATCGTGTCGCGATCGCGCCCTACAATTCTCCGCTTCACCACTTCACCAACCCTCGCGGCGACGTTGACGGCATCATGGTGCAGACGCCGACCTCGCTGCTGATGGCTGATGCAATGGAGTCCGTGCGCGAGGTCATGCGCGGGCGACGGAAGCTCCGGCCAGGCGATCCGGACAACTTCTTCATGGAAACGTCGGCCAGCGCGCTGGCATTCATGGACAAGCTGAAGAAGGTCATGACGATGGCCGGCACCGCATTCCCGGCAATTGGACTGGTCGTCGGCGGCCTCGTAATCATGAACATCATGCTCGTGGCGGTCGCGGAGCGGACGCGTGAGATCGGGATCAGGAAGTCGCTGGGCGCGCGTCGGCGCGACATCATGCGCCAGTTCCTGGTCGAGGCCGCTACGCTGAGCACTCTCGGAGCGGTCATCGGAATCATTCTCGGCATCGCGATCGCGAAGATCATCGAGTGGAAGACTCCATTGCCCGCGGCGGTCGCACCGTGGTCGATCGTGATGGCGACGCTGCTCGGAACCGTCGTGGGGATCATCTCGGGCGTCTACCCCGCTCGTCGGGCGGCGTCGCTCGATCCGATAGAAGCGCTGAGGAAGGAATAGCGATGCACCTCGGACAACGGATATTCAACGCGCTCGAGGGCGTCGGAATGGCGCTCGACTCGATACGCTCCAACAAGGTTCGAGCCGCCCTCACGATCATGGGCGTCGCGATCGGAGTGTTCGTCGTCGTGGCGATGTCGTCAGTCGTGCGGGGGATCAACGAGAGCTTCGCCAAAGACCTCGAGGCTGCTGGTCCGACATCGTTCTACATCTATCGACGGCCGATCGGCGGTTTCAACGCCTGCGATGGCTCGGACGAGACCTGCCCCGAGCGCCGCAACCCTGCGCTCACGATCGACGACGCGGTGGCGATGGAGCGGCTATCGACGATCAAGGCGGTTACGGCGCACCTCGGTTCAGGTGCCAAGTTCCAGTACAAGGACAAGCAGACCAGCACCGGCATGGAGATCTACACGCCGAACTGGGTGGACGTAGATGGCGGAGACATCTATCCCGGCAGGAGCTTCACGTACGCCGAGAACACGACCGCGTCGCGGGTGATCATCGTCAATCAGAAACTGGCGGAGCGTCTGTTCGGCACATCCGATCCGATCGACAAGATGATCAACGTCGATGGCGTCGGTTTCCGGGTAATCGGCGTGTATCACTACACCGCCAGTCCGATGGGAACTCCGACGTCCGCAGGCGGCGGCGACCAGGCGAAAGCGATCGTGCCATTCGAGTCGGCGCGGCGCAGTCTCAATCCCTGGATGCGCGGTGTCGATTTGATCGTGAAGCCTGAGCCCGGTGTAACTACGCAGGAAGCGACTGACGACGTGACAGCGCTCATGCGCGCCCGTCGTGGGCTGCGCTCGAGCGCGAAGAACAACTTCGAGATCGTGACGCAGGACCGGCTGATGGGCATCTACAACAAGCTGTTCGGCACGTTCTTCTACGTGGGCCTGGCGCTGTCCTCGGTCGGTCTGCTGGTTGGCGGCGTTGGAGTAGTCGCGATCATGATGATCAGCGTCACCGAGCGCACGCGCGAGATAGGGGTGCGCAAAGCGCTGGGGGCAACGAGAAACGCGATTCTGTGGCAGTTCCTGGTCGAGGCGGCGACGCTTACCAGCATAGGCGCGGGGATCGGCCTCGCGCTCGGCATTCTTTTGGCCCTGGGGATCAAGACCGCCTTCCCCGCGATTCCAGCTTCGACTCCACTCTCAGCAGTCGCAGCGGCGCTGGCAACGAGCGCGTTCACTGGAGTCCTTTTTGGCCTGCTCCCGGCTGCCCGCGCGGCACGCCTCGATCCGGTGGAAGCGCTCAGGTACGAGTAGCGCCGCTTCCGAGAATCTCTCCACGGAGATAAACTCGACCCGATGAACGAAGCCCGAGAAGCACAACGCAATGATGCGCTTCGCACCGCCGCGATCGTCGTCGGTCTCTCGATCGCGCTCTTGCTCCTCTGGGTAACGCGGAACCTCGTCCTCACCGTATTCCTCGGCGTGCTGTTCGCGCTGGCGGTAAGCGCGGGTGCAGATCGACTGCAGCGATGGAAGATTCCGCGCGGTGTGGCGGCTCCGCTCATCGTCTTTGCGTTCATCGGGTTGGTGGCTGCGTTTGGCAGCTGGATCGGCCCTACGGTGCGGGAGCAGACTACGGAGCTGCGGACCAAGCTTCCGGAAGCGCTGGAGAAGCTGGAGAATTGGGTGCAGTCGCGCGGCGGCGGTGTGATTGCGACTATCACCGGCTTGGGCGAAGAGGTGACGCCGTCGCAGCCACCAGTCGCGGGGGATACGACGGCACGTGCGCCTGCAGACAGCGGCGTCGCAGTCGCGCCCCAGGCGAAAAAAGCAGCCCCTGCTTCGCTTCGCGACCGCCTCGTCGCGCAGGTCGGAGGAGCGGGCAGGTATCTCCTGCACCTGTTGGGATCGACTCTCGCCGTGTTAGGCGGAATCGTCCTCGTGATTTTCCTGGCGATCTACCTCGCCATCAACCCCTCGATCTATCGTCGCGGGTTCATCCACCTCGTGCCGGAGAGAGCGCGGGCACGCACAGAGGCGGTTCTAACTGCGATCGGGGTCACGCTGAGGAGGTGGCTGGTCACGCAGCTCATAGCGATGATCGTGATTGGAGCAGTGACCACCGTCGTGCTGATGGCGCTCAAGGTGCGAGCCGCGGTGCCGCTGGGGATTCTCGCCGGACTCCTCGAATTCGTTCCCACGCTAGGACCGATTCTCAGCTCGCTCCCGGCAATTGCAATGGGGTTCGTCGACTCTCCGGAGAAGGCGTTGGCTGTCGCCATAGCCTACGTCGGGATCCAATTCCTCGAGAATCACCTGCTGATCCCGATCCTGATGAAGGAGGGCGTGGATCTGCCCCCGGCGCTCACGATAGTGATGCAGGCGCTGATGGCGATCGTATTTGGGGTTCTCGGCCTACTCGTCGCGGTTCCGCTACTCGCGGCGATCATGATCGCGACGCGTATCCTCACCCGGCACGAAAGTGCTCCCGGAGCGATCGCAGCAACAAGCCTGTAGCGCGGCCCTCGCCGCTTCCCGAAATTAGGCCATGCGTTTTGCCGACGTAATCATTACCGCACTCGAGCAGATCCGGGTCAACAAGCTGCGGTCGTTCTTCACGCTGCTCGGAATCATAGTGTCGGTGGCATTCCTGGTCGCCGTCGTGGCGATCATCACGGGAATGAACGCCTACGTCAAAGAGAACCTCGCAAGCGCGCTCATCGGCGCCAACACGTTCCAGGTCAGGCGCTCGCCGATTCGCATCGGACTGTTCGACGACGAGGAATTCAAGAAGCTGCAAAAACGTCCCCGCATCACCGAGGCGGATGCAAACGCCGTGATCGCGGCCGTCCCCGAAGCGCTCGCCGTCAGCCTGCAGTCCGGCTGGCCGACGCCGATAGCCGACATCGTCTGGCGCAACAACACCATGGGCGACGTTGTCATACTCGGAGTTACGGCTCCGTATCAGATCGTGCAGGACTATGCCTTCGCGAACGGCCGCCCCATCAGCGATTTCGACGTACGCGGGCGAAGGCCGGTCGCGGTGATCGGAGCGGACGTAGCCGAAAAGCTGTTCGAGCACGTCGATCCCGTCGGGCAGGACATCAGAATCCTCGGGCAGCACTACACGGTGATCGGAACGATAGCGAAGAAAGGACGCGTGCTCGGCCAGTCATTCGACGGGTTCGTCCTGCTGCCGTTGCCGGTGTTCGAGATGCTCTATGGACGCCGAAAGACCAACACCGTCTCGGTAAAAATGCCGACCGCGCTGCTGGTCGCCAGCGGAATGGAGCGAGCCAACGAAGCGATGCGGATCGCGCACCACCTGCGACCCGGCGACGAGCCGAACTACTCGGTCGAGACCGCCGACGCGCTCGTCGAATTCTGGAAGAATCTCACCAGAATCCTCTTCTCCGTAATTCCGGCGATCGTCGCGATCGGCGTCGTCGTAGGCGGAATCGTCATCATGAACATCATGCTCATGTCGGTGACCGAGCGCACGCACGAGATCGGAGTGCGCAAAGCCCTTGGGGCCAAGTCCGCCGACATTCGAAAGCAGTTTCTGGTCGAAGCCATCGTTCTGGCCAGCATTGGTGGACTCTGCGGCGTCGCGGCCGGCTGGGCCCTGGCCTCGCTCGTAAGTCTCGCGTCGCCGCTGCCCGCGCGCGTGAGCCTGTGGTCAATCATGCTCGCCCTCACCCTCGGCGCGAGCGTCGGTGTGCTGTTCGGAGTTTATCCCGCTTCGCGCGCCGCACAGCTCGACCCGATCGACGCACTCCGCGCTGAATGATCATCGCGGAGCGGATTCAGAGCAACGTACAGATCGCTCTCGACACGTTGAGGGCGAACAAGCTGCGCTCGGCTCTGACGATCCTCGGCGTCGTCATCGGCGTGTCGACGGTAATGACCATGGCCGCGATCGTTCAGGGAATTCAGGGACAGATCATCCGCACAATCGAGATCGCCGGCCCAACGACGTTCTATGTCGTCAAGGTCTTTTCCCAAACGCCGGTCAATCCCGACAGGCTTCCGAAATGGATTCGTGTGCGACCCGATCTCGCGATAGCCGAAGCGGATCGCATCAGGCAGCTTCCGGAGATCTCTTATGCCGCGATCTGGGGTCAGGCCAACGGACGGCTTTCCTACGGCGCGCAGCGCACTCAGGTGATCGCCATCATCGGCGCCGACGATCGCTATCAGGAGATCCAGGGCGGAGAGCTGCTCGATGGCCGGTGGTTCACACCAGCGGAGCTGGTTTCGGGCGCCAACGTCGCCGTTCTCGACGAGAAAGCGGCGCACAAACTATTCGGGCGGGAATCGGTGCTGGACAAGGAGATCAGGGTCGGAGGCCGGCCCACGAGAGTGATTGGTCTCTACGCGCAACCGGGCAACATCTTCTCACCGCCCGGGCAGGACATCGGCGCCATCGTGCCTTACCAAATGCTCGACCACCAGTTCACGCTCGACAAGACGAACGCGGTGTACATCCCGGTAAAGCCAAAAAAGGGAATCGCTACGGCTGACGCGCAGGAAGCGGTGACGATCGCGCTGCGCGAAATGCGACGGCTGCGGCCGGCCGACAAGAACAACTTCGATCTGATCACCCAGGACCAGATCCTCGACTCCTTCAACAAGATCACGGGCGTGTTCTTTCTGGTGATGATCGTTCTCTCGAGCGTGGGCTTGCTCGTCGGCGGGATCGGTGTCATGGCAATCATGATGGTTTCGGTTACGAGCCGAACCCGCGAAATCGGCATTCGGAAGGCACTCGGCGCGACGAAGAAGGAGATTCTCTTTCAATTCCTCATCGAGGCAGCGACGCTCACGGGCCTCGGTGGCGTGCTCGGCATCCTGATCGGACTGACTTTTGGACGACTGGCGACGCTGGCGATGAAGATCGACGCAGCGGTTCCGCTGGGCCTTACCCTCATTGCCGTCATGGTCTCGGTGAGCATTGGACTGATTTTCGGGATGCTTCCCGCACAACGCGCGGCGAAAATGGACCCGATAACAGCCTTGAGGTACGAGTAGCCACGTTGGTCGAGAAGTATCCTACGCGACCAGGCGCGGGTAACTTTCGCGCATGAAAGAAGTCGACATCCTCGCGATCGCCGCCCATCCCGATGACATCGAGCTGATTTGCGGCGGGACTCTCATCCGCGCGCAAATGCTCGGCAGAACAACCGGGATTCTGGATCTCGCAGCGGGCGAGCTGGCGAGCCGAGGGACACCGGAGCTCCGTGCGAAGGAAGCAGGCAAGGCGGCCAAGGTGATGGGTGTCGCAGTGCGCGAGAACCTGGGGCTCCCGGACGGCGGTATACAGAACACGCCCGAGACGCGCGCCAAAATCGCGGTGGTGATAAGAAGACTCAAGCCGCAGATCGTCATCACACACTCGCTGCACGGAAGGCATCCGGATCATCCGATCGTAGCGCAGCTCGTGCGTGATGCGTGCTTCGTCGCTGGTCTGAAAAAAGTGGAGCCCAAGGTGCCGGCCCATCGACCCCGCAAGGTTTTGCACGCGCTGTCATTCCGCGAGGACAACCAGAAGCCAACGTTCGTCGTAGACATTAGCGACGCGTTCGAGAAAAAGCTGGAAGCGATCGGGTGTTACGAGTCGCAGTTCGGTGAGGCTGTGCAGGCGGGAGAGGTTTACCCCAACGGCGAGCCCCTCCACGATCTGATCCGGCATCACGCCGCTCATTACGGGTCGCTGATCCGATGTCGTTACGGTGAGCCGTTCTACACTACGGAGACGATGCGGGTGGACGATGTAGCCGCGCTCGAGGTATCGTCGTTTTGACCGAAAAGAGTCGGAAGGCGCAGCCGGCGGCCGCCGCGAAAAAGCCGGATGACGGCGAGGTCACCTATCCCTCATATCTCGCTCTCGACGAGCTGCTGAAGCTGCAGCGGCCGCGCTCGAAGCCAGAGCACCCCGACGAGCTGCTCTTCATCATCGTACATCAGGCCAGTGAGCTGTGGTTCAAGCTCATTCTCCACGAGCTCGCCGGCCTCATAGAGCTGCTGGGAGCGAAGGATACTCTTGGCGCGGTGACATCGGTTCGGCGAGTGAATGCGCTCGTTCACATCGTCACCGGCCAGCTTTCGGCGCTCGAGACGCTTCCGCCACAGCGCTTCGCTCAGTTCCGCGGATACCTCGGCACATCGAGCGGATCGCAGAGCGTGCAGTTCCGCGCCATCGAGGCGATGTCAGGAATGAGAGGCGAACATTTTCTGCAGGTGCTGAAGCAGCACGGGGAGATCGCGCCGCTCGTGAAGGAAGCCCTCTCCAGGCCAACTCTCCAACAGCTCTTCGACGATCTGCTCGTCGCCCACGACGTCACGCTCGAGCAGGTCTACGCCGAGAAGGACCAGCGCCCACTGCAAATGCTCGCTGAGGGACTGCTTGAGTACGAGCAGGGGTTCGCGATGTGGCGGTTCCTCCACGTCCAGCTCGTCGAGCGAATCATCGGACCGGCCACCTCGGGCACGGGCGGCACGCTCGGCTCCAAGTACTTGCAGAAGACCATCTCGCAGAAGTTTTTTCCCAAGCTTTGGGAAGTGCGGAGCAAGTTCTTCAAAGGGTGAACACGGATGCTTCTGATCGGAGCCGATGCTCCGGATCGCTCTATCTCTTGCTCAACCTCCCTCACGGTGAGCGATCCCCTTAAATTGGGGGCATGAGCTTGGCACCAAATCCCGTCTATCTCGACCACGCCGCCACGACGCCGGTGCGGGAAGAGGTTTTCGAGGCGATGAAGCCGTTTTACGGCCCACGCTTCGGCAATCCTTCCAGCACCCATCGGTGGGGGCGCGAAGCGCGCGCGGCGCTCGACGAGGCACGGGAACGGGTGGGCCGATGTCTAGGCGCGCGACCCGACGAGATCTGTTTCACTTCCGGCGGCACGGAAGGCGATAACCTCGCGATCCTGGGCGCCTGGCGCGCGCTCAAGGAGAAGGGTCGCACCGCGGTCGTGACGACGCCAATCGAGCACAAAGCGATTCTGGGCGCCGTGCACCAGGCGGCTCACGAAGGCGCCGAAGAGCGAATGCTGACGATGACTGCCGACGGGGTCGTCGATCTTGCGTCGTTCGACGAGCTCGTCGACGATTCTGTTGCGGTCTGCTCGATAATGTGGGTCAACAACGAGATCGGCTCGATTCAGCCGATTCCGTCGCTGGCTGAGAAGGCTAAGCATCGCGGCGCACTCGTGCATACGGATGCAGTGCAGGCGTTTGGGAAGGTTCCCATCGACGCGCAGAAGCAGCAGTTCGATTTTCTCACGATCTCGGGACATAAGTTCGGCGCGCCGAAGGGTATCGGCGCGCTTTTCATTCGCCGGGGGACGGCGATCGAGCCGTTGATGCACGGCGGCACGCAGGATCGCGGACGCAGACCCGGAACGGAAAACGTCGCGGCGGCAGTCGGTCTTGCCCGTGCGGCCGAGCTCACGCTCGCGGAGTGCGAAGCGCATTGCGCGCGTTTGAGAAAGCTCCGGGAGAGGCTCGAGGCGGGCATTCTTGCCCGCGTTCCTGACGCCGTCATTCATGGGAGGGGCGCCGAGCGCGCGCCGCACATCCTGAATGTGTCCGTGCCGGGGACCGACAGCGAATCGCTGCTGATGGCGCTCGATCTCCGGGGAATTGCGGCCTCCGGAGGCTCTGCGTGCCAGAGTGGAAGTATCAGCCCATCTCACGTCCTTACGGCGATCGGTGTTCGTCCCGATCTGGCGAGTGCCGCGATTCGGATGAGCCTCGGATCTCTCACGACCGACGAATGCATCGATCGCGTCATCGATGTTTTCCCGGGGCTGGTGGCCAAGGCGCGCCAGCTCGCGACGGCGGAATAAGTCACCATGCGTGAACGAGTGCTGGTTGCCATGTCAGGCGGCGTCGATTCTTCGGTGGCGGCGGGGCTGCTCGTCGAGCAGGGTTACGACGTGGTGGGCGCGACCATGAAACTTTTCTGTCATGGGGAAGACGTTCCCGATCGACCCTGCTGCTCGCTCGATTCGGTGAACGACGCGAGACGCGTGTGCGAGCAGCTTGGCATCCCGCACTACGTCCTCAATCTCGAGAGCCGCTTCGGACACGACGTCGTGGACAACTTCGTCGACGAGTACGCGCGCGGCCGCACTCCGATCCCCTGCGTACGCTGCAACACGTTTACGAAGTTCCGAGATTTTCTGAAGAAGGCAGACGCAATCGATGCACGCTGGATCGCGACGGGCCACTACGCACGCGTTGTCGGGGGCGAGCTGGTTCGCGGCGTAGACGAGAACAAGGATCAGACCTATTTCCTGTGGGGAATCGATCGCTCCGTGCTCTCGCGCCTCATCCTGCCCGTAGGGGGTCTCGACAAGGCGCAGACGCGAGCGCGCGCACATGCGATGGGACTCGAGGTGATAGCCGAGAAGCCGGAGAGCCAGGAGATCTGCTTCGTCCCGGATGGCGACTACGCTCGCATTCTGGAGCAGCGCCTGCCGGCCGACGCACCGGCGTTGTCGCGGGGACCGATCATCACGTCGAGCGGCGCGATCGTCGGCGAGCACAACGGATTCGCGCGGTACACTATCGGCCAGAGGCGCGGAGTCCCCGGTGGATACGCGCATCCGATGTACGTCATCGCGATCCGTCCTGAGCAGCGCGCAGTTGTCATTGGCCCGCGCGATGAGCTGCTAGGCAGCGGCATCGTAGCCCGTGAAGTGAACTGGCTCAGTGATGCGCCGCGAGTTGGTGACAGTGTGAGCGTGCGGGTTCGGCATCGCGCTCCACTCGCGCGAGCGGAGATCGTACGGCTCGACTCCGACGAGATCGAGCTCGCACTGGACGAACCAGTCTCCGCAATCACTCCCGGCCAGTCCGTCGCATTCTACGACGAAGGCCGCGTATTGGGCGGCGGATTCATCGAAGCGTCGAGGCCAAAACGCGCGGCGCTTCCCGTTCTCGCCGCGTAGGATGCGAATCAGGCTCGGTATCGTCGCAGTGGTTGCGGTCGCGCCGATTCTGCTGACGGCGCAAGAACCGGGACCGTTTCCGCCGCCAAAGACTGAACCATCGGTAATCACGCCGGGGAAGAACAGCTCCGATCCGCCTTCTGACGCAATCGTTCTGTTCAACGGCCAGAACCTTTCCCGCTGGCAATCAGCGGACAGCTCCCCCGCGAAATGGAAAGTGATCGACGGCTACGCCGAGGTCGCACCGGGTACGGGCGACATTCAAACCAGAGACAAATTCGGCGATGTCCAGCTGCACATCGAGTGGGCGACTCCCGCAGTGGCGAAGGGGGAGGGCCAGGAGCGCGGCAACAGCGGCGTCTTTCTCATGGGTCAATACGAGGTGCAGGTCCTCGACTCCTATGAAAACAAGACCTACTTCCATGGCCAGGCGGGCTCGGTCTACAAGCAATACGCTCCGCTCGTCAATGCGTCGCGCAAGCCAGGCGAGTGGCAGACGTACGACATCATATTCCACGCGCCGAAATTCGACGAGCAAGGCAAGGTGACCGACCGAGCGCGCGTCACGGTCGTTCACAACGGCGTGCTGATTCAGAACAACGTCGAGATCTACGGCATTACCTACAACGACAGGCCGGCTATTTACATCGCCCATCCACCTGAGCTGCCGCTCCGCCTGCAGGATCACCACAATCCTGTGCGCTACCGGAATATCTGGATCCGCCGTTTATGAGCCTCGCCGCGGGACGGTATTGATCGCCGTAGCTTGACGCTCCATACTCGATGGGACTCTCAAGGGAGACGCGATGACGAGGACCCACCGGATAATGGCTGTGAGCTGCGCAGCACTTTTCACGACACCGATGTTGCTGGGCGCGCAGAAGGCACCAAAAGCCGCAGACATGCTCGGCACCTGGCAGGTGGTCTCAACCAAGAATCTCACGACGGGTGAGATCACCCCGAGAAACGGGACAGAATGGTTGCAGCTGACGAAATCGCATTTCACAGTCGTTGGCATGGACAACGGTCGGGCCATAGTCAGCGCGGCTAAGTACGACAGCCTTTCTGCCGCAGACAAGATCAAGGCAGACCACGACCGGGTCTTCAAGGATGACGGTGTTCAAGTATTCGTCGCCCGCGGGGGAACATGGAAGCTGGTCGGCAATGAGATGCACGGGACGCCGATGATGGCGATCTACTCTCCGTTAATCGGAACCGAACAGGTTCTCAAAATCGTGCGGATCGACAAAGAGAATCTTGTCGCGCAGTTCACACCTCGCGCGGCGACCACGACGTACGAGGTGACATATCGCCGGTTGGATTAGGCGGCTGTAAGTCCCGCATCGCTCGCGGCGGCACCGGCCTCCGCCGCGGGCTCGCGGGTAGACAGCCAGAATACGAGCAGACACCCTAGAGCGAGCACCGACGCCGCGAGAAACGCGGCGCCCGGAAGATGTATCGTCGATTCGGGCGCGGTGAATCGCGCGAAAAGATGGCTCATGATTGGCGGTCCGATGATCGCGGCGAGCGAGAACAGACTGGCTACCGCTCCCTGCAGCTCGCCCTGCGCATCGGGGCTGACACGGTGAGACATGAGGGCGACAGTCGTCGGCATCACTATCGCCGCGAAGAACCACGTCGCGAGGAACGCGAACATCATCCCGGTCGAAGTCGCGAGCCCGAACCCCGCGTATCCGATCGTTCCCGACAGAATCCCTATCATCGCCGCTCGACGCTCCCCAAGACGTGGTACCAGCAACCGCATCACGATCGCCTGGCTCGACGCCATCACTACCCCCACTGCCGCGAAGGACGCTCCGATCATGGCCTCGGACCAGCCAAATCTGAACTTCGTGTAGAAGGCCCACGTGCTGGGCATGACCTGATTGCCCAGGCTCCAGAGAAAGAGCGCGAACAAAAGCCCCAGAACGACGGGGTGTTTTCTCATTTGGGCGAGCGTGCCGAGTGGGTTCGCGCGCCTCCATTCGAACGCGCGGCGCCTGTCCAGAGGGAGCGACTCGGGCAGCACGAAGAATCCGTAACTGAAATTGATGAGACTCAATATGGCCGCGGCGAAAAACGGCGCTCGTGGTCCCAAGGTTCCCAGTACTCCACCAATTGCCGGCCCGATGATGAAGCCAATTCCGAACGCCGCGCTAACGATGCCGAAGTTCTGAGCGCGTTTTTCGGGCGGACTGATGTCGGCTACGTAGGCATACGCCGGCGTGAACGATGCCCCGGCGGCGCCGGCAATCGCCCGGCCGACGAACAGCCAAGCCAGTGTGGGAGCGAATCCCATGACGATGTAGTCGACTCCGAGCGCGCCGACCGCGAACAGCAAGACGCGTCGTCGCCCGTAACGGTCCGAGAGATTCCCCAGTATGGGAGCGCAGATGAACTGCATCGTTGCGAAGACGAAACCAAGCCACCCGCCATAAACCGCGGCGCGACTGAGACTCTCTCCGGTGAGATCGACGAGCAGTCTCGGATACACCGGCATGATGAGGCCGAATCCGATCGTGTCGAGGAGAAGGGTGACCGCGATGAACGCGAGCGCGTGCTTGCGGGTCGGGCCGTCAGCGCGCGACGTAAACGTTCAAGTTCGGCGTTTGGAGCTTGGCGTAGAGCCGCACCCACAGCGCGAGGTGCATCTCCTGCGCGCGCGCCCCGGTGATGTCGCCGAGGTCCATCACTTCCTTCCAACCGAATCCGGTCTTCAGGATGTTGATGACTTCGGCCTTCGCCCTCTCGTCGTTACCGGAGACGAACATCGTGTGGACGCCTGGTACGATCGAGGGGTCGGCCATCACGGCCGCGGTCACCGTGTTGAGCGACTTCACGACCTTGGTCATCGGGAACGCGCGCTGAATCTGTTCGCCGAGCGAATCATTGTTGCAGACCAGAAACGTGGGCGGCATCCCCTTGGAGAAGTCGAGAGGATTGGAGACATCGACGAGAACCTTCTCCTGAAGATTCTGTGCGCCCGCCGAGTTCAGCGCTTCGAGTGACGCCCCTCCGGAGGTGCAGTTGAACACGATGTCACCATGTGCTGCCGCATCGGCAAAAGTGCCCTCGGAGGACTTTGCACCGGCCTCCTTCACAAACGCTTTTGCCTTCTCGCCACCGGCGGTGCGGGAGCCCATCCGCACATCGTGACCCAGCTTCGCGAGCTTGGTGCCAAGTGTATTTCCGACGACTCCGGTTCCCAGGATTCCAATTCTCATAGGACTTCACCGAAATGGGTTTCGAGGCGAGCGCTCGCTAGTATTTCATCCCCCCAGACTCCGCGAACTCCTTCATCATCCGCTCCTGCTCCTCCGACAGCTTCTCGGGAACCAGGATTGACACCTCGACGATCAGGTCGCCCTTCTTGTCGCCTTTCTGAATTCCCTGACCGCGCACACGAAAGCGCTTTCCTGACGGCGTCCCCGGTGGAATCTTGATCGCCACCTTTCTGCCGTCGAGCGTCCGCACGCTGATCTTGGTACCCAGCGTTGCCTGCGCGATGTTGAGCGGCACTGTCGCGATCACGTCGAGGCCATCCCGCTTATAGAACGTGTCCGGCAGCACGTTGAACGTGATGACGAGATCGCCGGGCGGTCCGTTCGCGTTTCCCTTCCCGCCCTGACCCTTCAAGCGGATCTTGGAACCCGTATCGACTCCTGGCGGCACATTCACCAGGACTTTCCGCCGGGCGCGAATTTCCCCGGTCCCGTGACACGTCGGACATGGCTCGGTTGGAACCTGACCTTTTCCAAGACACACCGGGCACGGGCGATTCACAGCAAACCCGCCCTGACCGAACGAAATCACGCCGCGGCCGTTGCATTCCGGACACGTCTTGAGCTGGGCGCCAGGAGCAGCACCGC